>ERZ772893.2376-NODE-2376-length-15338-cov-3.379310_pt1 | contig 15338 bp, 17 predicted proteins | sample MGYA00511482_ERZ772893 | MGnify/ENA primary metagenome ERZ772893 (study PRJEB29015, sample SAMEA2737687) | human gut metagenome | biome: human gut; feature: human-associated habitat; material: faeces | place: China | collected 2012 ...
ACAGATCCTGTCCAGGTGGCCAAGCTGCACCTGCTGGACAGCCTGACGTTGACCCGGTGCCTGGATCTGAAGGGCAAGCGGCTCATTGACGTGGGCTGCGGGGCGGGCTTTCCCGGGGTGCCCATTGCCATTGCCTGCCCGGATACGGATGTGACATTGCTGGACAGCCTGGGCAAGCGGGTGGCTTGGCTGGAGGAGATCCTGCCGGAGCTGGGCATTTCCGCCCACTGCGTCACCGCCAGAGCCGAGGAGGCTGTGGCCTCCAGCCGGGAAAGCTTCGATGTGGCCTCCAGCCGGGCCGTTGCCAGACTGAATATTCTTCTGGAGCTGCTGGCCCCCTATGTAAAGGTGGGGGGGTACGTGGCGGCGCTGAAGGGTGCCGCCGCCCAGGAGGAGCTGGACGAATGCAAAAATGCGATCAAGCTGCTGGGCCTCAGGACGGAGTCCGTCACCCATTTTGACGTGGACGGGGCGGATCACGCCGTGATCCTGCTGAAAAAGATCGCCCCCACCCCGGCCCGCTTCCCCCGGCGCTACGCAAAGATCAAGCAGAGCCCGCTGTAAGGAGGCCGACCCTTGGGAAAACACATCACCCGCTCCCTTTGCTTTTTGCTGCCGCTGCTGTTGGCGGCGGTGCTGCTTGGGCTGCTGTTCCGGCCCAAGAACAATACCGCTTCCGGCGGAATGCTGGAAACGGACCCTCTGGCCGTCAGCTCCCAGCCGAAAAACAGCCTGGATGTGCTGTTTCTGGGGGACAGCGAGGCCTATTCCGGCTTCGTGCCCATGGCGCTTTGGAAGGACACCGGCATTGCCTCCTTCGTCTGCGCCAGCGTGGACCAGAAGCCCTATGAGACCGAAGACTTCCTGCGGGAAGCCCTGAAAAATCAAAGTCCCAAGGTGGTGGTCCTGGAGGCCAATGTGCTCTACCGGGCCTACTCCACCCAGGACCTGCTGGTGCCAAAGCTGCAAGCACTTTTCCCCGTGCTGCGGTATCACAGCAACTGGAAGACGTACTCCGCTCAGGAGCTCTTCTCCGCTCCGGACTTTACGGGGGAGTATCCCGACCGGGGCTACCACCTGCTGACCCGGGCAGACCCTCTGGACGATCTGACAGGCTATATGGCCCCCACCGAGGCCCGGGAAGACCTGACAAAGCGGAATCTCCGCTCCCTGGAGACCATGGCCGCCCTCTGCAAAGAAAGCGGGGCCGAGCTGGTGCTTTTCAGCATTCCCAGCCCGGAAAACTGGAGCATGGCCCGGCACAACACCATGGCATACCTGGCGGAATCCCTTGGGTGCACCTACTTAGACGGCAATCTGCTGCCCCTTGCCATTGACTGGCAGACGGACACCTACGACCGGGGGGACCACCTGAACTATTACGGCGCCGCCAAGGTCACAACATGGCTGGGCGCCTGGCTGACCGACCACACCGCCCTGCCGGACCACCGGCAAGACCCGGCCTATGAAGCCTGGAACCGGGATGCGGAGTCCTTCCCCCAAAGGCTGGAAGCAAAGCTCGCGGAAGGGTAGGCTGGGAAAAAGCTTCCCATCCGGGCAATGTCATCAACGCAAGGCAAATTCACCCATTTCTCGTAGGGGCCGATGGCCACATCGGCCCCTGCGGGGAAATCCCTAAGTTGACGCCATTGCCCTATCAGGGGAGGCATTTTTTCTTTTTACCCCTTTTCTTTTTCAATCATATGTGCTATAATAAAGAAAAATCCTCATGGAGGTGCTTTTATGCCCAGAACCAGCAACAAAGCCGAAAAGATCGTGGAATTTGTCAATGCGTTTATCGCGGAGAACGGCTACTCCCCCTCTGTCCGGGAGATCGGCGAGGCGGTGGGGCTGCGGTCTACCGCGTCCGTCAGCTACCATCTTCAGGCTTTGCAGGAAAAGGGCGTATTTCAGGCTCCGGAGGCCAAGGGCCGCAAGCGCGCCCTGGTGACGGGGGCCCGGCCGGGGCAGATCCCGGTCATTGGCGTTGTCACCGCCGGTCTGCCCATTCTGGCCGTGGAAAACCAGGAGGGCACCATTCCCTGGGAGGACCCCACCTGCTATGCACTGCGGGTGCGGGGGGACAGCATGATAAACGCCGGTATCCTCAGCGGCGACAAGGTCATTGTCCGCCCCCAGGACTCCGCCGATGACGGGCAGATCGTGGTTGCCATGATCGATGACGAGGCCACCGTTAAGCGGCTGCGCCGCCGGAACGGGGAGATTTGGCTTATGCCGGAAAACGAGAACTATGCCCCCATCGATGGCACCCATGCCCAGATCCTGGGGCTCGTAAAGGGCGTTGTCCGGGAATACTGAAAATGATTTTCCCGGGGCAATCAAAAAGAATCTTCCTGCCACGGAAAAAAGTTCTTGACAAACGGACTTTTCTGGTGTATAAAGATTCCAAGTTCAAAAGGCAAACCGAAGAAGCGGAAGTAAAGCTGCCAGCGCATCCACAGAGAGTCCCGCAGAGCTGAGAGCGGGGCGAAAAGCGGAGCAGCAAATGGGCCGCCGAGGGCAGGGAGAACGGGTGTTCCCAAGTATCCTCTGACGCAATGCCGGCGTTATGTGGCAGGCGGTGTGTTGGCACCGTGCAGAGCGGTCGTTTTTGCAAACGGCAAACAAGGTGGTACCGCAGAATTTGTAAGTTCTGTCCTTGTTCCCCCAATCGGGGGAGCAAGGACTTTTTTGTTTTCCGCGAAAGGAGCATTTTTATGAGAAACCCGGGCAGACGATGGTGAATTCAGAGCTTTTCACCCCCTAAAAATCTGATTTTATCGTATAAAAGGAGTTATTACTATGAAAAAGTTTCTGTCTATGATCGCTGCCGTCTCCCTTCTGGCCGCTTCTCTCAGCGCCTGCGGCGCATCCTCCACCACATCCACCACTGCGGCTGATGCCGAAAGCGGCAAGGAATACAAGGTCGCCATCGTCCAGCAGCTGGACCACGCCTCTCTGGATGAGATCCGGGTGGCCATTGAGGCCGAGCTGGAGGCCAAGGCCGCAGAAAAGGGCATAGCCATTGCCTACAAGGATTTCAACGGCCAGAACGACGCCACCGTTCTGAACCAGATCGGCGCCCAGGTGGTCTCCGACGGCTACGACGCCATCATTCCCATCGCCACTCTGGCTGCCACCACCATGGCTACGGCCACCGAGGACAATCAGATTCCTGTGATCTATGCAGCCATCTCCGATCCGGGGGAAGCCCAGCTGACGGGCATTGCCAACGTCACCGGCACCTCTGATGCACTGAACACCGCCTTCATCCTGGACATGATGCTGAAAGCAAATCCCGACATTGAAACCGTGGGACTGCTGTACTCCAACAGCGAAGCCAACTCCGTGACTCCCATCCGGGAGGCCAAGGAATACCTGGACAGCAAGGGCATTGCCTATCTGGAAAAGACCGGCAACACCACCGATGAAATTCTCACCGCCGCCTCTGCCATGGTGGGCCGGGTGCAGGCCGTTTTCACCCCCACGGATAATGTGGTCATGGCTGCCGCCTCTGCAGTGGCTGAGATTCTGAACGAGGCCGGTATCCCCCACTACACGGGTGCCGATTCCTTTGTTACCGCCGGTGCCTTCGCCACCTGCGGTGTGAACTACACGGAGCTGGGCACCTACACCGCCGATATGGCCGTCGACATTCTTCTGGGCGGCGCGGTTCCCGAATACCATGTCATGGACGGCGGCATCATCACCGTCAACACCGACACCGCCAAGACCCTGGGCCTGGACTATGGCGTCTTCAAGGACATGGCGGGTACGGTGAAGGAAGTCACAACGCAGGAGTGAGAGACATTCGTAAAACATGAAGTCAGCAGAAAATGAGTTGACAGTTGACAATTGACAGTTGACAGTTAAGGTATTTCCTTCGGAAATAAATCAAACGAATTTCAAATCGTCCCGAAGGGACACCACAACTGTCAACTGTTCACTGTCAATTGTCAACTCGTCCCCTCGCAGGCTTCATTTTACAAATCCATTTAGATAACCGAGGGAGTCGATTTCATGATTTCATCCGCCGTGATTCTCAGCGCTCTGGAGCTGGGGTGCATTTATGCTTTGGTTGCCCTGGCGCTGTTTTTGAGCTACAAAACCCTGAATATCGCCGATATGACCACCGACGGGGCCTTTACCCTGGGGTGCGCCGTGTCGGCGACGGTTGCCGTTGCCGGGCATCCCTTTCTTGCCATTCCCGCAGCCATGGCTGCGGGAGCCGCAGCGGGGTACATCACCGCATTTTTGCAGACAAAAATGCGGATTCCCTCTATTTTAGCGGGTATTATCACCAATACGGGGCTGTACACCGTCAATCTTGCGGTGATGGGCTTCTCCTCCAATGTAAGCCTGCTGAAAACGGACACCGTCTTCACCGCCCTCAAGCCCCTGCTGGGGACCTATTACCGCCTGGTTCCCGCTGCGGTGCTGGCCCTTCTGGCAGCGGCAGTGCTGGTGCTGTTCCTGCGGACCCGGCTGGGGCTGTCCATCCGGGCTACCGGCGACAATCCGGATATGGTTCGGGCCAGCTCCATCAACACCGCCTTTACCGTCACCGTGGGACTGTGTATTGCAAATGCCCTGACCGCCCTGTCCGGCGCAATTCTGGCCCAGTACCAGAAAACGGCGGACATCAACCTGGGCACGGGCATGGTCATCATCGGCCTGGCCAGCCTGATCATCGGCGAGACCCTGACGAGGAAGGGCAGCGTAGGTCTGAAAGCCTTCGGGGCGGTGCTGGGCAGCATTCTCTACCGGTTTATCATCGCCCTGGCCCTGCGGCTGGACCTGCCCAGCGAATGCCTGAAGCTGATCTCCGCCGTCATCGTAGCCCTGGCCATCGGCCTGCCTGCCCTGCGGGCGGAAAAGAAAGGAGCGGTATAAGATGCTGACCCTTACGAATATTCAAAAAACCTTTGCCCCGGGCACGGTCAATGAGAAAAAGGCCCTGTGCGGCATCGATCTGCATCTGGATGCCGGAGATTTTGTTACGGTGCTGGGCTCCAACGGCGCGGGAAAATCCACGCTGTTCGGGGCCATTGCAGGCTCCTTCCGGCCGGATACCGGCACCGTGGTGCTGGACGGCCAGGACATCACCAATATGCCGGACTACAGGCGCAGCAAGTGCATCGGCAGGCTGTTCCAGGACCCTCTGCGGGGCACGGCTCCCAGCATGACCATTGCGGAAAATCTGGCGCTGGCCTATCTTCGGGCGGGCCATGGCCGCTCCCCCTTCTCCACCATTACCAAAAAGGATCGGGCCGAATTCCGGGACCGCCTGGCCGCTCTGGAGCTGGGCCTGGAGGACCGGATGAACCACCCCGTAGGTCTGCTCTCCGGCGGACAGCGGCAGGCCCTGACCCTGCTGATGGCCACCCTGGTGACGCCGAAGCTGCTGCTGCTGGATGAGCACACCGCCGCCCTGGACCCTAAGACCGCCGCCAAGGTTCTGGAGGCTACGCAGCGCATTGTGGAGAAGAACCGCCTGACCACCATGATGATCACCCACAATATGCGCGACGCCATTACCTATGGCAACCGCCTGATCATGATGTACGAGGGCCACGTGGCCGTGGACGTTTCCGGCGAGGAGAAGAAGCACCTGACCGTTGAGCAGCTGCTGGAGCTTTTCAGCAAGGCCTCCGGCTCCGACGAGGCCGACGACAAGCTGCTGCTGTCCTGATTTTCTTTTTATGATACCCCAAAGTTATCAACAGAGTGAATCAAGCGAGACCTCTCCGGAGGCCTCGCCTTTTTGTGCGGCCCTTTCTATGCAAATATGCATAGTTGTATGAATAATATACGCTGTATACGGAATGCTGAAATATGCAGATATACGGAAGTATTATGAATAAAACATATAATTATGCAAATATGCAGGAAGAGAATGAATGAGATATACAAAACATACATAAGATACGCTGTAAAAAGAATTCCGATTTGTATGTTTTATCAATTGAAATTGCATAATATTCGCGCTATAATACAGCCATCAATCAACCCCCGGAGAAAAGGAGTCAATGAAAATGAAAAAGACCGTTAGCTTTATCCTCGCCGCACTGATGCTGGCCGCTATGCTGGTTGGCTGCGGCAGCACCACCTCCACTTCCACCACCGCAGCCGCTGCCGACACCACCGCGGCAGGGGAAACCGCCGCAGCGGCCGAGATCAAGACCGTTACTCCCGGCGTCCTGACCGTCGCCACCTCTCCCGACTTCGCCCCCATGGAGTTCACCGACCCCACCAAGCAGGGCCAGGATATGTACGTCGGCTTCGATGTGACTCTGGCAAAGTACATTGCCGAGAGCCTGGGCCTGGAGCTGCAGATCATGCCCATGAGCTTCGACGCCTGCCAGACCGCCGTTTACGCCGGCACCGTGGATATGACCATCTCCGGTTTCAGTTGGACCGAAGAGCGGACCCAGAACTACAACATCTCCAACTACTACCACGCCGGTGACAACGAAGACGAGCAGGTCCTGATCACCCTGGCCTCCAACGGCGACAAGTTCGCCACTGCCGACGGCCTGAAGGGCGCCAAGATCGGCGCACAGAACGCCTCCCTGCAGCAGTCCCTGGCCACCGAGCAGCTGCCCGACAGCGAGCTGACCCTCTTCACCGACCTGGGCACCGGCGTGCTGCAGCTGAAGAACGGCGACTTTGACTGCATCGCAGTGGCCAAGGGCAACGGCGAAGCCATCATCGCCAACAACCCCGACATTGCCATGTCCGGCTTCAAGTTCGTGGTTGACGAGAAGTACACCGGCAACGTGGTCCTGCTTCAGAAGGGCAACGATGCACTGACCGAGGCCGTCAACGCCGCGCTGGCTTCCTCCAAGGACCAGTGGAACACCTGGTATGAAGAGGCCAAGGCCATCTCCGGCATTGAGGTCTCCTACGACGACAACGGCAACGTTGCAAACTAATTTCTGAAACGGAGACAATCATTGCGAACCGGTGGCCGGAGCCACTGGTTCGCAATGGCATGTCCGGAAAGAATCCCCATAAAACGGATGCTTTCCTTTTGAACGCAGCGCCGCCGCGCTGAAAAGAGAAGCATCCTGCGAGCACCCCCTGCTCTTGAAAAATGCACGAATGATGCTATAATGATTTGAAAGGAATTTAGAAAGATGGATTTTAGCCTGTTTCTGCCGAATATGGCAAAGATTTGGAGCCAGTATTGGAAGCTCTTCCTGTTCACCGGACTGAAAAACACCCTGATTCTGACCTTTATCTCCGTGGCCCTGGGCACCGTTCTGGGCACCCTGGTTGCCATGCTGAAGATGTCCAAGTCCAAGATCCTCCGCTTCATCGCCTCCGTCTATGTAGAGGTCCTGCGGGGCACCCCCATTCTGCTGCAGCTGTATGTGTTCTATTTCGTGCTGCCCAACATCTTCAAATTCATGAAGCTCAGCCAGTTCATGTGGGTTTCCATCTCTCTGTGTATCAATTCCTCTGCCTATGTGTCCGAGGTCATCCGTTCCGGCATTCAGGCCGTGGACAAGGGCCAGACCGAGGCCGCCCGTTCTCTGGGCCTCAGCGAGGGCCAGACCATGGTGAAGATCATCCTGCCCCAGGCTGTGCGCAATATTCTGCCGGCGCTCGGCAATGAGTTCATCATGATGCTGAAGGAGACCTCTCTGGCCTCTACCTTCTTTCTGGGCGATATCATGACCTCTTACCTGGTGGTCAAGGGCGTGTCCTATCTGACCCTGGAGCCTCTGACCATCGTTGCCATTATCTACCTGTGCGTGACCTATCCTCTGAGCAAGATCGTGGACCGCTTCGGCAAGAAGATGGCGAACCCCAACAGCTACCGCAGCCACAAGGCGAAAAAGGAAGGAACTGTTTAATTATGGAAATGATCAAAACCGTTGATTTGCATAAGAGCTATGGCGAGCTGCACGTCCTCAAAGGCGTGAACCAGACCATTGAAAAGGGCGAGGTGGTCTCTATCATCGGCCCCTCCGGCGGCGGCAAGAGCACCTTTTTGCGGTGCCTGAACCTGCTGGAAAAGCCCGAAAGCGGCAAAATCTATTTCGAGGGCGACGAGATCACCGGCAACCTGACCAAGGAGGAAAAGCAGCTCATCAAGGAGGGAAAGCTCCCCAAGCCTGCCAAAGTGAACATCGATATCCATCGGCAGAAGATGGGCATGGTGTTCCAGCACTTCAATGTGTTCCCCCACCTGACGGTGGCTCAGAATATCACCCTGGCCCCCAAGATGCTCAAGGGCAAGAGCGAGGCCGAGGCCAGCCAGATGGCAAAGGACCTGCTCTCCCGGGTCGGCCTGCTGGACAAGTACGATGAAATGCCCGGCAACCTCTCCGGCGGCCAGAAGCAGCGGCTTGCCATTGTCCGGGCGCTGGCTATGGAGCCGGACGTAATGCTCTTCGACGAGCCCACCTCCGCCCTTGACCCCGAGATGGTGGGCGAGGTGCTGGATGTCATCAAGGGCCTGGTGGATACGGGCATGACCAGCGTCATTGTCACCCACGAGATGCGCTTTGCCCGGGAGGTTTCCGATCGGGTGCTGTTTATGGCCGAGGGCAACATTTTGGAGCAGGGTGCCCCGGAGCAGATTTTCAACAATCCCACTCATCCCCGGCTCCAGGACTTCCTGAAGAAGGTGCTGTAATATGAGCAAGCAGGAGCTTTATCAGACCGTTGAAGCGAAAAAAGAGGAAATTCTCACCCTCAGTGACAAGATATGGGAATATGCCGAGCTGTCCATGCTGGAAATCAAGTCCACTGCAGCCTATGTGGCCCTGCTGAAGCAGGAGGGCTTCCAGGTGGAAGAGAACCTCTGCGGCATTCCTACGGCCTTTTCCGGAACCTACGGCTCCGGCAGCCCGAAAATCGGCATTCTGGCGGAATATGACGCCCTGTCCGGCCTGTCCCAGGCCCCCGGTGTGACCGAGAAGCAGCCCCTCTGCGAGGGCGGCAGCGGCCAGGGCTGCGGCCACAATCTGCTGGGCGCGGCCAGCCTCAGTGCGGCCATTGCCATCAAAGACCAAATCGCAGCCGGAAAGCTCCACGGTACGGTCGTCTTCTATGGCTGCCCCGGAGAAGAGGGCTGCGCCGGTAAGACCTTTATGGCCAGAGACGGTCTGTTCCGGGACCTGGATGCCGCCATCACCTGGCACCCCGGCTACACCAATGAGGTCACCACCGGCTCCAATGCTGCCTGCCTGCAGATGGTCTATGAGTTCGCGGGCATCGCTGCCCACGCCGCAGGCAACCCCTGGGAGGGCCGTTCCGCCTTGGACGGCGCGGAGCTGATGAATATAGGCGTTCAGTTCCTGCGGGAGCATATGGAGCCCAAGAGTTCTATCCACTATTCCATCGCCGATGCCGGGGGCATTTCCCCCAATGTGGTGCAGCCCACGGCGAAGCTCATCTATATGGTCCGGGCGGAAACCGTCCGCAAGGCCAAGGCCCTGCTGGCCCGGGTCAATGACATCGCCAAGGGCGCGGCCCTCATGACCGGCACCACCGTCACCTGGCACCAGCTGGACGGCACCTCCGATACCCTGTCCAATACCGTCCTGGAGCAGCTGCTCTACGACAATCTGGTGGAAGTCCCTCTGCCGGAGTATACCCAGCAGGAGTGGGACTTCGCGGCCAAGCTTCGCGAGACCTACCCCCACGATGGCCTGCCCGGCCACAGCACGGAGACCAACCCCGTGCTCAAAAAGCAGATCATTCAGCTGTCCGACCATGGAAATAAGGCCATCAACGACTTTGTGGTGCCCTATTACCCTGCCTATTCCTATAGCCCCGGCTCTACGGATGTGGGCGACGTCAGCTGGCTGACCCCCACCGCCCAGTTCAATACGGCCACCTGGCCTTCCCAGGTCCCCGGCCACAGCTGGCAGGTGGTTGCCGCCGGCAAGACCGGCATGGCCCACAAGGGCCTGCTGTACGCCGCTAAAGTCCTGGCCGGTGCTGCCATGGACCTGATGGAAAAGCCCGAGCTGGTAAAAGCCGCCCGGCAGGAGTTCCGGGAAACCGCCGCCGCCGGTTACGATTGCCCCATCGGCCCGGAGGTCGTGCCCAGCGCACAGTGAAAAATTTGATAGAGAAGCCCGTCTGCACGATTTGCAGGCGGGCTTTTTGCGTACCAACGTTGACAATGTGGCAAGATTGGGATATAATATGACTACCAAAACAAGGAGGCATTTTCATGAGCCCGAACATTTCCATTCGCCCCTCCAAGGACATTCGCACGAACTATGCCCAGATTTCTGCCCTTACCCGGCAGAATCCCGTGGCCATCACCGTCAACGGCAGGGAAGATACGGTGCTTCTCAGCCATGAGGATTTTCAGCACCAGCTGCGCTATATTGATGCTCTGGAAGCGAAGCTCCAGGTCTATTCCCACCTGGCCCAGGCCATGGACGATATCAAGCTCGGCAGAGTGCAGAGTGCCGAGAATGCATTTGCGGATATCCTGGATGAATTGGAGAACATGGACGTATGAGCTGCAAAGTAATCTTTACGGACACGGCCAAGTCGGATCTACTGGATATTGCCCGCAGCCTTGCGGAGATTTCCAAGGATAAAGCCCTTGCCGTCCGTTTCGTCCGGGAGCTGCAGCAGAAGACAGCGCGCCTGGAGCAGTTCCCGGAATCCGGCGCCGTCCCCAGAGACCGGGTACTGAAAAGCGGCGGCGATCGCTTCCTGGTCCATGGGGACTATCTGCTGTTCTATCTGTATGAAAAAGAGAAGAACGCCGTGTACGTCATGGCGGTGTTCAACGGAAAACGGGACGATATGCGGGTGATGTGCGGGAGCTCCTGTAAGTGCCGTTCGACAGTATAAAACGAGGACGCGGGTGTGCTGCGTCCTCGCTTTTTGAATGGTTGGGGATTATAAAGCGTTAAACGTGTGCCATTGAGGATACAAAGAGTGAATTTTTCATTCGGACGCCCTGAAGTTGATTAGTGGTTGCGTCTTACAAAAAGATAGGGGCTCTGTCGTCTTCAATGGAATACTTTATAAAATCGAACTTTGCTTTGCTGTTCTTGTAATATTTCTCTGCTGCTGTGCAAAGAATGCAGCATAAGTGGGAGATATCAATTTTCAATTCCCGATGTACTATGTGCTTATCCCTGCCAAAGGCGACCATGCTCAGATCACCGTTAGCACCATCTTCTCCGGTTATGACAAGCTCAAATTTATCAACCTTGCACCGAGATTCGTGAATTCTTGATTGCTCTACATTTGGTGTGCTTTGGTGAAGCAGACAATTACGCAAACTATAAATAATTTCCTCGTTCAGATAGGGCATATCATATCCGTATGGAGAATCACATCTATCTGTAATAACATATTGGCTGCACCAGTTTTTATAGCGAATACCGTTATGCTTCTCGTTAGGATATTCAGCCTTTCCACAAGTATCTGGCAAAGTCAGCGCAAGAGCAAGTGCCGACAAATGCAGTTCATGGGACAGAGCCATACGAATCTCATGTACAATTCGGTCTATCAAGCAAATCACCTCATTTCAGCCATTGACACAACAGCGAACATTTTAGACAGTTTTTGTATGATTAAAATTTTCTGTTTGCAATTTTCTTCAGTTTTCTGTAACCCTCACAACCTATAACTTGTATAGCATTGTACTTCTTCAATGCGTTTTCGAGAGTAATCCGAATTTGGACGGGAATGTAATGTGTAAGCGCATTTTGATTGATTACCGAATGAAGATTGGCTTTGCTCTGATTATAAGTATTCCAAAATGTATTTGGGTCTATATTCTGATTTGACGCAATCATTCGTTTCATTAGATTCTCAAAAGCAGTTTTTTGCTCATCAGAAGCATCAGCTGGGAGACTTCCTTCTATTGTCTTGAGGAGAGTCGGTACATCCACAGGATTCTGCGCACACATTGCCAGTATCTGCAAAATGTAGTTCGTTTCGGACTGCATTAGCATCTGCTGTGTTAAGAACAGAGAATTCTTTTGCAGGTTCTTCATCAACTGTTGCTGCTCAAGAATTTCTGATGCACAATTATAGAATTCATCAAACATTCTGAAGCTGAATGAATCCATTTTTCTTACGAAGTAATGCTTGTGCTTGTCCCAATAATCTGTTTTGAAAAGCATTTGAGACTCATAGAAAGCACCATCGTTTAATTTGCCTTCTGAAATATAAGATCCTACTTCTGCAATGCTTGTTTGCAGTTCTTCTACCTGCAAGACGATCAGCGATGCTGCTTCTGAAATCTTGCGGCGTTCTTGAACCCAATAAATGATAAACGCTGATGCACCTACGATAACCAGCAATATATCAATCCAGTTTTTACTGACAAAATTAGCAATATTAGCCCACATATTTTGTATATTCGCCTCATTTCAACCTTTCGCACAACGGCAAGAGTTCTTTGTTTTTGAAAAAGATATGTTTATTCGGAATCTTCCTTCTTCGTGTTTTGGACACTTAGGATTTGCGTTATGCCTTTGAGCTCATCACCAATCCTTTTCACAGATTTAAGCAAATCTTCCTCATCGGTTGTTGATGAGAAAAATGTCATATAGTGCTCCAGATCTACAAATAGATCACTTTGATAGGTTTTGACTTGTGATTCATATTCTATTGTTCCTGTTAGCGGTTTCATGTTTGGATTTCCACGAAGTTTATTGCTGCCGATATACAAGTCATAATGCTGTCCAGCGCCTATAATGCACTCTTTGCCTTTTATCCGTTCTAATTCTTTTTTCATTGACTCTTCCGGAAGACTGTCAATGAATTCCTGATCTAAATTGATTTTAACATGCTGGGCACTCAGGTTTCCACGGTTTACAAAACGGGCGATATACCATGTTCTTCTGCTATAGTGGAATTCAAGCTCGATAATAGGTCTGTTCGTTTCTGCAAATTGCTTTTGCATCTCCCTCAACTGTTCTTTAGATGCATTGGCAGCCTTGATATTTGCCCAACAGATGAAAATGGTTGCTATAACATAAACCCCTGTGATTATGACCATTACCCAATCTGCATTCATATTTATTCACCTCATTTCAACCGTTCACACAACGGCAGTATCTGTTCAATCTTGTTAGCGATTCTGATTTGTTCTTCATATGGGGGCAATGGAACCAAATATTCTCTGAATCTGGACAAGGAGATAAACGCCTGCACACCACCAGATGCTTCTTTTTTTAGCTTGTACTGAGCATAGAAGAAGAACCAGTACATATACTGCATAGAAATATCAGTATCAGCGAACTTCTTAAACAAAGCCATGTTTTTGATACAGAACTCTCTGTCCTTTTTCACTAAAACAGGATTGCCTATTGAACCAATCATGGCAAAAAGAATATCGTCATCATCCACCATAGACCTTGCATTTATTTTATCTGCATCCTCTTGGGTGATGTATTTCACATTGCCATAATCTATCATGCCGTTGCTCAAATTTTTACTTGTGACTAACGGGATTCCCTCTGGAACATACTTCGGACTATCGTGTGTACCATCACGGACATTGATGATGTCGGATAGCCTGCACCACTTCCAACTCTCTGGAATATCAAAAGGCTTTTCGTCCTCGGTGATTTCGGGCAGCGGTTTTTCTTTCTTGATCTTCTTCTCAGCAATCAGTCGCTGTTTTTCCTCTAGAATCCGGGCAAAGAGTTCCTCTGCGGTGCCTTCTTCGGGGCGCTGCTCAACGAGCTTACCCTGAATGGCATATTGCAGAATGGACTTCTTCATATCCTCCGGGAACTTGGCGTTAAACTGCTCCAGCTTCTCATAGGCGACAGCATAATGGCCAATCAGAGGAAGGAGTTCCTCGATCTTGGCGACAATGCGCTTTTGTTCAGCAAGGGGTGGGAGCGCAATAAGCCCATTAAAAAAGTCTTTCTCTCCAATTGCAGGATAAGCAACTCCCTTTGATTTATCGCTTGCATTGGCAAAACGCATAAAAGTGGGAGACAGTAAATAGTAATACAGGTACTTATTAAGCAGACCCTTGGGGCAATGCATGACTGCAAATGCGGTACTTACGATTGGCTCATACGGAAAATCTCTGTCAATAATACAGATGTTTTTAAGATACGGTCTAATGGTTGCAAAGATCACATCGCCTTTTTGGACAATTTTCTTTGCTCGTGATGATGCATCTTTCGCTTCTACTACCGTATTCTCAATATTTAAGGTATGAGAGATATTGTTTATTGAGCCAACATCAATATAACAAAATGTTTTATCTGGTGTTTTTTGTCCCCAATTGTAAGTCAATGAGCTTAAACGGCACCACTTCCAATTCTCTGGAATATCAAAAGGAATTTCATCTTCGGAAATCTCCGCCAACGGTTTTCCCTTTTTGATTTTCTTTTCCTGTATCAGCCGTTGCTTTTCCGCCTGAATCTGCTGATAGAGTTCCTCGCCGGTACCTTCTTCGGCTCTCTGTTCCACCAGCTTACCCTGAATGGCATACTGCAAAATACTCGCTTTTAACTGTTCCGGTGTCATTCGCTCACTCCTCCCGGCAATAGGGCTTCCAACTCTGCAAGCACCTTGTCGATCTCCACATTGAGGGTAGTCCGTCTTTCCTGATATTCCCGGATAGTGTCCATTGGGTCAAGGATTTCTTCTTCCTCATGGGGATAGCCGCACAGGTCGATATTGCAGCCCTGTTCATTCAGCAGATAATCAGCGGTAAACTTCTGTGACTTGAAATATTCTCCGTCGGGAATTACCTCTCTGTTGTTCCACCAAGCGATACAATCATCGAAGTGCTTCAGCTCCATCGGCTTTGTTTTGGAAAAGTGCTTTCTGTCGGACGGAATATCCACTCTGTAAAACCATGTTTCCGTTGTCGGCTTTGTGTTATCAAAGAACAACAGGTTGGTGGTGATGGAAGTATAGGGGCTGAATACAGAACTGGGCAGTCTGACAACCGTGTGCAGATTGAATTCGCCAATGAGCTTTTTCTTGATGTTCACCTTTGCATTGTCCAAGCCGAACAGGAAACCATCCGGCACGACAACAGCAGCTCTGCCGTTTTTCTTCAAACGGTACAGGATCACCGACATGAACAGATCGGCGGTCTCAGAGCTTGCCAGATCATCGGGGAAGAATCCCTGAATGGACTTGTCCTCATGTCCGCCATAGGGAGGGTTCATCAGGATGACGTCGAACTTATCCGCGTCCGTATAGTCCAGCAGATTATGCTTCAACGAGTTCATGTGATAGATGTTCGGAACCTCAATGTCATGCAGCAGCATATTGGTTACGCAGAGCAGATACGGGAACGGCTTTTTCTCGATTCCGTAAATGCTGTCATCAAGCTGCTTTTGAGCAGAAGTATCGGTTACCTG
>ERZ772893.2378-NODE-2378-length-15328-cov-6.165914_pt1 | contig 15328 bp, 9 predicted proteins | sample MGYA00511482_ERZ772893 | MGnify/ENA primary metagenome ERZ772893 (study PRJEB29015, sample SAMEA2737687) | human gut metagenome | biome: human gut; feature: human-associated habitat; material: faeces | place: China | collected 2012 ...
TTATTTATGATCACGATAAATTCAGAAAAGGACTGCCATTTTATCACATTCAAAGACGTGTTGATGAAACAGGCGAAGTTTTTGGAGATGGTTCACATATCATCTATGTAAATGGAAGGTATGAAGGTAATGATGATATAGGTCGGATGATGAAAGATTTTCACCAGTGCAGGCCGGAGCAGATAGAAAGTGAGACATTGTCAAAAGCAGTGGCTTATTACAAAGAAAAGGAAGGACGTGGTGCTATGAGCGAAGCAGTAAGACAGTATGCAATGGAATATGCAAAAGAGTATGCAAAGGAATATGCAAAGGAATATGCCAAGGAGTATGGTGAGGAACAGAAGGAAGAGGGGATTCTTCAGGGAAAAAATAATATGTTGTATTCATTGGTTTCAAAGGGAAGGTTAAAAATAGATGTAGCAGCCGAAGAGGCAAATGTCAGCCTTGGAGAATTTGAAAAATCGATGGAGGAAGCAGGATATAAAATTCCTGAATTGGTATAGTTTAATAGTTACAAGATACGTTAAATATAGACCCGGTTTGCATAAGTATGTGCAGACCGGGTTTTTATAATAAAAATGCAATGTATGATACAAAAAGTTTACAACTGACATATATACTCATTATAACAACATGGAAGATAACTATTCTGAATAGTCACCGGGAAAGAACAAAAAGGGAGGAGAGCCGCATATGGATAAAAGGGGTAACATATCTTCACGAAATATGAGATTATTTGCAGCAATTATGACACTCATCGAGGCACTTGTCCTCATATCACTCGCAGGCTGTGCCGGCAAAAAGGTAGATTATGGCACTGATACAGAAAAACTGACAAAAAGTGCTGTATGCAATGTAAAGGATTTTAGTACAGATGAGACCTACAGCGATGAGTTTTCCGTGCAGACAGAAATTGGAAATGTAAATATAGATATAAGTGCAAAAGTGGAACTGCCTGATTGTAAGACAATGTCAGTAGTTGAAGTGGAAAAGATACCTTATTCTGCAAAGCTCAAGGAAAAGGTATTGAAGGCATACTTTGGAGAGTCACAGATTTATTACTATGATAAGGAACATTGGACAAAAACACAGCTTCAAAATCTCATTGATTCCATAAATTCCTCAATAACACCAACTGATACATCTGGCACAGGAAACAGAGCTGAGTTTTTGAAGGAATATACGCATTATCTGGAAAATGCCGGGGATGAATGGACTATAGCTACAGAGTATGATTCATGTGATGAGTTTGTAGGGAAAAAAGGAAACACCTGGTATAACGTGAATTTTGTTGCAGATGGTGATGAAAATAAATGGCTGTCGGGAATTGGCGCAGGTCCGATTGAAGGATATACCAAAAAGGCAGGAAGTAATGAATATGAGTGGAGTAATATATTTAACGATGGATATGTGCAGCAATACTTTGGACCGGATTCACTCATGGAATATGATACGGTAAATGATATCACGGATTCACAGGATACATCGGGAGAGGAAATCGCGCAGGAGGAAAATGAATCGGGTATCACAATAGAAGAAGCGGGGAATATGATAGACAGTTTTTTGAAAGAGACAGGTTTTTCATCCATCCCGCAGACTGAGAGCTCGCAGCTGAAATGGAGTGGATATAACGAAAGAGCCGATCATGTGTATCAGGAAGATGATATACATGAGTGTGTAAGTGGTTATAGATTTTACTACAATATCGGAGTTGGCAAAATATTATTTGATGATGCTTTAAATCCGATGGATTACAGCGGATACAATATGAAATATGGTGATAGTATAGAGGATACTTTTGATAATGAATTCTACAATTTTTATATTGATAAATATGGTATAGGTACTTTCTTTATAGACTGCCCGGTAAGTATAGTAAGAAAACAGGAAAATGTAGAAATGCTTCCTTTGGAAAATATATTTGATATTGCCCGGGATGAACTTAAAAACAATGCTGATGAATATGTACTGGATACAAATGTAAAATATTATACTCTAAAACTTGCATACATAAGGGTAAACAACCGGACTGATATGCAAAAATACAGTTATATTCCGGCATGGAGTCTGGAATTGCTGCAGAAAGACACTACAAATGCATGCCCTGTATTTATCAACGCGATTGACGGAAGTGTGATACATCCGGACGATCTGAGTTAAGATACAGAATGTTTACATCGGACCGTACTTTCACAGGAATAATTATGTTGTAGAAAAAATGTGACATATCAGGGAGGATTGGCATATGAGAAAACACACAAGAATACTCGCAGCGGCTATGACGATCGTTGAAGCGATAGTAATCATCTCACTCACAGGCTGCTCAGGAAAAAAAGTAGATTACAATATGGAAACTGAAAATATAAACACAAAAGCAGGAAGCGATATAAGTGCGTTTGACGACAGTACGAAATGGAATGACAGCTTTGCTGTTGAGACATCTGACAAAAGTGTGGATGTGGATATTTCAGCAGACATTACCCTGCCGGACTGCAAAAGCATGTCGGTTGTTGAGGTGAAGAATATAAAGGTGGGTGCCGATTTCAAAAAGAGTGTGATAGAGGCTTATTTTGGCGATAGTACCGTATATTATCACGACATACCTCATTATACGAAAGAAGAGATATATCACAGCATGGAGGTTGTAAAAAATGAGATTGCCGGGTATCAGCAGGAAATTGATGCGGGACTTATCACAGAAGAGGGCGTCAGCAGGGTGATGAAAAGTGAAAATGATCTGCTGGAACAGTATGAAAAGGCAGAACCGTCTGCACTTGATACGCGTGAAATAGCCACAGACTATACGGATTGTAATGAGTATCTGGGATATATTGGTAATGTTTTCTGTGAGCTTAGATTTGGAATTGCTGAGGACGGCTCTCTTGAATATATTTCAGCACAGCCTCTTAAGGCAGGAAGTGAGGGGACATTATACGATGATAGTGAGTATGGCTATTACGGACCACCATCCTTTGCAGAGGAGAAAGGTGTAGAGGGATTTAACGGAGGCTCTACAGGTGGAGATACTACATCTGCATATGACAATGAGTGTGTATTGACCAAAGACGAAGCTGTAAAGAAGGCAGAAGAATTTCAAAATAAATTAGGCAGGGCTTCACAGGTATATATAGGAACCTCAGACTACGAGTGGAGCGCAGGAGTGATAGAGGATGGCGATGATACTGTAAAAACTGATGATACAGAGAGCGTTATAAAGGATACAGCGTGGGGATATATCATAGATTATGGCGAGGGTGTGGATGGCATAGCGTTTTGCAAGTCACTCGATTTCACCCGGAATATGGATATATGGGAGACACTCGATAACTATGATGATTTTATGCCATATGGCAGCAGTTCCTTTATTGTGACGGATCAGGGAGTGACGGAATTTACTGTTTCTTACCCGGTTGATATTGTAAATGAGTCAAAAAACGTAGAACTCTTGTCAATGGACACTATTAAAGAGATCATCAAGGATGACATGACAAAAAACTCAGATCAGTATGATTTTACACAAAATCACACTTACAACAATCTAAAGCTCGGATATATCCGTTTGAAGGATGCATCTGACAAGGATAAATGTACTTATGTTCCGGCATGGTGTCTGTCAAAACAGGATAAGGGCTACGACAGATATCCGGTGTATGTGAATGCGATAGACGGCACGATCATAAGGAGTGATGATCTAATATAAGATACTGTTATTGGCTGCAATAAAGTTTATACATGGAGTTACATTTTTAGATAATAGATCAGGTTCATATTTATTTGGAAAAGATGTGGAAAATATATGATTAATAAAAAGAAAAAATATATAGGGCGTTTGACACTTGCCACTGCAATTACCTCTATTTTATTTTCAGGATGTGGGGCGGCACAAAAGGAGCTTGCACAGACGGACAGAGCTTCCTACGAGAAAATATCATACCAGACAGTTACGGTACAGAGCGGTTCACTCACACCGCAGACTACCATCAGTCTGAGCGCGCAGGGCTATACCAGGTTTTCCTATGGTGCGACAAACACGGAGCTTACGCTCGAAAAGGTAAATGTGGCAGTGGGTGCTCATGTGAAAAAGGGCGATATACTGGTAGCTTTTAAATCCGGGGAGATACAGAAAAAGATTGAGGACTACAGCGGGCAGATCAGTCAGAATAAGCTTTTAGCAGAGCACTACAGGGCTATTATGAAAATCGATGATACTCAGGATTATTCAAGCGATATAGCCCAGCTTGATAAGGATACAGAGGTTGCCCAGCTTTATCTTGATGAGGCTAAGGAAAAACTGTCGAGATATCAGATCACGGCATCCGAGGATGGCACGATCACTGCAATGGACAATTCGCTTTTGGCGGGAGTTTTTGAACCGGGCAGCAATCTTATAACAGAAATCAGCGGAAACGGCAATTACGAGGCTGACAGACCGGAAGGCTATGACTTTAATGTAGGTGATGTATACACGGCAACAGCATCTGATATAGAGTTTGAACTTAAGGTAAAAGAGGTGGACGATAAAAAGCTTGTTTTTGAACCGGTATCGGACATGTCGGCAGTATCGGATGCACAGATATTTTCCATGGAGGTGACGCGCCCCGCTATAGAAAATGCTGTGTATGTACAAAAGGACGCAGTGCATGAGAAGGATGGCAGGTATTTTGTATACACGCTGGATGAGAATGGATACAGACAGGCGGTATGGATAAGTGCCGGAGATCAGGTGGGAGACTACCGGATCATCACAGAAGGACTTAAAAGCGGGGATGAGGTGGTTTTGCAGTGAAGATCAGAAACATTTTATCAATAAAAAAGCTGGCAGTATTGGGGATATGTGTGTCGTTTGTGGCAGGCGGCTGTGGAAAAATGACAGAAAGCAGCATACCGGAGCTTGAGGAACCTGTAGCTTTAAATGAAGCCTACAGACCTGTGGAATACGGTACGATCGGCTCCATACAGGTGCTGATGGCTACCGCAGTTTTGAGGGATTACTGCAATTACTACAATGCCAATGTAAACATTTCACAGATATATGTGGAGCCGGGAGATACAGTAAATGAGGGGGATGTGCTTGCAGTCTGTGATGTGGATGAGGCAAAAGAACAGTTGCAGGAATGTCAGGCTGCGCTGGCGCATGAGAATGAGACATATGAGATATCCGCTCAGATCTCGGATACGCAGATCAAAATGTGGGAAAATCAGGCTGCAGATACGGACGAATTTTCAACAGAACAGACTGAGAAAAATGAAAGTACAGACGAGGATTACAACAAACAGATTGCTACAGAACAGGAAAATCAGCGGTACGATAAGCAGCTTCACGAATACCGCGTGCAAAAGATCAATGAGCAGATAGCTCTATATCAGCAGCTCGTTGATGATGGAACGCTTAAGGCAGCCCACAGCGGTCTTGTCACTTACACTAAGAAGCTGACAGAGGGAAGGTCTGCTGCGGCATACGAGAATATAGTCATTGTCTCAGATACGGATGACCTTGTGCTTGATATAAAAGATACAGCCATAAATGAGTACAAATACAGCGATTATGACAAGAAATATGTGATAGTCGATGGCGAAAAATATGATGTCACCGAGTCTCAATATACATCAGAGGTTTTGGTACTTTCGAAGATAAACAACCGCTATCCGGATGTGTGCGTGGAAAGCAGGGAAAAGCCGTTTCTTACAGCAGGACAGATGTATCCTGTATACTTTGAAAAAACAAAGGCAGATCATACACTTGTCGTGGGAAAAGATTCCATCTATAAGGATGGCGATACTAGATATGTCTATGTGAAAAATGATGAGGGCGGCCGCGAGAAACGCATCATAACAACAGGTGAGTCTGATGAAAACTATACACAGGTCACAGAGGGCTTAAAAGAGGGGGAACTGGTCTACTATAATTCTACGGATCAGGTTCCGACAAAGTACAGCAAATATACGGTAACAAGGTCTGACTTTGATATAGCAAACTACGGTGTACAGTACAGCAGATCTGACGCAGGGACGATAACCGAAACCTGTGATTATGAAGGGCAGATCGTATCGGTCAATGTGAAGCAGGACGATACGGTAGAAAAGGGGATGCTGCTTTACGTGGTGGATACCGGAGAGGGCAAAGCTGCCATAACAGAGGCAAAAAATGCGATAGACTCAGAGAATGAATCATATGCGCAGAAGATCGCAGACTACAATAAGCAGATAAAAGAGCTGTCAGAAGAAAGTAATAGCGCAGATTATGACAAACAGGTAAAAGATTTATATGAAGAAAATAACCGGCAGGATGAAAAGCCGGATACAGCATATGATGAGCAGCAGTTGAAATTGAACTTACAGCTACTTGATCTGCAGAAAAAACTTGCCGGTGCAGACCACACCTATCAGCTTTCCCGGCTACAGTCAGCATATGACAGCATAAGCGCAGGAAATGACGGCAAAGGAAATATTTCAGTATATGCCAAAAATGACGGAAAAGTTTCAAAGGTGAGTGTCAAAGTAGGAGATAATGTGGAGGAAGGAGCAGATATCCTGCAGATAACCGGAAATTCCACGGACGTACTGCTGGTTCAGGTAAAGGATAGCAATAGCTATAAAGTATATAAGGACAATATAGCAGATGTGGGAGGGCGCGTATCACTTGAGCTGGACGGTACAACGATCTACGGAAGCTGTATCGGTTTTGCCGGTTACGGTAGTGTTGCTCAAAAGGGATATATAAATCAGGATGATAAAGGTGTGCATATTACCGGAATCACAGATTCGGGATATGGAAATGCAGCATTTTATATAAAACTTGACAATGGAATACCGGATGATCTGACTAGGGCATCTGCTGTAAAGTTTTCTTATGTTTCTTTTAAAAAGGTGGTAGTGGTGCCGACTTCGATCATACACAAGCAGGTCAATCCGATGGACAAAGATGATATATCCTACTATGTGTGGAAAATTGATGGGGACAGCGTGGTAAAGCAGCCGGTAATATTGAGCGATTATACATCAGGCAGCAATACACTTGTGCTTTACGGTATTGATGAGGGCGATGAAATATGTTTGGCTTCGTAATTAATAAATTAAAAAACAGAAAATGGTTAAATTTGTGTCTGCTTATGGGAGTGGCTTTGTTTATAGCACTTTTTGTGTGCCACCCTATGTTTGAAAAGGGTGCGGGCAATCAGATACTCGACAGACTTTTTACGGATCATGCCACACAGCAGAATGAGTTTCCAGCACGGATGAGCCGCGAGGGAACATATGCGGTGGCAGATTATCCTGATTCGCAGTCAGTGCTTGATAAGCTGTCAGGATACGAAAAGAAGTGGACTGAATATGTGGATATAAACAAGGTTTCCTCACAGCAGCTTATCACACTCTCAGGAGGACGCGCAGATACAGAGTTTGGAGGACTTAACCATTATTTTACAATAGGATATCTGCCGGGACTTTCGGAGTACGCGGATGTTGTAAAATCTCAGACTGACACAGCCACATTCGAATGCAGTATAAGCGAAAAGACAATGGATCACTACGGACTTGTAGCAGGTGAAAAAATCTATTTACATGTACCTGATGGCAGTGGGAAAAAGGAAATTTCTTTCGTCATATCACAGATCTGCCGTGAAAAAGATATAAACGATCCATATTGGGCCAAGACGCTTTCGGATATGGGCGATGTGATATTTGTTTCGCAGGATGTTTTTGACGAAATGATGCAGTATTACAGCGAGGACAATATCAGCTACAGTGATTTTCTCATGCTGGATTACAGGCAGATCAACACGGAAAATGCCTCACTTTATGACGGTTATATGGAGCAGTTTAAGGATGCTGACAAGCTCTACAATGACAACATCCGTGATACGCTGGAGCGCTTTTTTACACAGCAGAAGACGATAAAGCTGATGCTTTGGGCATTGGAGCTGCCGTGTCTTGTGCTTTTGATTTTATTTATAAGAATGATATCTGCACAGATACTTTCGCTCGAGGAAAATGACATACTTGTTTTAAGAAGCCGCGGTGCGACAAAATTACAGGTATTTATTTTGTACCTGCAGCAGTCAGGAATAATAGCGTTTGCGGGCTGTGTACTTGGAATAGTACTCGGATATATAATGTGCCGGGCTGCCGCATCTACAGACGGATTTTTAAGATTTACGGCAAAGGATATAGGCACTTACAGATTTGTATGGCAGATGCTTGTCTATGCGGTGGCAGCGGCAGTTATCATGGTGCTGTTTATCACAGTTCCGGTGTGGAAAAAATCAAAGGATGCCATATCAGAGCGCAGCAGGGAACGAATATCAAAGAAAAAGCCTCTTTGGGAGAAATGCTTTATAGACGTTATACTTTTGGCTCTGTCAGCATATCTGCTTTACAATTACAACAAGCAGAAGAGTACGCTTGCGATATCTGTTCTTGAGAACAGGAGCATAGATCCTGTCATGATACTGGACAATTCGCTTTTTATATTTGCAGCGGCACTTTTGTGCGTAAGACTTACCGGACTTATTATTCTGCTTGTGGACAGGCTCTTTAAAAAGCATTTTTCTCCGGCAATGTATGCATCATTTTTACAGCTGAAAAGAACCAGATATAATCAGGGATTTCTGGCAGTATTTCTTATCATGACAGTGGCTGGCGGTATTTTTGACGCGAATATGGCGCGCACCATGAACAGCAATATGGAAAAACGGATCGTCTACAATGTGGGTTGTGATGCGATATACAACGAAGATTTCAGACTCAGGATACAGAAGAATAAAGATGGCTCTGTAAGCTGGATGTATGACGAGCCTGATTTCGGTAAATACGAGTCGCTCAAAAATGAGGGCATCTGTGACGGGGTCACGCGTGTGCTTGAGGACGAGCGGGTAGACATTTCCGCAGGCAGTGGTTCGATTTCGGATGCATATCTTATGGCGATAAACACAAAAGAATTCGGTGAGACTGCGAAATTGCAGAGTGACCAAAATGATGATATTAATGACGCGCACTGGTTCAATTACCTGAATGAGCTGGCAAAAGAGCCGGACGGAGTCATCATTTCCTCAAATCTGGCAAAAGCTCTGGGACTTAAAGTTGGTGACAGCTTAAATTACTCAAGGTATGTACCGGAGGCTGTCGATGATGATCAGATCTACGCATCCGAGAATGCAAAGGTATGTGCCATAGTAAAAGGTTTTCCGGGCTACGAGCGTTACACCTATGAGACAGATGCAGAAGGAAATGTGACCGAGCAGGAGAAATACCTGATCGTTGCAAATTATGCTACGGTTGTGGAAAAGTTCGGCATGACACCGTACAGTGTGTGGATGAACCTGTCAAAAGGAAAAACGGTGGATGATATATACAAAAATTTAACATCCGCGCAGCAGCTTATAGACGAGAATAAAAACTCAGCCACAGTGCAGATCACAAACGGTATGTTTACATTAAGTTTTATACTTTCACTGATAGTGTGCTCAGTAGGATTTTTGCTGTATTGGGTTATGACACTAAAACAGAGGGAGCTGCAGTTTGGTATATACCGCGCAATGGGAATGAGAATGAGAGAGGTAAAAGCAATGCTTTTAAACGAGCAGATATTTTTATCATTTCTGCCGCTTCTTGCGGGAGCAGGCATAGGTATAACTGCAACAGCGATGTTTGTAAGGCTCATATCGATCATATATCTGCCGCAGAAACACAATATCGGAGTAAATGTATATATTTATCAATCTGATATGCTGGAGCTTGCAGGAGTACTTTTCGTGGCTGTAGCCGTATGCTATGTGGTTATCAGCAGACTGCTTAAGAGTATGAAGATAGCACAGGCACTAAGGCTTGGAGAAGATAGTTAGCATGTAAAAAAAGAGGTCGTGACATATGGAAAATGCGATAATTGCTCAAAATATAAAAAGATATTTCAAGGCGGGAGATGGTACAACAGTCCACGCACTTGACGGAGTATCCATGGAGATAAAAAAAGGAACACTTGCCATCTTAAAAGGGCGTTCCGGCTCTGGAAAGACCACACTTCTTAATATCCTTAGTGCGCTTGATATGCCGACAGAGGGAAGTGTGCAGTTTCTGGATAAAAACTTAGGGCAGATGACCGAGAAAGACCGGGAAATGCTAAGGCGGTATGAGATGGGATTTGTATTCCAGTCTATAGCACTAATTCCCACGATGACGGCATATGAGAATGTGGAATTTGCCCTTAGACTTGCGAAAAATAAACGTCAGATACGGAAGAATCTGACTGATATGGATAATGACATTGGACATGCAAAAACCGATGTGATAAATGAGAATACGCAGGACAGAGTATCAGAGCTGCTGGAGCGTGTCGGACTCTCAAAGCGCATGGATCATATGCCGGATCAGTTATCGGGAGGTGAGCAGCAGAGAGTTGCGATAGCGCGCGCTGTGGTTCATTGCCCGAAGGTGGTCTTTGCGGATGAGCCGACAGGAGCACTTGATACCGCTGCTGGATTTGAAGTCATGCGATTGTTCCGTGAGTTGATAGACGATGAGGACATCACAATAGTTATGACCACGCATGATCCGAACCTGATGGAGCTGGGAGATGAAGTGTTTGAGCTTAGTGACGGCATAGTAATTTAAATTAAAAGGGGGAAAAACCAGATGATAAACTGCGATGGACTGGTAAAAATATATGAGACCGACGATAAAAAGGTGATGGCACTGGAGGGGCTTGACCTGACGGTGGAAACAGGGGAGATGCTTGCGGTAATAGGAAAATCCGGCAGCGGAAAATCCACCCTTTTAAATATGATAGGAGGACTGGAAACTCCAACGGCGGGAGTGCTCACTATTGACGGAAAAGACATTTCCACATATTCAGAAGCTGAAATGGTGAGATACCGCAGGGACAAGGTGGGCTTTGTGTGGCAGAAAAGTGCCAAAAATCTGTTCCCATACCTGACTGTGCTGCAGAATGTCGAGGCCGTGATGATGTTTGAAAATTCAGGTAATACCGATAATTTAAAACACAGAGAAATTATAAAAAAACGCAAGGATGATAATAAAAGCTATGCCATTAAACTGTTAAAGGCAGTGGGATTACAGGAACATAAGGATAAGCTTCCGGCTCAGCTATCGGGAGGAGAGCAGCAGCGCGCAGCGATAGCGGTGGCACTGGCAAATAAGCCGGACATACTGCTTGCGGATGAGCCCACCGGAGCTGTGGATACGAGGACTGCTGATACAATCTATGAGCTGTTTCATAAGCTGAACAAAGAGCTTGGTATAACCATCATCATAGTCACACACGATATGGCACTTGCAGGCCGTGTAGACCGCACAGTGCTTATATCTGACGGAAAGGTAAGTACGGAGAAATTGAAGAAACACCCTGCAATGGAATATACGGTATTGGATAAGGCACACAGGATAAAACTCACTGATGAGATGCTTGAGGCAGCAGGGATAGAGTCTAATAAGGTCAGGGTTGATGTGCAGGATGGAAGGCTTGTGATATCGCGGATTTAAGACATATTAAACGTTTAGTGTTATAGAGACACAAAATATATCATTTTCGTTTTTAACAGAGATAAAACCACTATTTCTATTTACACATTCTTTGACATTTTTAAGCCCATATCCGTGGATATCTCCGGCTTTTTTTACCGAAACCGGTGGAATTGGATTGGATATTTCATAAAGCAGCACATGATTTTTCTGGCGCAGCGTACATGAGATGGATGGTTTTTGATGGGCCGGAAAAGCATCGCAGGCTTCTATTGCGTTATCCATAGTGTTTCCAATGATTATGTACAGGTCAACAGGCGAAATGTTAAGGTCAGTGTCCAGCCATAGATTAAAGTTTATGGAGATTCCCAGACTGTCTGCTTTATTAGAGCCATAGTTTAGGATACCGTCAACAATGGAATTACCGGTATCAATCATTTGGTCAAGGCTTGAAAACTTTTTCTTTAAGGCAGAGAGCTGGCTTTCGGCTTCAGGTCGTGTTTTCGTAGAAACCAGATTTTCCATTGCCAGCATGTATTTTTTTATATCATGCCAAAGTGCGCGGGATTCGTCCTGACGAGCAATGATATCCTGATAGTAAAGCTCCTGTTTGGCAAGCTGCTCCTGCATACAGAGCTGATTTTTCTGTAATTCATAAGATTTCTTTACTATTTCCGTATATCCACAAACCACTATATTGATAACAAGCATACATATGGTGGTCATCACAAAGGTGGAGTATTTACCATTGTCAATAAAGGTAGTGTACTGGGCAAACAGAATAAATATGCTTGACAGATTGCAGAGCATGAGTGGTATGGCATGCAGTAGAGCCTTTGAATCAAATCGGGCATTGGTAAATAAAATAATTATGACCAGCAAAAACAGATGAATAATCTTGCTTGTGGTATTGTAGATAAGCCGTCCTTCACTTATTCCTAAAAGTTCATTTATTGAAATTCCAAGTCTGGAAAGTACAAACGCACCAATAACATCGGAAAACATCGACGTGACAAAAAATAATATAATAGTATAGGTGATTTGGAATATTTTGCATTTGAAGCAGAAAGTATAGCATAAAAACAAAAATAAGCTGATAATGGCAAGCCGTATAAACATAGGTGTATATAGGGTTGATAGCATTATGACCGCAAAGAGTGATATGCAAAATAGGATAATATATCTGCGGGAAGGGTATACAGGTCTAACCTCTTTATAAAAGAAGTAGAAAATAAGCAGGCATTCTATAATAATGGTATATATTTCAATTGGAAAATTCATTTGATGGTACCTCGTATCAAATTGTTAAAGCGCTCTTGGAAAATGGTCTGTTTTTTCCGCGAAAGTGGAATTTTGCAGCCGTCAGTCATAGTGACAGCAAGTGGTGTAAAGCTGTCCACATAATTCAAATTGATGCAATAGCTTCTGTGAATCTGTACAAATGAAGGATATGAAAAAACCGAAATCATATTTTCCATTGAATCCTTTATCTCCAATGTGGATGTATTTGCAAAATGAAAAATAATGTGCCGGTTCAGACTCTCAAAATATATGACATCGTTTATAGAAATCATTTTCTGAGTTGAACCACACGTTACCGCTGCCTTTTGCGGAAGAATCTCGTCAAGAGCCTCCCTGACAACACTTTGAAACATTGTAATCGTTATCGGTTTGCATAGAAATCGAAAAGCAATTCCATATCCTCGGACTGCATACTGCAGTGCGTTTGTCGTAAAAACTATTATGGGACGAGGAGAATATCCTGCTAAAATAGAGCCAATTTCAAAACCATTTGGCTTATCCATTTCTATATCAAGAAAAATTAAATCATAAAATTGGGATTTAAAAGCCTCAAGCAGGGCAGAGGCAGACAAGAAAGTAGAAATATTGTATGGTAATTTGCATGATTTGCAGTAATTGTAAAGTATATCAATATCTTGTTGTTCATCATCACAAATAGCAATATTCATAAAAATAATCCCCTTATCAAAACAATTAAGCTATGAAGATTATAAATTATAAATTTTGAATTTACAAGATTAATTTAGGTTGTGTTTTGAGAATTTAATGGCCGATGTAGGAATTATGCTTAATTATGGATAAAAAGTATGCGTGAAATATCATTTATGTGCGAATTTATGTCATTTATGCAGATTTGATTGCAAATGAATTATAGATTGTATATTATTTATTATAGAGTAAGTTTAGAAAAGGAATACAGGATGATGTACAGAATTGGAATATGTGATGATGAAGAAGCATGTAGAATAAAAATATCGGAAAGTATAAGAAATATAGCTTTAAAAAATGATATAGAAGTTAAAATTATCCAGTATGAGTCAGGAATTCAGGTTATGGATTGTGAGAAACCTGATATATTGATACTAGACATAGAGATGGAACACATAGATGGTCTGAAAGTCCGTGATTTGTTGGAACAGACGGACAATGAGGTACTGATTATTTTCTGTACTAGCCATGATGAAATAATGAGTAAAGCATATGGGCGAAATGTTACAGATTTTATTAAGAAACCTGTGAGGGAAGAAGAAATTGAAAAGAAATTGCTTCATGCGATAAATATTATTAATAGAAGGGTAAAATGGATTTGTCTAAATACTATAAGTGGACTGACAAAGTTTAAAATTTCAGATATAGTGTATGGTATTGCACAGGGAAGGTACTTAAAGATATACATGTTAGATGGGAGCGAATATTTTATTACAGATAAAGGTGTATCACAGCTTTATGAAATGTTGAAGGATATGAATTTTGCCAGAATAAGCAGGAGTATTATAATTAATTTTGAAAATGTTAATACAATTGGAGATGAGATAATTATGACAGATGGGGTGAAGCTAAAGAGTAGTAGAAGAATGAAAAAACAAATACAAGAAGATTTTTTTAATTATATGTGTAAAGTGGCAAGGGTTGAAAGAGCAGATAGATGATTTTAGAATTAATATTATTTGAATGGCTGATATGTAAGCTGGAGATTGGTGATATCAAGTTAAAAAAATATTTTGCGTTTATGCTCATAATGTTAATGCAGTTAGGTGAAATTATTGTTATCTTTATTCGACCGGCACAAAGCATATGGTATACCATATTAGCGCTTCCGAGTGCTTTAATTGCTACAGGGATACTATTCAAAGAAAAGATGTGGCGTAAATTAGCAGTGTTTTTGTTTGCATATGGATATATTGATGTAATAGAATATCCGATTAAAATTATAGTTGGCAGCAATAATGATTTAATGGTATACATAATTACTATTATTATAATTTGTCTTATTGGCAAAATAATAAATCAATTCAAAAAAGTATCGTCCATGATAGCGCGTATTGATCCTATATATTTTATGGCTTCGTCCATGATAGAAATAATCAATATGGGAATAATTGTAATGACCGATGATATAATTTTACCTGGTCAGGATAGACTTAAAATTGTAATAAATGTATTAACAATGATTTCATTTGTTATGTTAGGAATATTTGGAATTGTTTTTATGTTTTTGGGTGCATATAAGAAGCAGCTTGAGATAGATAATAAGATAAAACAAAACTATCTGATTATTCAAAAAGAACATTATAGTCAATTGTATTCTCATATGCGAGAAATACGGAAAATAAAACATGATATGAATGCTCATATAAATATATTGTATAATCTGTTAGATACAGAACAATATGATGAAGCTGTTAAGTATATATATGACATCAAAATGCATTATGATATAGGTAAAAAATTGGAATCATATTATGATAACGGAATAATTGATGCAATTATCTATTACTTTAATCAAAAAAATCCATTAATTAAGTTTATTTGTATGGGAAATTTTAGTGGCAGG
>ERZ772893.2381-NODE-2381-length-15318-cov-23.552513_pt1 | contig 15318 bp, 8 predicted proteins | sample MGYA00511482_ERZ772893 | MGnify/ENA primary metagenome ERZ772893 (study PRJEB29015, sample SAMEA2737687) | human gut metagenome | biome: human gut; feature: human-associated habitat; material: faeces | place: China | collected 2012 ...
CGCAGCCGCCGGAGCGGTGCTTGAGCCGTTAGGCGGGAATTGTGCGGTATTGCCTAAAGATTTGTAGGGCGTGATGCCCTCATCGCGCCGCGGAGAAACGTAAATCCATCCACCGCAAACCTGTAAACGATCTGTAGAGGACGATGCCTGCATCGTCCCGCATACTGAGCTGCAACCATGGTATACTGTCATCAACATCCTATCTCCCCGCCGCGCGTTTTTGTTTTCCACAAGAAGCCCCTCTGTTTGTGGAAAACCGTTCAGATTCTTTTCACTTTTCCCTGTCGTTACGCGGTCTGCATTCCTGTTTTTGCCCACAAACTGCCCTTGTTCACGCAAAGTTTACCGGAATTTCCAGCTATTTCATGCCTTGTTCATCCGCAGTTCATTTTTATTCTTCATGATAGAATCTATCGGGGGCCCCTATTACCGCCCCCAACTGGAGGAATTGTTATGCACGAAACCCAACAGCCGCGCGACCCCAAAAAGACGACCGGCATTGTATATGCCGTGATCCTTGTGGTGTTGCTGCTGCTCAATTTCTGGGCCTTCCCCGCCATGATGAAAGGCCAGGTCAAACAGGTCGATTACGGCACCTTCCTGAACATGCTCGAAGGCGGCGAACTGAGCACCGTTGAAATTCAGGATCAGCAGATCTATTTTGTGGACAAAAACGATACCACCTACTGCACCAACTCCATTGCGCAGGACCTGCAGCTGGTCAACCGGTTGGAAAGCGCCGGCGTTTCCTTTGGCAAGGTGTACAACCAGACCACCTGGGTGGATACCCTGCTGGGCTGGGTCATCTCGCTGCTGCCCATGATCATCCTGATCGTCTGGTTCAACCGCATGATGCGCAAGCGGGTCGGTGAAATGACCGGCGGCGCCAACAGCATGATTTTTGGCGGCGGCAAATCCGGTGCCAAACAGTATGTCGTTGAGGATGGCAAGTCCATCAAATTTGCCGATGTTGCCGGTGAGGACGAAGCCAAAGAGAGCCTGCAGGAAATCGTTGACTTCCTGCATAACCCCAAGCGTTACGAGGATATCGGTGCCAAAATGCCCAAGGGCGTTCTGCTTGTCGGCCCCCCGGGCACCGGTAAAACCCTGCTGGCCCGCGCTGTTGCCGGCGAAGCCGGTGTTCCTTTCTTCTCCATTGCGGGTTCTGAATTTGTCGAGATGTTCGTCGGCATGGGCGCTTCCAAGGTGCGTGACCTCTTCAAACAGGCCAACGAAAAAGCCCCCTGCATTGTCTTTATTGATGAGATCGATACCATCGGCAAAAAGCGTGACGGTGCTTCCGGTATGGGCGGCAACGATGAACGCGAGCAGACTCTGAACCAGCTGCTGACCGAAATGGACGGGTTTGATGCCGCCAAGGGTGTTATCATTCTGGCCGCCACCAACCGTCCTGAATCCCTTGACCCCGCTTTGACCCGCCCCGGCCGTTTTGACCGTCGTGTGCCCGTGGAGCTGCCCGACCTGAAAGGCCGCGAAAGCATCCTGCGCCTGCACGCTCAAAAGGTCAAAATCGGCCCCGACTGTGACTTTGCCGTGGTTGCCCGCATGACTCCCGGTGCTTCCGGTGCCGAGCTGGCCAATATCATCAACGAAGCCGCCCTGGGCGCTGTGCGCCACCACCGCATGGCCGTTACCCAGTACGACCTGCAGGAAGCCGTGGATACCATCCTGGCCGGTGCCCAGAAAAAGAATAAGATCCTGAGCGACAAAGAAAAGTGCATCGTGGCCTACCACGAAGTCGGCCATGCCATGGTTGCCGCCCTGCAGAGCCATTCCGCCCCCGTGCAGAAAATCACCATTGTGCCGCGCACTTCCGGCGCGCTGGGTTTCACCATGCAGGTAGAGGACGGCGACCACACCCTGATGACCAAGGAAGAGATCCTGGCCAAAATTGCCACCATGACCGGTGGCCGTGCCGCCGAAGAAGTGGTGTTCAACTCCATCACCACCGGCGCATCCAACGATATCGAGCAGGCCACCAAGATGGCCCGCGCCATGATTACCCGCTACGGCATGACCGACGACTTTGACATGGTTGCCCTGGAAACCGTGAACAACGCCTACCTGGGCGGCGATGCCAGCCTGGCCTGCAGTGAGCGCACAGCCGCCACAGTGGACGATAAGGTCGTGGAAGTCGTCAAGCAGCAGCATGAAAAAGCCAAACAGATGCTGATTGAAAACCGCGGCAAGCTGGACGAGATCGCCAAGTACCTGTACGAGAAAGAAACCATCACCGGCGAAGAGTTCATGCGCATCCTGACCGCTGTTCCCCAGCTGCCCACCGGTGCCGTGGAACAGTAAAGGCAACACCGCACAATTCCCGCCTGACGGCTTAAGCACCGCTCCGGCGGCTGCGGCACTTAGAATTGTGCGGTATTGCCTAAAATCTCCGCTCTGCGCGTTTTCTTTGTAAAATAACGGTGCCCCCGCCCTATGCAGTTCATTTACCGCACGGGCGGGGGCGTTTTGTTGTAATTCCGTAGGGGCGCACACCATGCACCCATCCGTTTTATATCATCACACTACAGCGCTTTCTCACAAAGCACACCATGTAATAGCGCCATTTTATGGCCAGCCGTTACCCATTTGTAGGGGCCGCTGCTCACCTCTTTCCGAAAAACGCAATAAAAATGCTGTCTTTCTCCACATCAGGGAAAGGCAGCATTCTTCTTTATCCGTTCAGATTTCGCCGTTGCTGGCAATCACATTTTTATACCATCCAAAGGACTTTTTCCTGTACCGTGCCGCCGCCCTGTTCGGGTACCGGGAAAAGCACCAGTGATCCTGCCGGGCTTTATTTTGCCTGTGCGCCCTCTGGGAAGATGATCTTGTTCACAAAGAAGAAGATCACCATGGAAATGCCGCCATTGAGCACGGTGGTGCCAATGTTGTAGATGAAATCCGGCACCAGCAGGCCCGCGACCGCCACCCACACGCAGTTGATGGAGTTGACGATGCAGGTGATCAAGCAGAACGCCACCACATACCAGGCGATCTGCTTGGCCAGGTTGCCCTTGCTGCGGAACACAAAGTTGCGCTGGATGGGAAAGTTTATGCATTCTCCCAGCACCATGGCAACCATGTAGGCGCAAAAGTACGGCAGACCGCCATGGGCGGAATCATACCCCAGGATGTTCCACTGGAAGGTTTCGCCAAACAGCGTGACCGGGATGCCCGGCCAGCCAAAATCCACCACCGGCAGGCTGCTGAACGCCGCCGGCAAAAATTGCAGCAGCAGGTATTTGAACACCGTAACCAGGTTGGATACGATCACAAACAGTCCGCCTTCGCGCACCCACTTGGCTGCGGCGGGGTGTTTTGCCGCAAAATTATTCCATAGCTGCATAAATAGCCCCTCTCTTTCCTCAGCTGTTGCGCAGGCGCTGTTCCAGCTGTGCGTTCAGTACCAGGTTTTTCACGGCTTCTATGATCACCCGCACAAGGCCGATGATCCAGAATCCCTGTAATTCCATCACAATGCCATCCACCATGCCCATGCTGATGGCACCGCTGGTCATTTTGGCCAGGGCACGCAGCGGCATGTTGTACTGGAACAGCACATTCAGGTCCGGCTTGCCGCGCTTGTAGCTGGCGTTCAGCAGTGCGGTAAGCACCAGCCAGATCAGCCAGCCCAGCGGGCTGCGGCTGTGGTTCAGCTCGCCCAGGGTCATGTTGCGGTCAATTTTAACTTTTCCCTGCTGCACCGGGCGGCCCAGCAGGGTGGCCCATTCGTCATCCGGCACGCTCTGCACCTTGCCGCTGGTATAGTGCGGCAGATGCTTGCCCGCATAGGGGTTGGGTGCGCCGGTACCGGCCACTTCCACCACGGCGGTCAGCCGGATGTCCGCACTGGACGCGCCGACCCGCAGCTCATAGCTGCCGCCTTCCACTTCCCAGCTGTCGGTCTTGGTGTTCCAGTAGCGGAATGCCTTGTCGTCCAGCGGGATGGTCACGGTCTTGCTTTCGCCGGGCTGCAGCTGCACCTTGGCAAAGCCTTTCAGCTCCTGTGCGGGGCGGAACACTTCTGCCCCGGGTTTTGCCACATACAGCTGCACGATCTCTGCTCCGGCGCGCTTGCCGGTGTTGGTTACGGTCAGGGTCACGCCATTGGACGCGGCCTGCAAATTGCTGTAGGCAAAGCTGGTGTAGCTTAACCCATAGCCAAAGGGGAATGCCACCGGCACACCGGCGGTCTGGTAATAGCGGTAGCCGACATACAGCCCCTCGCGGTACTGCACCATGCGGCCCGGCCCGGCAAAGTTATCCTTGGCGGGGGTATCCGCATAGGCGTTGACCCAGGTTTCGGCCAGCTTGCCGCTGGGGTTCACTTTGCCGGTCAGCACATCCAGCATGGCGCCCGCCCCCGCCTGGCCGCCCAGCGCACCATACACCAGGGTACGGCAGTGTTTGAGCCACGGGGTTTCCAGCGAAGCCCCTGCGCTGAGCACCACAACGGTGTTGGGGTTGGCCTGCTGCACGGCCTTTAACAGTTCGATCTGGTTGTCCGCAAGGTTCATATCGCCGCGGTCCAGACCCTCACTTTCCTTGATTTCATCCAGCCCCAGGCAGAGCAGCACCACTTCGGCCTTTTGGGCCAGGGCTACAGCCTCGGCCTGTTTGGCGGCATCCGGTTTGCCCTGGCGGTCAAAGCCGGGGGCAAAGCCCACGCTGGCCAGGCCGCTCTCTTTCAGGCAGTCCAAAAAGGTATCCACCTTGATGGAGTTGACCGCGCTGGAGCCAGCGCCCTGGTACCGCGGTGTCTGAGCAAAGTCGCCGATCACGGCAACTTTTGCGCCCTCGGCCAACGGCAGCAGGTCGTTCTCGTTTTTCAGCAGCACAATGCTTTCGGCTGCGGCGCGGCGGGCCAGGGCGTGGTGAGCGTCCGCATCAAAGGTGCGGCTGTGGGACTGCACGGCGGCATGGGTATCAAACACCAGCGTCAGCAGCTCGTCCAGCCGGGCGTCCACATCCGCTTCGGTAATTTTTCCGCTCTGCACAGCCTGCATCAGCTCGCGCACCGCGTCCCCGCCGGGGGCGGGCATTTCCAGCGTGGAGCCGTTCTGCACGCCCAGGGCATGGTCATTGCTGCCGCCCCAGTCCGTTACCACCGCGCCGTCAAAGCCCCACTCCCCGCGCAGGATGTCCATTAACAGGTGGCGGTTCTCGTTGGCGTAAGTTCCGTTGATGAGGTTATAGCTGCTCATGATGGTCTTGGGCTTTGCTTCCTTGACCACGATCTCAAACCCGGTCAGGTACAGTTCCCGCAAAGTGCGTTCATCCACCACGGAATCCGACGCCATGCGGCGCAACTCCTGGCTGTTGACGGCAAAGTGCTTGGGGCAGGCCGAAATACCGTTGGACTGGATGCCCCGTACATAGCTCGCGGCCATTTTGCCGGAAAGATACGGATCCTCGGAGAAATACTCAAAATTGCGGCCGCAGAGGGGGCTGCGCTTGGTGTTCAGGCCCGGCCCCAGCAGCACGGCAATTTCCTGCGCGGCGGCTTCTTCGCCCATGGCCTGGCCGATCTCCTCGCCCAAGGCGGGGTCCCAGCTGCACGCCACAGTGGCTGCCGTGGGGAAGCAGGTGGCCGGAACACTGGGGTTCAGCCCCAGGTGGTCCGCCGCGCCCGCCTGCTTGCGCACACCGTTGGGGCCATCGGATAGGGTGATGGACGGGATATTATTTTTCGGCAGTGCACGGGTCCCAAAGGTAGTAGCGCCCGAAAGCAGCGCACATTTTTGTTCAAGGTTTAATTTTTGAATGATACTTGCGTTTTTCATTGAACTTCGGTCCTCTTTTAATAAAAGCACAGGCCCGCTGACCGTGCAGCGAGCCTGTGTTCTATAGCAGGATCAGTTGCTGCGTTATGCGTTTGGCTTATGCATCAACTTCTTCTTTCTTGCGCTTGGCGTAACCCTTTTTAGCAACCAAGATCTCCAGTGCGATCAGTGCCAGAACACCAACCACATCAACACCGATCATAACCTTTTCCCAGGTAGCCATACCGGGGTTCAGGTTTTCGGGATAGTAAGCACGGGAGTTTGCAACGGTGTACAGGATGTTCTTGCAGGCCTGGCGTGCGCATACCAGTGCGGTTGCGCTGGTGGTATCCGTCAGGTGGTTGGTCTCGGTATCGTAGTTGACCAGGCAGAAGTCGCCGCCGTTGCGGATCAGGTGGTCAGAATCCTGGTAGCCGTAAACACCGTAGTAGTCGGTCAGAACCATGCCGACAAAGCCCCATTCATTGCGCAGGACGTTGATCAGCAGTTCCGGGCAGTTGCCTGCATAGGTGTTGCCAATGTAGTTGAAGCTGGACATCACTGCGTGGCAGTCAGCGTTCTTTACGCAGGCTTCAAAAGGCTTCAGGTAAATTTCGCGGATGGCCTGCTCGCTTGCCCAGGTGCACAGCATGCCGCAGCGGTTGGTTTCCTGGTCGTTCAGGGCAAAGTGCTTCATGAATGCGTACACGCCCTGGTCCTGGCTTCCCATGATCGCATGGGAAGCAATTGCGCCGGAAAGCACGCCGTCCTCAGAGTAATACTCAAAGTTACGGCCGGCAAATGCAGAGCGGTGAATGTTCATAGCCGGTGCATACCAGCCGGAAACACCCATATCGTCTGCCATCTTGCCGATGGATTCGCCGAAGGAATAGGCCAGATCGGTGTTCCAGGTTGCTGCGATCATCACAGCAGACGGGAAGCCGATGGAGCCCTGCTTGGTAAAGTTGTTGTTGATGGAGGCAGGGCCGTCACAGTCGATGGCCTGAACCTTGCCCACGGAGGAAACGGCAACGGACTGGTAGCCGCCCAGGGCGATCAGGCTGTCCATATCAGCAACCGTCAGCTGGTCCAGGAAGCTGTCCCACTTTTCATCGTCGTATGCCACGCCAACCATGTCAGCCAGCTGGATGCCGTTCTTTGCGCCGGTGGTCGGGGCCACATCGTCCGGATTGTTAAAGTCGTTCGGGTCGTAGTTGGAGTTGTTGTAGAACGTAGCCTTTGCTTCAGCAGGCATGGAGTAGTCTGTGGGGGCAGCGGTAGCTTCGGCATAGTTTGCAAAGCCGTCTGCGCGGGACAGGTAGGTCACATTGCCTTCGGCAAAGTCAAATTCGTTGGTGGCAACGGTCTGGTCGCTGGAGCGGGGGTTGGACTCGTTGTAAACAATGTCAGATGCGACCGTGTAAGTTTTGGAATCGATCACATTGTGGGAATCGCTGTTGATGCTGATGATGTAATCGCCCTTTTCCAGCACATAGCAGCCCTTGCCGTGTGCATCGTAAGAAGCCATATCTTCCGCCTTGAAGGTGACCTGAACATTTTCAGAAGCACCTGCGGCGATCTCGCTGGTCTTTGCAAAGCCGATCAGGTTTGCAGAGGCTTTTTCAATGCCGCCATTGGTATACGGCGGGTTGTAGTAAACTTCCACAACGTCCTTGCCGGACACGCTGCCGGTGTTGGTGACCGTCACATCAACCGTGATGGTGCCATCGCTCTCGGTAACGCTGTTCAGCGTCTGGGTAAAGCTGGTGTAGGACAGGCCGTGGCCAAAGGGATAAACAACCGTCTTATCGTAATCGATCAGGCCCTCTGCCGCAGCGGTCTCATAGAACTTGTAGCCAACGTAGATATTTTCAACGTAGTTGACAAAAGCGGGGGTAACCTTGGTGCCAAAGGAATCTGCCTCGAACTCATTCATGTTGTCATACAGCATGTTGCCGAAGTTGTTCCAGGTCGGGGTGGCGGTCAGGTCATACACAAAGGTATCAATGGTGCGGCCGGAGGGGTTCACATCGCCGCACAGCACAGAGCCCAGTGCATTAAAGCCGCTCTGGCCGGTGCCTGCGCACCAAATCACGCTCTTGATCTGGCTGTGGTCCTTGACCCAGCCAAGTTCCATAGCGTTTGCGCCATTATAAACAACAATTACATTATCAAAGTTCTTGCAAACGAGATCTACCATGTCCTCTTCCGTCTTGGAAAGCTGCAGGTAATGCTCGCCCGGCTCAAAGTCATTGTAGCTGTGGCCGGCATCATAGGTAACGGTGCTCACGTCGGTGGGCAGGTCAGCGCCTTCGCCGCCAACACGGGTGATTACAATCATTGCCGTGTCAGAGAATGCCTTTGCATTGTTGATCAGGTCATCGCTGTACTGGGCTGCTTCCGGTTCCGGCAGAGTCCAGTCCTGTGCAAACATACCAACTTCCGGTCGGTCTGCGCGGTAAGCGGTATAGAAATCGCTCAGTTCCGTGTTCAGCTCAAAGCCTGCGTTCGTCAGGCCCTCCAGCAGAGAAACCGTGGGGTAAGCGTCCGACAGTGCGCCGGAGCCGGTGCCGCCGTAGCAGGGGTTGGTAGAGGCCCAGCCAAAAACATTCAGTTTGCTGTTTTTGGCCAACGGCAGAGTCCCTGCGTTATCCAGCAGCACAATGCCTTCATCAGCAATGTCCTCGCACAGTTCTGTGGCAAGCGCGCCATTTTCCTCACTGACCTTACCGCCGCCGGTGGCAAGGGTGACCATGGAGTACATGGGGCCGACAAGAATCAGGTTTACCGTAACACCCAACGCAAGTACAATGCCCAATACTGCATTAAAACGGATCAGATACTTTTTGGACTTTTTCATCTTGCGACATGCAATCATTGCCACAATCAGCAACACAGCCACAATTCCAAAGCCAATCAAATATCCTTTGATGGAGTTGATAACGTTAATAACGTCATCCATGTTGATTGACAGCATTTTGTTATTCCTCCTCTTTTTGTAAATGTTGACATTTCTTTTGATGGCGCGCTCATCATTTCGTTTAATATGATACCAAATAAAGAGAAAATTTCACACAATTCTACATAAGTTGTTGTTTTTATTACATGTTTTGCAAATGTTTCAAAAAAGTTTCAAATTTTATTGTCTAATTTACATAATTAAAAAGTTACTATTTGTGCATTTTGTCCTCAAACAAAAAAACGGCCATCCATTCAGCTTTTCTGCGGCAGCAGCACCCGCAGCGTAAACCACTCATTCTCCCAGTGCAGCGTCATAGTTCCGCCGCGCTTTTCGGCGGCGGCGCGCACACTGCGCAGGTCGCTGCCGCCATGGGTGTTGCGGCGCGGCAGGCCGTCCGCGCCCAGCTCCACTTCCTGCGCGCAGTAGTTTTCAAACCGCAGCATCACAAAGCCGTTCTGGGCGTACACCGCCACCCGGATCAGCCGCTTTTCGTGGTCGGGCTCGGTCTCCACGCTCTCCGTTGCGTTGTCCAGCGCCGTGCCCACAATCGTACAGATCTCCCCTGTTTCCAAAAAGTCCAGCAAATGCCCGTCCGCCACGCAGGTCATCGTGATGTGGTGCTGCTGGCAGTACAGGCTTTTGGCCGTCAGCAGGGTGTCCAGCACCGGGTTGCCGGTCTTGTTCTCCGCCTCGTACTGGCGGATGCCGCTTTCCATGGCCGCCAGCGCCACATCCTGCTTGGCGTGGTCCCGCTCCGCCCGGATGGCCGCAATCTGCATTTTCAGCTCGTGGTAGCGCCGGTTGATCAGGCGGATGTTCTCCTTGCTCTGCTTGTACTGCTCGTACTGGCGGTGCAAAACGCCGTCCAGCTCCGCCAGCTCGCTGTGCAGGGCGGCTTCGCGCAGCTGCTCGTGCTGCACCGTCAAAATCAGCACCCCGGCCAGGTCCACCAGCGTGCGGATGTAAAACATGTTCATGTTGGCTTCGCTGCCGTTGGCAAAGCTCAAATTGCTCACGGCAAATGCGGTCAGCGCCATGACCACCGCCACAAAAGTTCCTGCGGGTGTTATTTTCAGCTTCCCGGCCGGGCCGGGGCGGCGGTTCTCCACAAACAGCATCGCGGCAAAAATGCCGCCGTACACCACCGCCAACAGCAGCAGCGAAAGCGGCTCCGCCCCGCCGCGCTGCGGCCACAGCACGCAGTGCAGCTGCCATTCCACGCTGGCCGCCAGCTCCGCCAAAATAAAGGCTCGCGCGCACACATAACCCGCTTCCAGCAGCGTAATGCTGCGTGTGACCCACAAAAACAGCAGCATGGAAAGAATCGCCATTGCCATGCAGGGAATCCACCACGCCAGCGGAACTTTCCCCGTGGCCTGCAAAAACGCCCCCAGCAGCACCGCCCAACCGGCTTCCACGCCCCAGATCACGCGCTGATCCATCCGCGGCGGCAGCCTGTGCGCATACAGCAGCGCCGCCAGCACTTCCGCCAAAGCGGTGTACAGGCGGGGAATATCCGGCAGTGTCGTCATTGGCCCGCACCCCCAATATAATCCGCCAGCTCCGCCATAAACGCCTTGCGCCGCGGGCGGCTGATCTGCAGCGCATACGGACCAACCTGCACCATATCCTGCTGCACGCCGGAAACCTGCGCCAGATTGACCAGATACCCGCTGTTGCACCGTGCAAACGCCCGGCCCACCAGCTTTTCCTCATAGTTTTTCAGGGTGCCCGGCACCATAAAATCTTCTTTTTCGGTGTAAAAATGTACCTTGTGGCCTTCGCTTTCCAGGTAATAGATTTCCGCCGCGTCCAGCCGCCGCATGCCGCCGTCCACCGCCACGGCCAGGTAATGCCGCTCCCGCTTTTCCAGCTGCCCCAGCGCCTTTTGCAGCTGCTGCGAAAACGCAAAGTAAGGCACCGGTTTCAGCACATAATCCAGCGCCCCAACAGCATATCCGCGGATGGCATACTGCGCCATGTTGGTAATGAACACGATCAGCACCCCGCCGTCCCGCTCCCGAATGCGGCGGGCGGTCTCCATGCCGTCCAGGTGCTTCATCTCCACATCCAGAAAGATGATGTCAAACTGCGGGCGGTAATCTTCCAGAATCTCCATCCCATCCGCAAACTCCGTTACCTCAAACGGCGTGCCGTACTGCCGGGTGTACCGCTGCACATACCCCGCCAGCTGTTCCCGCACCGCCGCCTCGTCCTCCACAATCGCAATCCGGGTCATCTGCTGCTCCCCTTTCTCAACACCACACTGCGGCCCCGCACAGTCCACACCTGGTGCGGTTTCTTAAGGTGTATCTGAAAACAAAGAAAATGACGGATATTTCGCAAACACAAGCAGGATTTAAGGCAAAGAGCCGCAGGAATCCTTTGTGGATTCCAAGGACTTTTAACGTAAAATCCCGCTGCGTTTGTAGAAATAGACGATATTTTCGACTTTTCAGCTGCACCATCGATTGTTTTTAGTATAGCACATACAACCATACACAGCAAATGCGGGGTGGAGCAATTTGTTTGCCCTCAAAGCGTTTTGTCGGTCGGGGCTGCCAGATCAGGCCAGCCCTGGCATGCCACAAATATACCGGTTCATTGCGAATCAACACCACAATATTCCGCAGTAGGGCGGCCAGCCCCCTGGCCGCCCTACTGCCGTACTACACATTAAAAATCCGCAGCATACCAAGCCCCGTCCGTAGGACGGGGCTTGGAAGACAAATTTATATTGAAAACCGGCAGTTCTCTGTTTCCAAAGATCTGCCTGTCATACTTCTTATAGACTGCATAAACAAAAATCTTATCATCCATATTCTGTGTATGGATTGCAACAAGCCGATGCAGCCCCAATAAAAGCAAACTCCGGGAGCAATGCAGCCCCCGGAGCTTTTTTGATGTCAACTTTTCAAAGCGATTATTCGGACTGTGCGGCAGATATCTTTTGCTGGTAAAGTTTCATTAACTCGGCAACACAGGCGCTTTCGCTGGTTCTTGCGGCAGTTCCTTTTATGAATCCGTAAGCGTCCATAACGGCGCGGTCATTAGCCTGATGGGCTTTGCGGAGTTCCGGCGGCATGGTCAGTTCATCATACAGGTCGGCAAGGCTGCTGTCCGGGTAAAGAGCGCGTGCGTCCAGAATCGCTTGCGCGGTTTGTTCAATTTTGGCTTTTTGCTGTTCGTTTGGTGTAGGCCACGGAAAGTTATTGTATACGATGTCCTTAGAGTATCGGTAATCACTTTTGATGCGTCCGCCAATAGCTCTCATCCACGCCATATGCACGTTTGATTCAAGTATGCCAAACTCATAAATGCCTGCATTGGGAATACACATCGCAGCATCAGTAAGAATCATTTCCCTGCCAATAAAGCCAAATGGTATATATTTTCTATCTTTTGTTGAGTGTCGCGGAACTACAATAGCGGTTTCTGGCACATTAGTTTCTCGGAAAAGCCACGGCGTATCAGCTAACTTCTTTCTGTCATCGGCTCCTGAAAGTCTATCTTGTTGGCATTGCTTTATACGTTTCATTACCAAAGGCATTTGTGAAAGTGTTGCGGGTGAAACGCCAACCAACCAAAGACACCACCGTTTTTTATTGTTTATAAATTCAGTTGCACCACTAAGTCTTTTAATATATGGTAAAGCTTTTGGTTCCGATTTTATAAATGTATCGTAGTCCTTTTCTTCAATTATGAGATTGCCGCCATCAGCAGGTCTATTACCAGAAGTCATTTCATACGTTTTGCAGATAGGCTTTTTTCTACTTTCAACAAACACATTAGGTGCTGCCATCAAGTATGCATTTATATTCTCAACCGCTTGAACACTGCCATTATCAAACAACCACCTTGCCGCAGGGATTGGTGTACAGCTAAACCCGACTATCACACAATGCACTTGGGCTTTTAAGCTTGCCTCACTATCCCAGCGGAACGTCCGATGTGCAAAATCAATGTGTATTCCAAATTGGTCATAGAGCGGTTTCCAAACGCCCGCAACCTGTTCGCCCTGTGTGATAGAGTTCGTTGAAACAAAGGCCGTGCGTATCGGAGTATTCTGCATCAGTTTGGCAGCCTTATAGTACCACCCTGCCACATAGTCAATTTTGCCCGCAGTTTTATATGGTTTGCCTTTTTCATCAACATAAACGGAAAGAATATCGTCCTTTTGGCTTTTGCTTTGCAGTGAGTAGCCAACAAACGGCGGATTCCCCATAATATAATTCAGCTTACTTTTGGGAACCACGCTCTCCCAATCCACCCGCAGGGCGTTACCCTCTACAATAAAGGCATTTGTTTTCAGTGGCAGAAAGTCCAGCGGAACGAGCAGGATTTTTTCGGTTTCTTTCATCATCTGGCTTTCGGCAATCCAGAGCGCGGTTTTTGCAACCGTCACGGCAAAATCGTTGATTTCGATGCCGTAAAACTGGCTGATGGAAACCTGTATCGGGCTTTCACTGGCGGAATACATCGTAACCTGACCGTGAGAGAGTTCCACCAAAATTTTGTTTTCCAAGCGGCGCAGGCTCAAATAGGTTTCGGTCAAAAAGTTTCCGCTGCCGCACGCGGGGTCTAAGAATGTGAGCGATGCCAGCTTGCGTTGGAACACCCGCAGCTTTGCCGTTCTGGTTCGTTCCACGGGATTGGCGCATATCTCGTCAAACTCAGCTTTCAGTTCGTCCAAAAACAGCGGGTCAATGACCTTGTGGATATTTTCAATGCTGGTATAGTGCATACCGCCGCTGCGGCGGGTTTCAGGGTTCAGGGTGCTTTCAAACACCGCGCCGAAAATGGTGGGGCTGATTTCCGACCAGTTGAAGTTTTCGCTGGCTTTCTCCAGCAGCAGGTTTCGGATTTCATCGGTGAACGGCGGTATCTCGATATTCTCATCGCTGAACAGCCCGCCATTCACATATGGAAACGCCGCCAATTCCGGGTTGTCATCTTTCAAATAGGGGTCACGGTCTTGCAGCTTTGTGTCCAACACGCGGAACAAATCTACCAGCCCCTTGCGCAGTCCGCGCGTGTCAAAGCCTTTGAGGTAGTCGTGGAACATACCGTGATGCCCAAAAATCCCGGCATCCTCGGCATACAGGCAAAATACCAAGCGAACGCACAGCTTGTTCAGGCTTTTCAGCGAATGTTCGGATTCCGGGTTTGCATACTGCTTGTAAAAGGCATCATATAACAAGCCGACAATTTCACCTGCCGCTATGGAAACTTCCATCTCCCGTTTGAGGTGTTCGTTTCCGGCATCGACAAGGAATTGCAGCCGATAGTATTCTTTTTCCAGATTCGCAAGTTCGATGATTTCAGGCTCACCGCGCGGGCGTTCCATATCATACACATAAAAGGTGCTGAAATTGCAGGTTACCACCCAGCGCGGGTGCTGCGATACGGGCAGCTCCAAAATATACCGCTTAGCCTGTTCAAAAGGGGTCAGCAGCGCACCGTCTGATTGCTTGATGGGCTTGTTCAAATCCTTGCCAAGCCCCTTTTGTTCTATCAGAACGTGGGTAGCGGGAATCGTGCCGTCAATGAAACTGGTGTGGTCAAGGTGGACTTGCTCCTCAAACTGAATGAATTGCTCCGGGTGTTCGACCCCATACACATCACGGAGCAGGGACAGCCAGAATGGTTGACTTTCGCCTTTTTCGTAGCCCTTATCTTTCCAGTAGGCGGCAAAATTCTTTGCGGCCTGTTGCTGTTGCGCAGCGGTCATAGCGGTCACCTCATAGCACAGTATTTATCATTATCATAGCACACCCCCCTGTTTACGGCAATTGCGTTTTACAAAAAATGAGGGTAGGCGCGATCCGCGCCTACCCCCTTTTGATGTTTACATTTCAAAATCACTTCAGGATTTTATCTTCATTGAAATAATACGCCTGAAACACCGTGCCGTCCTCCATAAGGAACGCCGCACTTTGGCGTTCCTTACGGCACTGCGTGCCGCCCTGTTCGAGTATCTCCGACGCTGCACCAGATCGTGCCTTCTTGAAATAGAGCAATAAAAAAACGCCCTACACTTTCGTGTAAGGCATTCTTTGGTGCACCATCAGTGGGCGCGTTAAGAATTCAGTCCGGTCCGCTTGTCGGCCTGTAAGGCCTCCATTTTGCTTCGCAAAACCGCTCGTGCGGTTGTACGCCGCGTGCGGCGTACATTGTTCGCTCCCCGCTTTCGCTCACGCTCAATCGTGGCCCCTGCTCACAAACCCGCAACCATTTTTAGCGACCAGTCCCCGCGAGACGAACACGAGCGCTTGCGCGAAGTGCGAGTCCGTCCCAAAGGGAATGATGCAACAAAAAAGCCGCAACATTCGTTGCGGCTTTTTCTGGTGCACCATCGGGGACTCTCCCGCGCTCTAAAAACGCCCCACTGGGGCGTTTTTGCCCGCCGGACCGGCGGCGGGCCCGAGCTTTTCTCGTCACCCGATGGTGCACCAGATTGAACCTTCTTTGAAAGATTGCAATAAAAAACGCGCTGCAATTTCTTGCAACGCGTACTTTGGTGCACCATCGGGGACTCGAACCCAGGACCCACTGATTAAGAGTCAGTTGCTC
>ERZ772893.2394-NODE-2394-length-15239-cov-6.005796_pt1 | contig 15239 bp, 9 predicted proteins | sample MGYA00511482_ERZ772893 | MGnify/ENA primary metagenome ERZ772893 (study PRJEB29015, sample SAMEA2737687) | human gut metagenome | biome: human gut; feature: human-associated habitat; material: faeces | place: China | collected 2012 ...
AAACACCGTCGATCGTAATGCGTCCCATAATAGGAGCATAGCCCCCTGTAAGAAGATCGCCCTTCTTCAGGTAAAAATAAACTTTGAATGTGCTTTTCATAAATTTTCTTATCGAGGGTTATGTTTCCTTGTCTTGTAATTGGTTGTATTTGGCTAGTAGAAACTTTTTATTTAGCGATAAAAGAGAATGACTGAAAGGATTCGGTATAAAAATTCATTTTCCAACTTTTAACTTTTATGTTTCGATAACATCAAAAAAGATGTGACTTTGTTCTGATGGAAAAGAACAAGGTTGCTTGGTTTAGGTTTGTGTCCAAGTAACGGACAAGAATTTCAATGGGGAATACAACGACCTTTTAGAAGCTATGGAAACCTTGTGGCTAGAGGAGAGGAATTGACCTGTTGTTTTTGTAATTACAAAAATACTGAGTAAATTTACACAAGCTATTGAGTAATTTATTTGTTATGTACGAACGTCCTTATATAAAGGAGATTCAAACAAGGATTGAAGAACCACGAAAGTTCATACAGGTAATCCTTGGGCCTCGTCAGGTGGGTAAAACCACGATGGTAAATCAATTGCTGCAGAAACTTTCGTTACCTTATGTGTATGAATCTGCGGATGCCGTGTCGGCGACTAACTCGGCATGGTTGACTCAGGTTTGGGAGACAGCTAGGCTTAGAATGAAGGCAGCAAATGTGTCGGAATATCTGCTCGTGGTCGATGAGATTCAGAAGATTGAAAATTGGAGTGAGGTCGTCAAGCTGCAATGGGATAAGGATACGCGAGAAAATATCAATATCAAAGTAATTTTACTGGGATCTTCCCGATTATTGATTCAGAAAGGACTCACAGAGTCATTGGCTGGACGTTTCGAAACGTTTTATCTCGGTCATTGGTCTTTTGCTGAGATGCAGGCCGCGTTCCAGTGGTCGATTGAGCAATATGTTTATTTCGGGGGATATCCGGGTTCTGCCTCGCTTATTAATGACGAAGAACGTTGGAAAAACTATATAAAGGATGCTTTGATCGAAACAAGCATTTCAAAAGATATTCTGATGTTGACTCGCGTGGATAAACCGGCATTGTTAAAGAGATTGTTTGAACTCGGTTGTTTATTTTCTGGTCAGATTCTCTCTTTCACTAAAGTTATTGGCCAGCTACAAGATGCCGGTAACACGACAACATTGGCAAATTATCTTAAACTGTTGTCTGATTGCGGCCTCTTGGGTGGTTTGGAGAAATATGCAGGAAATGTGATCCGACAGCGATCATCGAGTCCTAAGTTTCAGGTCTACAATAATGCACTGCTCACTTCACAAAGCGATGAAACTTTTGAGGACACAGTAGTCAATCCGAAATTATGGGGACGACTGGTGGAGTCTTCTGTGGGAGCACATTTAATGAATCACTCCATATCTGACAGATATAATCTGTATTACTGGCGTGAAGGTAATTTCGAAGTAGATTTTGTTCTTGAAAAAGGCGGTAAAGCTATCGGTTTGGAGGTGAAAAGCGGAGCTCATGCAGACAATGAGGGGATGAGTGTATTTGCAGAGAAATTCCAACCGGACAAAGTATTACTTGTTGGAACAGGAGGAATTCCTTACGATGAATTTTTGAAGATAAATCCCAAAGAATTGTTTTAAAATTAGATATTATTAATCTAACAAATAGATTAATAAGGCCATGAATATTAGACCTGCATTAAATTCCGATCAAGTAAAGGTACTTCAACAAACAGAAGGGCCCGTACTGGTAATTGCGGGTCCGGGTTCAGGAAAAACCAAGACGTTAGTCGAGCGAGTTGTGTCGCTCGTAAATAAAGGGATATCTCCCGAGAATATTATGGTTGCTACATTTGCAGACAAAGCGGCCAAGGAACTTATTACGCGCATTTCAAACAGATTGTTAGAGTTGGATATAAAAGCCAATTTGAGCGAAATGTATATAGGGACCCTGCATTCTATTTTTTTGCGTATTCTCGAAGAACATAAAGAATATACCCGACTTAAACGGAACTACAGATTGTTCGATCAATTTGAACAGGCGTTTTTCGTCTATCGGCATCTCAATGATTTTCTTAATGTCGATGGTATATCGGAATTAATCGGAGACAAGAATATCAGTCGCTGGCGTAAAGCCGAAGCAATAATCAACTTACTCAATGTCGTAAGTGAAGAGATGCTGGACGTCCAAAGACTTAAAGATTCACAATGCCTTTCTGTCAGAGCCTTAGCAGACTGCTATTTGCTTTATCAGGATATTCTGAGCGAGGAGAATGCACTTGATTTCTCGACGATTCAGAGTGAGACACTACGATTATTAGAAAAACATTCACAGGTACTCGATAGTATTCAAGAGAAAATCAGATACTTTATGATAGACGAGTATCAGGATACTAATACCGCCCAAGAAAAGATTCTATTATGCTTGGCGTCAAAGCATAACAACATTTGCGTTGTGGGAGATGACGACCAAGGCTTATATCGGTTTCGAGGTGCCACAATTCGTAACATTTTGGAGTTTGCAAATAACTTCCCCAAGGGAGAGTGTAAAACGTTCTATTTGCAAACAAATTACCGATCACATCCTCAGATCATAGATTTCTGTAATAAATGGATGCAATCCCAGGACTGGTCATATGCCGGGAAAGAATTCCGTTTCCATAAAACTATTGTAGCTTGCGAACGCCCCTTTCCAGCCACGGCAGCGGTTGTGAAATTATCTTCGGACAGCAGCATTGAAGAGGACTATTTTGCAGAAGTACTCGATTTTATTAATACTTTGACAGCCCAAGGAATCGTAACCAATCATAATCAAATCACATTTTTATTCCGCTCGGTCAAAGGCAGTAAGGTTATCGAATTAGCCGACTATCTCGAAATGCATGGGGTGCGTGTTTTCTCACCCCGTTCTGAACTATTCTTTGCACGCGAGGAGATCAAGCTTATTATGGGATGTCTGGTCTCTATATTCCCTACGGTTTTAGACTCAATCTCAGAGACCAATTCCATGAGAGATCGGTATGAATCTTGGCAGGAGTTTTTCCGCACCACCGTTGAGAAAGATACCCAAAGGAATGAGCGGCTAATCCGCTGGGTAATTGCATGTCAGAAGGTACACATATCTCTTGCGCATAATACCAATTATGCATTCACCGCACTTGTATACCAGATGTTGCAGTTCCCGCTATTTGCCCGGTATATTGACATCGAGCTGTCTGCAAATAAAAACGATTTGCGTCCGGCCTATAATATCGGTATTCTCACAACTCTATTGAGTAAGTTTGAATATCTGTATAATATCACGGTTCTATCGGCAAAAAATATTGATAAGATCTTGTATCGACTTTTCAATGATTATCTGCGGTTTGTTATCGACGGGGGACTTGGAGAATTTGAGGATTTCGATGAGACCGTACCGTCGGGATGTGTGTCATTTATGACGATCCATCAATCCAAAGGATTGGAATTTCCAATCACTATTGTGGGGAGTATGAACGGTGTGCCGAGGAAGAATTATAGTGAGCTGGGTGAGATTTTGCAGAGAGAGTATTTCCAGAAGCCTATGTATGAGCCCATTGAGCAAACAAAGTATTATGACTTTGCACGACTGTATTACACGGCCTTCTCACGGGCCCAGAATCTATTGGTTCTGACGGGACGCGAACATACTGGAGCCGGGAGCCTGCCTTCAAAGCCCTTCCGGACAATCTGGGATCAGACTCCGTCTTGGAAAGACACAAGTAAATTCGATTTGAATCGATTGACGCTGGCAGATGTAAAGCCTGTGAATATCAAACATGAATATTCATTCACATCACATATTCTGTTCTATGAAAGCTGCCCTCTGCAATATAAGTTCTACAAAGAGTTAGAGTTTGCCGAAGTGCGAACCGGAGGTACTCTTGGCGGTAGTCTGTTGCATCAAACGATAGAAGATATCCACCGTGCAGTACTACGCAACGAGGTCAATAGGTTGACGGACGAGAATATTACAGAATGGTTCAATCTGAACTATCAGCTATTAGTCAAGCAAATGCGTTCTTTCTTACGCGAAGAGCAACAGCAAGCCATTCTGAAACAGATCCTTCGTTATAGAGATAATAATGCAGACAAGTGGCATCTGATCCAAGAAGCCGAGGTTGATGTTTCGCTCGTTAAGGATGATTATATTTTGAAAGGTACCATTGACTTGGTCAAAGGAGAGGATGATACCGTTGAACTCGTAGACTTCAAATCCGGAGATAAGCCCGATGTCAATACGCGGGATGAAAAAAAGCGACAACAGCTTAATCAATACCGAAGGCAGTTGGAAGTCTATGCACATCTGATCGAACAGCGTACTGGCGCGAAGGTCAGCAAAATGCATCTCTATTATCCCAAAGAGGATGACAGCAACCCGCGAATCACATTCCCTTATCGAGCGCATAACATCGAAGATACTATAGATTCGTTTGAACAAGTCGTCCGGAAAATTGAGAGGCGCGACTTTTCAATGGAGGGGATACGCCGCACAGAAAATCAATGTAAAGAATGCGATATGCGGTTTTATTGTAATAATAAGCATTGTTAAATCTTACACCATAAGCTATGAACGAACTCAACATAAAGGCAGAGCAAAAGATTGATTCGGTAGAGGATTTTAAGTTTGAGCCAATAAAAGGACATCCGATGTTGCATTGGAGAGGTAAACGACCATTTGAAGCGACACAATTCTATCCGGCGCAATTGAAAGAAACATTTGGAGAGGATACCGACGGATGGTTTAATAAAATTTTCTGGGGTGACAACCTGCAGGTGATGAGTCATCTGTTGAAGTATTATCGTGGACAAGTCGATCTGATCTATATCGATCCTCCGTTTGATTCAAAGGCGGATTATAAAAAGACGATCGAGCTTCGCGGTAAGAAAGTCGAGAATGACAGTACCGTTTTCGAGGAAAAACAATACACGGATATCTGGAGTAATGACGAGTATCTGCAGTTTATGTACGAACGACTTATTTTGCTCCGGGAATTATTGTCGGATACAGGGTCGATATATCTTCATTGTGACTGGCATAAGGTACATTTACTTCGGTGCATGATGGATGAGATATTTAGCCCCGTTAATTTTCAGAATGAAATAATATGGAGATATAGTGGGTGGAATAAGAAAAATAAAACTTATTTTAATAAGCGACATGATAATATTCTTTATTATTCCAAAAGATCAACTCCTTTTTTTGACCCATACAAAGAAGAATGGGAGTCTAAAGAGGAATACGTGAAACAACGGAAGCAGAAGATGTCAATCGATGAAGATGGGCGAGAATATGTTTTATCTGATGGTGGTAATGGCACTCGAATTAAACGTTATTTAGATGAAGCTATTACAGATGGACGTCATATTGACGATGTTTGGTTAATCGATAAAATTAATAATTCTGACAAACAAGCTGTTGATTATCCTACCCAGAAACCTGAATCGCTAATTGAAAGAATTATATTATCATCCTCAAAACCTTCTGATTTAGTTTTTGACTGCTTTATGGGCAGCGGAACGACGCAAGCCGTAGCAATGAAACTGGGCCGCCGTTTTATTGGTGCGGACATCAACCTCGGCGCTGTGGATACTACGGTAAAGCGGCTGTTAAAAATCCAGAAAGAGCTTACGGAACAAGATAAAGAGCTCGATTTAACTGAAGACAATACGCAACTCTATACCGGATTCGAGGTTTACAATGTAAATAACTATGACGTGTTCCGCAATCCGACAGAAGCTAAAGACCTGCTGATTAAAGCTCTCGAACTGCAACCCCTGCCGGGCAATGATCTGTACGACGGTGAGAAGGATGGTCGGATGGTTAAGATTATGCCTGTAAACCGTATTGCCACACGGGCCGATTTGAATGAGTTGATCACAAATTTCCCATATGCTATATTCGATAAGCGCAATAATGAAGCTCCGGGCAAACCCGTCGAGCTGATAACGCTCGTATGTATGGGACACGAACCGGACTTGGGTGCGGCTCTCGAATTGGAGATGCGAAAATCGGGCTATTCAATAGACGTAGAAGTTCTTGATATCATGCGCGACAAATCCGATTTGGAATTCAAACGAGATTCGGAAGCCGACGTGATTATCGAAGGTGGCAAGCTGGTTGTTCGTGATTTCTACCCGATGAATCTACTGCAAAAACTGTCGCTCCAAAAAGAGAGTGTAGGTGACTGGCGAGAGCTAACGGACTCGATTAAAATTGACTTCAACTACGATGGTGCGGTCTTCACTCCGACCATGGTCGATATTCCAGCCAAGAACGAATTGGTGAAAGGGTCCTATCCCATTCCTGCCGATGCAGCGACAATACGGGTAAAGATAACCGACCTGCTAAGCGAGTCGATAGAAGTAACCGTTGAATAAAATATTATGGCCAAACGATTACAAAGCCGCACGATAGATTTCCCATTCTACAGTTATCTGCAAAATTTTATTGAGCAGGAGCGTAAACGGGTGTATTCTGCCTTTAAGCCTCTGACTAAAAAGTTTCTCAGTTTCAATAACTCAAAAGAAAACAGTTCTGCCTATTTGCGGAAACCGCAATTTGAGGCTTTGGAGATGTATGTATTCTTAAAAGAATTTTGCGAGAATAAAAAGTTGTGGGAGGTATTTGAAGAATGGTATAATCGCGATGGAATATTCGAAGGCCGGCGATTTGCAGGACGGGATATTCATGGCGGGCTGACACTTTTCGGTGTTGCAGAGGATGGATATGAAACAACTAAAGAAACTTTTGCAAGCGTATTCGCACTGATCAAATCAATGGGGCAAGACTACCCGAACTACATCTTTGCCCTTACGATGGGCTTGGGGAAGACTGTCCTGATGGCTACCTCGATATTTTACGAGTTCTTATTGGCGAATAAGTATCCACGCAATCCCCTTTACTGTCACAACGCATTGGTTTTTGCACCCGATAAAACGGTTTTGCAATCGCTAAAGGAGATACAGACTTTCGACAAGTCAAAAGTTATACCGGCCGAATACCTCAGCTGGCTGGAGACCAATCTGAAATTTCACTTCCTGGATGAAAGTGGAGATGCACTGAACGCAATAGAAAATTCGAACTATAACATCATTATCTCCAACACACAGAAAATTATTCTGAAACGGGAACACAAAACCAAAACTGCTACACAAACGTTATTTGGAGCAGAATCAGGTAAGTATAAAGCGCTCTCGATTAACAAAGCTTGGGCGAAATTAGCCGAAGAAGCAGGGATTGAAGACATTGACAGCGAGTTGGAGCTTATGACCAATCAGCGGTTCTCAAAGCTGCTTCGATTAAAACAACTTGGCATCTATGTCGATGAGGCTCACCACGTTTTCGGCACAAAGCTGTCAGAAGATCTGACGACAAGCAAAAAGGCAACAAGTCTGCGTGTTACTATTAACGAATTGGCTGCTAATCTGGCTCAAGCGGGGTCCCGTGTTGTCGCATGTTATAATTATACCGGGACACCTTATGTTAGCAATCGGCTTTTGCCGGAAGTAGTATACTCCTACGGCTTGAAAGACGCTATTGACAATGGTTATCTAAAGAAAGCGGATATTAAAGGTTATCAAAATATAAAAGATCAGACGCTGGCATTTTGCAGAATTACGGTTCGAACTTTCTGGGAAAAGATGGGGCAAACTCGTGTCGAGGGAATGCTGCCAAAGATGGCATTCTTTGCATCTACCATTGATGAACTACAATCGGACTTGCTTCCGGCGATAGAACAGGTGCTCGGAGAACTGAATATTCCAACATCCAAAATATTGGTAAACGTTGGCGATGATAAAATTACATCCAATGATGACCTCCGGGAATTCAAGAACTTAGATACCCCTTCATCGAACAAACAATTTATTCTGCTTGTAAACAAAGGAAAAGAAGGCTGGAATTGTCGGTCTTTATTCAGTGTCGCCCTGCACCGGGAACCTAAGTCTAAGGTGTTTGTCCTTCAGGCAACTATGCGCTGTCTGAGACAGATCGGTGATTACCAACACACGGCATTGGTTTTTCTTTCAGATGAAAATACAAAAATATTGGACGACGAGTTGAAAAATAATTTCAACATTACTCTCAGCGATATGAAGGGGGCTGGCGAAAAAGATAATCGAGTGGACATTCGCATTGTTCCTCCTCCTGTATCTGTAAAAATCAAGCGAGTAAAAAAGCTATTCAAACTAAAAGAAAAAGTCATATCCGAAGGAATAGATTTCGAACTTAAGACTGCAGATATTGAGAAATACAAAATCATAGAAACCAAACGCGAGTTATTTAACACGTCAGAAAAAATTGGTGTGGGTGAGGATTGCAGTAGCGCAAAAGAAAGAAGAATTTTCACCCCATTTACGCTAGTGGGTGAAATAGCTCGCTATATCAACTATTCTCCAATTACAATCCGGGATATTCTCTCCTCCTCAGTGGAAGGTTGTGAAAAAATATGTGAGTGCATCAATCAATATAATGAGTTATTATATGATATTGTTATCCCAAAGCTTTTTCACGAACTTTACGATATTCAGGAGTATGAACATGCTGAAGAGGTGGAGCTTCAACTGGTCAAAGAGCCCAAAGATGGATTTTATTCAATCAAATGCAAAGACGGGTTACTCGCTTCGATGACAGATGAAAAGTATCATAAATACAGGGATCGGTCATTTAATCTGGATCATTATTGCTTTGATTCTAAACCAGAGTACGATATGTTTTGGAATCTACTTTGTGATGACAAGCGTCTTGAAAAGGTATGGTTCACAGGAATGCTTACACATGGGCAAACTGAATTTATCATTAATTATATCGATCCCGTTTCCGGTGGTGTACGATCTTATTACCCGGATTTCCTCGTTAAAAAGAAAGATGGCTCTTACGTTATAATCGAAGTAAAAGGAGACAATAAGATTGATGATCAGGTTGTTCTCGCAAAAATGAATTATACAAAACAAATGGCGACAGCAAGTTCTATGGAATATTTGCTAATTAGAGCGAGTGAAGCGAATCAAAAGATAAAAATTTAGAAAACGCGAATAGGATAATTTAGTGTGCTATCAAAGAAAAGGTTGTGGAAGTTATTCTCCACAACCTAACGAAACGGTTATTATTAAATAAAATCTACATTTTATATATTGCTTTCTCAAGGTTTTCCATATCCTGATTCAATTTATGATCTGTAATTTTCGCATATATTTGCGTCGTTTTAATATTCGAATGTCCCAGCATTTTTGCTAGACTTTCCACGGGCATTCCATGCGACAATGCATTAGTAGCGAATGTATGGCGGGCACAATGGAATGTCAGATTCTTTTCAATGCCGCATAAATCGCCGATTTCTTTCAGATATGAATTCATCTTTTGATTACTTAAAACCGGGAGTAGTGGCTTTGATAACTCTGAAGATTCGTCCGTATCTTTATATTTTTCCAAAATACCCAACGGAACCTCCAACAAAGGCACTTTTACGTCCGTGCCGGTTTTCCCCCGTTTGGTCATAATCCATAGCTGGCCGTCGAGTCCCTCCTGTATCTTTTCTCTAACCAATTTTTTCACATCGATATATGCCAGACCCGTAAAGCAGGAAAAAATAAAAATATCCCTGACATGGGTCAATCGTTTACAAGGGAACTTTTTCGCCATAATCAATCGAACCTCATGCATCGTAAGATAGCCACGATCCACAGGTTCCAGTTTGATTTTGAATTCGCAGAAAGGGTCACGAATTATCAATCCGTTTTTGTGCGCTGCAATAACAATCGTATGTAATCCTTACATAAATTTAGCCGCAGTATTGGGGTTACATCCATGCGTCCGCAAATAATACTCATATCCCGTAAGAAATGCATGATTGATTTCCAATAAAGAAACGTCCGAGAGCTTGTACTCCTCTCGTAGAAATTTTTTCAGGTGGTTGTAATTTCTTTGATACTTTTGGATGCTTGCATGTGAAATAGTGACGCCTTCCGCCTTTCTTAGATTTTCGAGATGCTTTTCCCATTGTTTCATTAAAGTATGCTCTAAGATAGTATGCCCACAGAATACATTTTTTACTTTCTCGGCAGTCACATAGAGATCGTGTTTACGCATCTTGTCGTAAATTTCCTCGATTTTGGCTTTAATAAATCCGAGTCGGTCATTGATCTCTTTTGATTTGGCAGAACTTCCATAGGTACGTTCGACTTGTTGAAACTTTTGGTTCCAGTGCTCGGAAATGACCTTCAATTGAGTGGCGAACTGTTTGGAAACACCGTCGATCATAATGCGTCCCATAATAGGAGCATAGCCCCCTGTAAGAAGATCGCCTTTCTTCAGGTAAAAATAAACTGAGAATGTGCTTTTCATAATTTTTCTTATTTGGTTGCAAAATTTACTGCTACGAAATTACATTGGTACAATGAAACTTCAGAAGGTTTTTGCAGCCATATAAGACTGTTAATAAGACAAATACGGACAAAATTTGTAACCTAAACGAGGCAAATAAAAAAAGGTTACGATTTAGTAACAAAACCCTGTCGTTTTACGCCGTTTTTTGTCGCGTCTTGGCTTGTTAGCGGAGAAAGAAAAATCCTGCAAGTGCTTGATCTTGCAGGATTTGGCTTAGATGTGTCGCCATTTGGCTCCCAACTTGGCGGAGAGAGAGGGATTCGAACCCCCGGAGCCTCGCAGCTCAACGGTTTTCAAGACCGCCGCGATCGACCACTCTGCCATCTCTCCGGGGACAAAAATATAACGGAAATTTTACTTTTCCAACTTGTAGTGCGCTTTCTCCCGTTTGTTTTCCGGCGGCGGGACGTTTGTTTTGCGTTTCGGACGGCTGGCGATTTTTCCATTTTAAGTTTTTCGTTTTTACGAGATAAATGACTATATTTGTAAACGTGCTGAAATTCAGCGTGTTTACCTAAACTTAAGAGTCATGAATAAATCTCAACTCGTTGACGCCATTGCGCGAAATGCAAAAATTACGAAAGTCGATGCCAAAAAGGCGCTCGACGCGTTCATTGAAGTGACTGGCGAAACGTTGCGGTCGGGCGACAAGATCGCACTGGTCGGTTTCGGATCGTTCTCGGTGGCTAAAAAGCCGGAACGTACGGGACGCAATCCCCGAACGGGGGCGGCTATCCGGATCGCCCCGCGGAATGTGGTCAAATTCAGAGCCGGTGCAGAATTGAGCGATATGCTGAAATAACGGGGAGGTCGGAACGAAAGCGGGCGGTTTGCGGAAACGGGCTGTCTGCTTTTTGTTTGCGGGTTTGTCTTTTCCAAAAAAATAGACAATCTTTGCAAATCTTAAATGAGCCCCTTCACGATGAGTAAAAAGAAGATTATCCTGTTGATCGTCGCTTTGCTGGTATTCGACCAGATCGTTAAGATTTGGATCAAGACGCATTTCATGTTGGATCAGAGTGTGACGGTTTTTCCGAATTGGTTTTTCATCCGGTTTATCGAAAATCCGGGAGCCGCGTTCGGATTCGAGTTGGGGGGTAATTACGGGAAGTTGATACTCAGTGTTTTCCGTCTGCTGGCGATCGGTGCTTTGGGGTATTATATTTTTTATTTATACCGGAAAAAGGCGCCGGCCGGCGTTCTGGCGGGTTTCTCGCTAATCTTTGCCGGAGCGCTCGGCAACGTGCTCGACAGCGCGTTCTACGGGCTGTTGTTTTCCGAATCGACCTTTACGAGCGTCGCCACTTTCCTGCCCGAAGGCGGCGGTTATGCCGGATTTCTGCACGGCAAAGTCGTGGATATGCTGTTTTTCCCGATCGTGGAGGGCGTTTTCCCGTCGTGGATTCCCGGGGTGGGAGGGGAGCCGTTCCTGTTTTTCAGCCCGATCTTCAACTTCGCCGACAGTTACATCACCGTCGGCGTCATCTACTTGCTGCTGTTCCAGCGTAAATATTTCAAATAATTCGCGGCGGAGTGTCTTTTTGTGTCGCAAAGCGGTTTTTTCGGCGTATTTTGCTATATTTGTGATACGTCGGCATGTGCCGGTGCCCGAACCTAAAACTGTTCTGTCATGAAAAAGAATCTGCTGGCAGGTCTCCTGCTGCTGTGGGCTTGTAGCGTTTACGGACAGAAACGGATCGTCGATCCCGTCCGGAGCGATTTCTCCTATGTGGCGAAATTCGACCGCGTCGAAATCACCGGTAAACGGACGGTGGCCGAAGTGACGCTGCGCTATCTCCCGAATTACTGGATCCGGTACGATTCGCTGACGACGTATCTGCAAGATTGCGGCAGCGACCGGCGGTACCGGTTGTTGGCCGCGGAAGGCTTCGAACTCAATAAGGAAGTGTACATGCCCGAATCGGGCGAGATGAAAGCCCGTTTCATTTTCGATCCGGTCGATGCCGATGTACGTTGCGTCGATTTCATCGATCCGAGCTGGAAAAAATCGCATAATACGTACGGAATTTTTCTGGAGAAATCGGAGAAACCTTCGGTACTGCCGGATTGGGCGTCGGGAAACTGGTTGACGACGGACGGTTCGAACCGGTGGGTCTGCGGTTTTCTGCCGCAGACGGCGGTGTGGCGGAACGATTTCTGGGATTACGGAACGGTGACCCGCAAAGGGAAAACGCTGTGGGTGCAGCTTAAGAACGGCGATCGCGATACGACGCTCTGCTTGAAGGAAGGGCGTGACGGCGCGCTGCTGCTCGGCTCCGACGGCCGTACGTTCGCGACGCTGGGCCGCGACTTGGTGCGCCGCACTACGCCGGCGGCGGAGTGGAAATACGACCCGGAAAAATACAGGGACGTCCTGTACGGTAAAAAGAAAGCGGTGATCCGCGGCGTGATCGACGGCTATACCCCGAAGCTGGGCTATACGACCGGTTCGTTGGGCGTGACCGACCATGTCCTGCGCCGGGATTCTTATTCTCTGATCGAAATCCGGCCCGACGGACGGTTCGACGTGGAAGTGGAGGTGGAAGCTCCGCAGGCATTGTATATGCAGATCGGAGAAGACGTCTCCGGTTATGTATTCGTGGCGCCGGGCGATACGCTGATGTGTTATTACAGTATAACCGATTTGCAGAATCCCCGGCGGCATGGATATGAACAGGTGTGGGATTGTTCCCGGTTCATGGGAGGTTCGGCGCCGCATAACCAGTTTTATTTAATCGCCCAACGGATGATGCCCAATCCGTGGGGCGTTTACGACCGGATGAGCAAATGCATCGAGAAGGACGCCTCGGACGAATTCAGGGCGTGGATCGACGGGCGGCTCCGTCAGGTGGACGATTCGCTGGCGGCGCTGTCCGCCCGCTATGAACTTTCCGACCGAACGCGGGATCTGCTGTATGCGAATTTCCGGACAGCCGAATACCGGAACCTGCTCAATTACCAGATGCGGCATTCCGATCGCCGGTATACCTACTCGCAACGGCCCGACGGAACCTATAAGGCGACGCCGAATCCCGATTACCGGCCGCTGCCGAAGTCGTTCTGCGATTTTATGACGATGGATTTTGTCGACGATCCGCTGATGATCGCGACAACCTGCTTTGCCGAGGTGATCAACCGGCTCGAATACGGCCCGGCCATGTTCGTAGGCGCCGCATACAACGGGTTTAATAAACGATACGACTCCCTCGGGATGAAAGCGGTCGCCGATGTCGGCAAGCGGATGAAAGCGTCGATGCCGGAGCCGACCCCGCATCAGATGGCCACGCTGGATTCGTTGATCGCCGGGAAAAGGGATTCCGCCGGATTGGCCGGACTCGATACTATCGTCATCCGCCGTTTCCGGGCTCTGGAGCAGGATTTTTTGAAACGGGAGATCGCTCGGATCAGGTCGGAACAAGAACGGTCGCTTTACCGGGCCGCTTTCGACACTTTGCGCAGTTACGGATTGGATCGCTGCGTGGCTTACGATTATACGCTCGCACGCTGGTATGCCGGTCAAGGTGACAGACTGGAGAATGACAGCGCCCGACTGGAGGAGGTAGCCCGGCTGCTGCCCTATGTCAAAACCCCGTACGTGACCGGTAAGATCGTGCAGTCGTATGCTTCGGGTTGCGAAACCCGCCGGACGCAGGAGCGGCAGAAACCGCGGACGAAGGCCGACGAATATTTCGACGAACTGATCGCGCCCTACAAGGAAAACGTACTATTCCTCGATTTCTGGTCGACGGGTTGCGGGCCGTGTCGCAGCGGCATGATCGCGGCGAAACCGGTCGTCGAAGAGTTGAAAGATTTGAAAATCAAGTTCCTTTATATTACCGACGAATCGCAGTCGCCGGTCGAGGTTTACGACCGTTTTTTGACGGAGAACGGGATCGGGGGAGAGCATATCCGGGTTACCCGCGATCAGTGGAACCTGCTGAAAGCGAAATTCGACGTCGGCGGAATCCCGCATTACGCCGTAGTCGATAAACAGGGGCGCATCGTCGATAATAACGGGTGGTGCAGGATAGGGCCGAAACACTGTAAAAGTAAATTGCTGAAGCTGGAGAAAGAGCCTTGACGACGATCCGGATCGGGTGGCGGGGGAGCGGCGTAGCAGTAGAAACCGACGTTCCGCGGCATCGATAGCGGCCCGGTTATTCGCTGTATTTGTTGCGCAGAAAGAGAAATGTTTTAAAAGACAATCCGAAAGGGTTGTCTTTTTGTGTTATGAAATAGCTTTTTCAGGATATTTTTATTAAATTTGTTTAGCGTCCGGATTCCGGACGGAAACCTGCAAATCTAAAACGATGCGATATGAAAAAGAGTTTGTTGTCGGGATTGTTTTTGTTGCTGTGCTGTGCGGCTTAGGGACAGAAACGTACGGTCGATCCGGTGCGGAACGATTATGTTTACGTCGTGCGCTTCGACCGGATCGAAACCACAAAAGAGCGGACGGTGGCCGAGGTGACGTTACGCAACGATCCCGCTTCGTGGATCCGTTACGATACGGGATGTTATCTGCGGGAACGCGGCGGCGACCGGCGGTACAGGCTGCTGGCGGCCGAAGGGTTCGAACTGGGCAAGGAGGTTTTTCTACCCGCTCCCGGCGTGTCGAAAGCGCGGTTCGTTTTCGAACCGCTGGATGCGGATGTGCGTTGCGTCGATTTTCTCGGCAGACAGAAACCGCTCGAAAATACGTACGGCATTTGGCTGAAAGATGCGCCGTCGCCGCTTCCGGCGTGGGCTGCGGGTCATTGGATGACTTCCGACGGTTCGAACCGGTGGGTCTGCGGTTTTCTGCCGCAGACGGCGGTGTGGCGGA
>ERZ772893.2398-NODE-2398-length-15217-cov-4.316911_pt1 | contig 15217 bp, 16 predicted proteins | sample MGYA00511482_ERZ772893 | MGnify/ENA primary metagenome ERZ772893 (study PRJEB29015, sample SAMEA2737687) | human gut metagenome | biome: human gut; feature: human-associated habitat; material: faeces | place: China | collected 2012 ...
GACTCGGCGTTCTGGACGGCGCGCGTCAGGTGGCGCGACAGGCCGTTGCCGTAGAAGATGTTGTCGCCGAGCACGAGGGCGCACGGCTCGCCGGCGATGAACTCCTCGCCGATGGTGAACGCCTGCGCCAGGCCGTCCGGGCTCGGCTGCTCTGCATAGGACAGGTTCACGCCGTAGCGAGAGCCGTCCCCGAGCAGGCGCTCGAAGTTGGGCAGGTCGGTCGGGGTGGAGATGACCAGGATATCCCGGATGCCCGCCAGCATGAGGGTGCTAAGCGGGTAGTAAATCATGGGCTTGTCGTAGACCGGCAGCAGCTGCTTGCTGGTGACGAGCGTGAGCGGGTACAGGCGCGTGCCCGAGCCACCCGCGAGGATGATGCCTTTCATAGGTTGGACCTCCAGAGTTGGGCGTACACAGATGATATAAGTATACGCGAGGCCGAACCTAGGTTGCAGAGCTGCACAAAAGAAGGACGGAGAGAGCCAAGCATGCAGCCTCTTTGGTTCACGTCCTTACGGACCACAAGACTCCAACCATTGGACCATATTTGGTCCACTGCGCTGTTCAGTTAGCCATTGACACAAACACGCACTACAGGGTCGCGGACGAGCTGGATGAGGCGGTGGGCACATAACGGCGTGCGAGGTGACGGAGCGCCTCTACATCCACTCGTACCAAAACCTAGGAGACGGGGAGGTTGCTGGGGTCATTGAGCGAAGGGACGCCCTCTCGTCTCGAGGGACAGACCCCGAGGAGATATGGGCGAACTCGTTTGCCGCCGCGCTCCTCATGCCGGCACAGGTCGTAGCGAAACTCTGGGCGGGCAATTGTAGCATCGGTGAGATGACGGACATACTCGACGTATCCGTAACCGCCGTGGGCCATAGGGTGGAAAACCTTGGGCTGCGATAGCGCAGACCAGCGCGGAAGCAGGTCACCAAAAGGGACACAAGAGGCAATCGACCTCATGGGTTCGGCACAAAGGAGAGCAAACGTCTTCCCCATCGAAAGCGCCCATTTAGACGAGGTCAGGGTCGAATGCTCGAGCGAGGAGCGGGAACGGCGAGCCAAGGCGGCCCAGGCCGAGAGCGTGGTCAAGAGGATGGAGGCGGAGAACGACCTTCGGTCCGAACTCGGAAAGGCCGCGCTCAAGTGCGTCAAGTGGCAGCTGGTCGCATGCAACACCCTCGTCGTCGCGTACACCGCCCGTCTCATGTGGCTGCAGCGCGAAATCCCTACCGAGGTGATAATTTCCTGGATGGGCGCGACGACCGCCGAGATCATCGGAATACTCTGGGTGATAGCGAGGAGCCTGTTTCCGTTCCAGGACGAACACAGGTCCGCAGACCTGGAAAAGAGTGGCGGCGGCCGAATCGGCCACCCCAGGAGATAAGGGTCGCCCCAATGGCGGTTCTTTCTTTACGGAGGGGGCCGGGGGATTCGAACCCCCGGGCCTAGGACACACCTCGCACGTCACGTCAATCCGTTCGTTGGGCGCAGCCCCCGCCTAGGACCCTTGCAGCCCCTCCAACAAACAAGACAACTTTCATAATAACCCCCTTGAAGTCAATGGACCCGAAATGAGCAACGACTAGGAAGCAGAGCGCCACGAGGACCATAACCTGAACCTCAACAGCGACAGAAAGCGTGATGTACGTAGATGTCCTCTTCGATGTTAACACAGCGGAACGGAGCGTCTGACGAACTCATAGCGACACATCTAAGAATGCCAGAAATCACGGAACTCCTCTCTGCATTTATAGCGAGACATGAAGTGAATAAGTACAATGAGCAGTGTCCAACAAACGAAAGGCAAACCATGCGAGTCGTAACAACCGGAGTATGCAGAGGAAACTGGAAAATCTACCAGCAACTTAAAATCGAAGGCGTCCATGAAGCCTCCAGCGTAACAGCTCAAGCGACTACGGACGATAATCGCCGTTTGCCTTTATCCCTTCTAAATTTCAGGGACAATAGCGACGAACCGAACTCGTACGTTCTTGTAATCCCTGATCCCGATGTTCGCACCATCATAATTGAATTAAATGAAATTGATTCAGACGGTCGCACTCTGAGCAGCGACTCTATTTCACTCAATTGCAAGAACATAAAATGGGAGTCTCGTCTTAACTACAAAATAAAACCCGAAATGTGCAGCAAACTTAGAAACTATGATGACGTTTCAGAGTTTGACATGGCAACGATTGATTTTTGGCAGTGTATTGAGGATTCAAACGAATATATCCTTAGGTGTACGGTAAGAACTCCGTACCGTAGCGACTCACAAATCAAGGTTCGCTGCCTCGATCGATCCCTCAACGAAGTCAATTTGACTACCGTCGATTTCGGCTCAAATGTAACAAGCGTTGGATTCGCTGCTGGGAAAAAACAGCTTGAAACGCAGCTCTCAGTCCGAATGCCAAAAGCGTTCGATCGTTACTACTTTATTATTGACGATCAAAATCATCCTTCATTCAGCTCATTCGACTGTCTCACACCCGATAAACTTGGCTTACTTCTAGAAGAAACTAACTTCCTTTTTACCCATGCACAGTTTGATCCTGAATACCCCGAATGGTTCACGGAGCATAAGGCAACCATTGGAGCATTGGAAAAGCAGAGAAAAATAGCCTTTACCAGCGCTCCGAAGTTCAGCATTATTGTCCCTCTTTACAACACGCCTATTCCGTTTTTTAACGATATGGCGGAATCCGTTAAGGGCCAGTCTTATGCAAACTGGGAGCTCATCCTAGTTGATGCAAGTCCAGACAATCAGGAACTAAAGGCTCGCGTTGAGCATGAGGTAGCCCGCGACAACAGAATTAAATCAATAACCCTTGCCGAGAATAAGGGCATTTCCGAAAACACAAATGCCGGAGTAGCTGCTGCTTCGGGCGATTTCGTCAGCTTCTTTGACCATGACGACATCCTTGAACCGGATTTGTTGTTCTCGTATGCCGAGGCAATTGAAAACAATGATAACGTTGATCTTCTTTATTGCGATGAAGACAAACTCATGCCCGATGGAAAGCTGGCACAGCCGTTCTTTAAACCGGATTTCAATATCGATTTACTCAGAAATAATAACTATATATGCCACATGCTTACCATCCGTAAGTCCCTTCTTGACACTCTAGAACCGAATACGAAAGAGTTCGATGGAGCCCAGGATCATAATTTGACTCTCCGGGCCGTTGAAAAGGCAAGGAATGTCCACCATGTTGCAAAAGTTCTATATCACTGGCGCCTAAGCGAAACATCAACCGCGGCTAATGCCGACAGCAAGCCGTATGCCACTATCGCAGGAATCAAAGCAGTTCAGAATCATTTGGACAGGCTTGGGCTCAATGCAAAGGTCGAACAGGCACGTCGTCCCTTTACATATAAAGTAACCTATGCCGCGCCAGATTCCCATCCGCTCGTTTCGATCATCATTCCAACCAAAGATTACGCTAATATCCTCGATAACTGCATTACGTCAATTGTCGAGAAATCCACATACGACAATTACGAGCTTGTGATAATCGAAAATAACAGCACGGAAAATGCGACGTTCGAGTATTACGATAAGTTACAAGCCAAATACCCTGATATCGTTCGCCTTGTTACCTGGGAGCACGAATTTAACTTTTCCAAGCTCATGAACTTTGGAGTGGCCCGTGCCAAGGGAAATTATCTCTTGCTGCTGAATAACGACACCGAAGTGATTACGCCCAATTGGATTGAAACTATGCTTGGCATCTGCGCACGCGAGGATGTTGGCGCAGTTGGTGCAAAACTCTACTATCCCGACAACACCATTCAACACGCTGGCCTATGCGTCACGGGCGGCGTGGCAGGACATCTCTGCCAAAGCATGCCAAAAGACAACTGGGGCTATTTTGCACTCAACGATGCGCAGCAAGATTTCAGCGCCGTCACGGCGGCTTGCATCATGACCAAACGAAGCGAATACGAAAAAGTCGGAGGTTTCACCGAAGAGCTTCAAGTCGCATTTAATGATGTTGACTTTTGCCTAAAGCTTCGCGAGATTAACGATCTGATTGTATACACGCCCGAAGTCGAGCTGTATCATTACGAGTCAATTTCTAGAGGCGTTGAAAACAACACGGACAAGCAGATTCGCTTCCACAAAGAGGTCGCGTACATGAATTATCGCTGGGCAAACTACTATGTCGAAGGCGATCCATACATGAACCCGAATTTCACCGTGGGAGAACCTGGAAATCGCTATTACCACTTGTGAGATCCAAATGCAACCTCACAATAGGTATTAGCAATATCATTGCACTATAGATAAGGGGATGGGACCTCCATCCCCCGTCCCCTTATTACGGCGACTTAATTTTGAGTTACTGATTCCTTTTTCTGTATTTAGAGAAAGAAATCTCATAGACCATTTCATTGGGGGTTGGCAAGAGGACTATTATGTAAGAAGACTCCAGCAAGCAGTTAAAGCTAATCTGAACCTCGCAACGCTAAAGTCACTGCCAGTTCCTGTTTTGAAGAATGGGAGAAGACTAGAATACGAGCGGAAGGTTATTCCATTGGAGAATGCCATGGAGAGCTACGCCGCCGAAAGCAGAACGCTAGCGAATTTGCGTGACACCTTACTTCCCAAGCTGATGTCGGGCGAGATTGATGTGTCGGGGCTTTAGATCGATTAGCATTAGTCGGGTCGGGTTAGGAATGCGGTTTTGAAGATTGCAGATATTTTATCCAATCACATTGTTCCTTTCGAGACGGAGGACATGAAGCTCAAAAGCCTCTTTAGCTTCTTTTTGCATCTTGCACCAACGATCAGCAGTTCGAGTGCGGGTGATATCCCGAAGGCTGGACTTGCTCGGACTTTGGCAAGCTTTCTTCGTGAAACGAGAATTCAGAATGACTCATTCCGATTCTATACGTCCGGAAGCATTAACAAAAAGCAACTCGAGCGTTATTCCCTATCCAGTTCTTCGACGGTGTCACGGAAAAGCAAGTGTTTCATCTGCAGCAGAAAATCTGCTGACGAATGCAAATGAGCTGTTTGCTAAGACATTTGCGCAATTCAATTGCCCACAGCAACGTGTATCTATTGAATAACAACCGAAAGTATATTCTCTTCGACGACTTCAATACCAAGCAGAATCGTTCAGCGAGAATATTGCTTTCGCAAGGTGATTTAAAAGTTTTGAAGAAATATTTACGCTGAATAATCGGTCTAGAAGTAGGTGGCGTAAATGGACGATGTGGTTATAACGGCAATTGCGACAGCGGGTTCTCAACTCGCCACTCTCGCTGCAAAAGGAACAGCTATTCAAATCGGCGCTGACGTCCTACGAGAAGCTTCAGAGTGAAATATGGAGCCTTTATGGAGCCATCGATATTCCCTTGCTTGACCTCGGCGAGCTAAACCCGATGACCAACCCGTCGCAGATTATCAGCAACGGGTTGAGAAAAAGTAGGCCGCAAGACAGGACCGTGCCGATGCGCTCGCCGGAGTGGTAGATTTACAGCGTCGACTCGCCGACCCTGAGGTCGACCTTGCGGCCCGCAGAACCTGGTGTACCCCATCGCCGCCTTGTGCTCGCGGGCGCACTGGACTTTGTACTCGTCGTGCAGCAGTCGCAGGTTGACCCCGACCTTGGCCATTTCCGTATGGACGTACGACCAGTCGAGCTCCTCGAACACGCTCTCGCGCACGTTCCTTTCCGGGTGGAACAGGCTGTAGACCTGCTCTTCGCCCAGGTCCTTGACCTGGATCCACGTGATTCCCCGCTCGTCTGCGATGTCGAACACCTGGAAGACGCTGCCCATGGACATATGCCTGGTCTTGGCGATCGACCTCCTCGCCATGCCCTGGTCGCGGAGCTCCATGATGAGCTTCACCTTTATCATCCTTGCCATGTGGTTTCTCCTTCCGTCGATCGGTTGCATGGCAAGCAGATTCTACGGAAGGGACAAAGAGACACGGAAACGGCGGAACGGGTGATACGGAGGCAGCGAATCCGTGAAATGATAGGCGATACGGAAAACGCGAAACGGGTGCTATCCAGAGCGCGCAATACTCAATTTGACCACAAGAAAGCGATAAGCGACCCTTTGACTGAGGTATGCGCGGATGCAATCCGGATGAACCTGAGCCAAAAACAAACGACCGCTAACCGCAATAACCAGAAGAACCGCAACTAAGTAAAAATCATTAACTTGCGGATCCAAATGGCCTGCGCGCAGATTGTATGCCGCTTTTCAGAGATGAATAATTCCAACGGTATGCAAAATAGCTCTCGTAGGCGATTCTTTGAGATTTCCACCATTCGTCGTACTCTTCCCATTTCGTTTGCTTTATTAGATCAGATAGCTTGCCGTACGCATCGTGAAGAAAATGCTTCGAGAATCTTATGCCTGACTTATGGTGAAACACTGCAGGATGTGTAATAACTTGCTCGTAAGAATACTGCGTTGTGTTGTTTCTTGATTCTTTTGGATCGAAATAATCAACGAACTGAGGGATTTCTCTGCAGTCATCGAGAATATGGAGCAAATCACCATGGCAAATCTTGTTTCGAATATGCTCACAGTAAGCATCCCACCACTTTTTTGTATCGCCTGATAAAAGCCCTTTACCTTTTGCACAATTGATGACTGGCCTCAAGGTTTGTTTTCCGAACATCTCATCGTGGTCTTCTCGAATTGATGGCACATCTTCAAGATTCGAAACGACCATTCTTAAAGCAAATTCAAGAAGAACAGACGTGCTAATGATTGCAGCTTGGTAGTTTCCGCATAAATGAGAATTACACGCCTCGAACCATAGGTTATTGAGGGAGGGCTGGCGGCAAATCTGAGCCGTTGCTATTAACGCTTTGTGCGAACATGCCAGCTGCATTCCCTTTTTCAATATACCAAACCTCTATCATGGGCAAACCTTTACATGTGATGGAAGAATAGGAGTTTAACGGCACGGAATCGGAACCTATTAAGCATTAGGTACAAGATAATATATCGCGCAGCTGATAAATCAGGCAAATCTCGTTATCCCGCGCCTGTACGACCTGGGGCAGGCGAGTGCCCGGTCCTCTACAGCGACCGGGGCGTCCGCTACCGCTGGCCCGACTTGATCGAGATATGCGGGCGGCACGGCGTCTCCCGCACGATGTCGAGGAAGGCAAGGACGCCGGACACGCGCGGATGGAGGGGTTCTTTGGCACGCTTAAGCAGGAGTTCTTCCATACAGGGACTGGTCGGGCGTGAGGGTAGAGCGGTTCATGGAAAAGCTGGACGCGTGGTTGGTCGACTATAACGAGTAGCAGATCAAACTCTCGCTCTTCTGGAAGAGCCCGAGCCAGTACAGAAAGGCGCTAGGCCTGGCAGCCTAACGCCCCAAGATTCCTACCGCACCCCCGTTGCTTGACCCCTATCTTTTTTAGACACTGAAAAATGAACTGTAATAAGAAACGGTATCGCTACCGACCAATCACACAACACAGGCACGCAAAGAAAGACATCAGAATCATGACTACAGGAGGAATGACGGAAGAAAAATTAAACCGCTGCGACACGCAATCGATTCGGGCCCGAGGTGCACACAAAGAAATGAACGCCGGAACAAGTACCGGTATCAAATATCTCGGTTGTACACCTGCTACCGAAGTGTCACCAACGGGCGTGTAACCGACATAAAGCGCCATGCACACCAAAGAGACACTTGCGACAACAAGCGCAAGGATCCACATACGGAGGGCAGGGGTTACAGGGTTTTTAGAGGAATCACCTTCGACATTAAAGGCGCTCGTATAAATACAGAGAAAGGGCAGAGTGGAAAGAAATGGGAGCGATACAACAACATTGCCCATATATGCATACGAAAGAGAGTAGTCATTCGATGAAGCGGGCGCGAGCAGATTGACCATAAAACCGAATAATGTACCGAGGAATTCCATCGGATTATTCAGAATGTAGCGTATTTGTCCTATTCCACTGACCCCCTCGCCTCCCCTCACATCTCCCGCCTGCACAGCGGGGGAAAACAGCATCGGTAAGGTAAAGCTACACACCATTAGGATGCCGAACAAAATCACCAAAGCCACATATAACTTCCGTTGCTTCGAATTCCTAAATTTCGAAGCAGGCATGAACAGCATCATTCCAATTAACGGAAAATAAACAGCTTTTGCAGACAAGCCCAAAAAGAAACACGCTGTAATTGCGAAAACGCTTAATGGCGCCAGCCTCTCATCAGGCTTCGACAACTCCCTTAGAACCAAAGCAACTGCAAGCAATAAGAAGCTAGTCACCCACGGATCATAGGAATAGTTCGATGCAAGATAGACAGCATAAGGAAGTAGGGCAACCGTCGCAATCAAAGATTTCCATTTCGGAATATAGAGGATTGCAACGGCGGTCACGACAACATAAGAGAAAAGGTTGAACAGCCTTCCCAAGGCAAAGCCCGTAAGTAATGGAAGGGACAACAACCTCCCCAACCAAAGACCGAGAGCGCAAGGAATATAGGAAATGGTCGAAATGTTCCTCAACGATTCACCGGTCACCGCAGCTACAAAACCAGGGGAACTATAAACTTCCCCTGAAGCCAACTGGGACAAATGGAGGTCATTCAGATCCATCTCCGCGTCATGCACCTCATCAAACTGAAGACTGTTATTTTCCACCCATGGAACCGCAACTAATTCAATTTCAGACCCGGTGAAGACAGGATCTCCCATATAGGACAGGCCCAGAGAACGAGCGTAATGGATCTGATCGTCCGGAGAAACAGCAGTGAGGTTCGGTAAAGCTGAAATCAAAAAACAACCTAGTGAAAGCGCGGCGATGGAGAAGGAGACTACGGTCTTGTATAGACCCGGTTTCACAATAAACCAAGGAGCGACACCTAGAATAATCACAATGCAGAGGTGAACAGTACGCACAAATGATGCTCCAAGAAACGGCATCAGTACAGTGGACGCAACCGCCAACAGACCATTTACGGATAGAACGACTATGCACAAAACAACGATGCCCAGAACAGGGTTTGCAGCAAAAAATGCACGCGCCCTTCCCTTGTTGGCCAACGCGGGCTTTTTCACAGCTAGCAAGATAAAGGAGCTGCTGATAAATACAGCAAAGAAAAAGAGTACTATTTCTTTTTTACTCCAATCCATTATAGATAGCACGGACCTCTCTGGCGTACCCACCACGGTTCCGGCTTCAAGTAATATAGAAAAAAGAGCCGAGAATGCACAGACACTCAAGGCAAGACGAGGAGAAGCCTTTCCGAACAGGGTGCTTCGCTCGGAGGCAAGATAAAACCAAGCAAGAACCGCTAAACAAGCAAATAACGCAAGCTCCATGCACCAATAAAAGATTGCCGCCGTGACGTCATAGCGAACAAACAGCACTGCACCCGAGATAGCAAGCAGTACAAAGCACACAAGCGGAAGCGCGCTCAACCGATACCCATCGGAACATCTCCGTATTTGCGTCTTAGCCATATGAGCATGGCCGTGAACAATCGGAATCATCAAATCGTCTCCTGTCTGAATCTACACTATGACCGTACGGTGAACATCAAAGAACACGACGGCGGAACCGTTAGCGATACCATTTTTCAACAAGGCGGTCATCCCTCCCGCAACCCAAGCCGAACACCGTCTATTGTCTGTCCGCTCAGCAGTCTCTTACTATTTCCTTCTCGATAATCGCAAGCCGCTAAGTCAGATCCTTTATGCTTGCTGCTTGCTTCGTCACGATTACGCTAAGCATCAGCGAAAACGCAAGGAGAAGAAACAGATCAAGGAAGAACACGAAGTTAGTGTTCAACACGAAACCAAACAATTCGCCAATTGCTCCAATGGAACCAGGGAAAATAGCAGCGATGAGGATTATCACCGACAAGGACAGCCAGAAAAAGGAAAAGCGTAAGGGCAACTTGCCCTTGGATACGAGACAGATCGCGCAAACGAAGAACACAATCGCAACAAAGTGAGGAAGAGACACAGTCTCTCCTTTCGAGGGGCGAACGAATAATAGATATGACAAATTTAACGAAGCGCTTGCTCCTCAACAAGTTGATTAATCCTCCTGCGCAGCTTCGAGATGCTCACCGTGTTACTGAACTCTCGATACAGGAGCAATACAATCACGTAGAGGAACACGAAGTTTGCCGGGCTTTCAAATCCCAAAAGTGAAGACAGCCAAAAGGCAACTTGTGGGAAAGCAGCCAGCACAACGAAACTGAAGGCGAAGAAAAGCCAGAACACAGAATCCAGCACTTCAATCTGCGCCTTCCTTAGCTTCCTGATGACAAAATACAAAACCAAAAGAGCCCCGAGCAGGAGGACGGCCCTAAGCACAATAGACATTATTCAATCACCTAAACCACTGAACGAAGAGAATGGAGATGCAAGCGCGAGCCATATAGGCAATCGATTTAGGGATGTTCAAATAGCTCTCCCCTGCCTGCCTCTCACGCATCTCAACCTGAACTTCACGAACCTTAGCACCCTTCTTAATCAGGTACGAAATAGACTCGGGCTCTGGGTTCAAAGAGTCGTCGTTTGCAAAAAGCTCGATCATCTTCCTGTTAAACATACGCATGCCAGAAGTCGGATCTGCAACTCGCTTGCCGGTAGTGAGCTTGATCGCAACCGTAATGATGCGCGAGCCGAGCATGCGTGCAGAAACCTCTTTACACTTGTTTACAAAGCGCGAGCCGATAACGATGTCGGCGTCCTCGGCGATCGCAAGGTCGAGCATCTTGGACATATACTCCGGGCAATGTTGGCCGTCTGCATCAAACTGCAAAGCATAGTCATACCCATTGCGCAGCGCGTACTTCATCCCCGTCTGGAATCCAACTGTAAGACCAGAATTGACCGGAAGAGTGACATGATTGAAGCCACGGTCGAGACAGATTTGCTCAGTTGCATCCTTGGAACCGTCGTTTACCACGAGATAATCGATATCGGGCACAACAGAAACAAGCTCGTCAACTGTTCTCTCTAGAGATTCTTCCTCGTTATACGCTGGCACAATTACCAACACTTTTTTACTATTCAACATCCGCTAATCTCTCATAGACAACTCAACAAGAACTCGCCGCTACAATTGGTTGCTCTCCTGACCTCGGCGATAGAATTTAAACAACAGCTTCGCAATAAAAGAAGGCCAAAACCGCTCGAGCATCGCGAGGTCCTCCTTTTCTCGCGTGTCATCCTTAATTAAGGCAGATGTCTCAGATTCTTGATGAATACGGTGGTGCATCATCACCTTGGAATCATAGTAAAAAGCACCAGGCAGCTTTGAAAAGCGCTCCCATGCCGCCCAATCGAGATTCGAGCGGAATTCTGCAATAAACGGAGGCCTAGGCAACTTGCTCATATTCAACGTTACGGACGGGCAACAAATTGCAGATCCGCAAGACAGAATTCTCCTACGCATCCATCTGGACGTAGCAAATCTTCCGTCCCTAACGGGAGTAAGCATCAGGCGTTTGATTCGAAGTAGCTGGTTATCGTCAACCTTGGCACCATTCCTCAACTCACCATAGTTGGTAAAGAAGATGAGCAGATTGTCCATCTTATTCGCAGCAGTTAGAAGATGAGCCGCGTACTCAGGCTCATAGGTATCGTCCTGGTGCGCAACGGTGACAAGAGAAGTGTCAGCGCAACTTACTGCGTAATTCCAATCATCAGCGATCCCAGGATTTCCATCCCGAACGTACAACTTAACGGAGTATCGCTTAGCAAGCTCACGCGTTGCATCGCACGGAGTCGAAGTGGCAATCAACACGTTGGTCTTTACAGTCTGTGCAAGCAAGGATTGAAGGCACTCTTCAAGAAAGGGGCTCTCTTTGTACGCGCAGAGCACAAAGGTATGGTCAGAGGGACCAAATGTCATGAATCGCTCCCGTTTAATCGTATAGGCATGCCTGTTCATTATACATTCACCTTTGCACTCGTTGAAAAGGGCACTAAAATTACTAAGGTCTTTCGAACGAACGCTTCGCACGAGAAGGGAGCTGCATGCCCAACGTCCCCGTACCCTTGAGCACGAAAAAGAACACGCTCTGGAACGCCGCTGGTTGCATTTTTTACCTTGGATGCCAGTGGCTTACAACCGTCCTGGTCGTTGTTCTGTCGACCGACTACAGCAATTCCGGAGCGCTTGCATTTGCCATGTCCGTTGGCAGCATGTTTGCCTCCGTCAGCCTATATAAAATGAGGACCTACCAGGTTTCCGACATTTCCTGCGAGCATTCCGCAAATGACTATATTGGCTTTCGCTTAGTATCGATTTTATTCAGCTTGATCATGAGCTGCATCTACGTCGCTGCGATCAGCGACAACGTTTCCTTCCTGATCGCCACTTTTGTATTCCTCGTTTTTAAAATCGATGAGACCTTTGTCGACGTGCTCTACGGAGTCGACCAAAAGGGACAGCGCATGGACTACATCGGCAAATCCCAGTTCATGCGCGGAGTGCTATCCCTCGTCGGCTTCGTCGCCCCACTCGTAACGATCAACTCGCTGCCCGCTGCGATCATCGGTATGGCGTTTTGCTGCATGCTCGTGACCCTCTTCTACGATCTCCCCCACGCAAGACGATTTGGGGATATCAAGCCCAGCTTCGCTCACGAACATCTTGTCGAACTCGGAAAAGCATGTCTTATGCCGACAATCGCCAATTTCTTAGCAACGTCCATCGTTTCTATTGTCCGTCAACGCTACGGCGTTCTTGCCGGACAAGAACTCCTAGGAATTTACGCCAGCATCGCGACTCCCGCAGTTCTTATACAGGCAGGCGCGACGTATCTCTACAGTCCGCTTATTGGCACCCTAGCACACTCTTTGCAAAATGGAGGCGCAACAGCTTTCAAGAAGAGCTTCTTCAAGGTATTCGGCTTGCTCTTTGCATGCATGGCAATAGTTACGATTGGATTCTCATTCGTTGGTGGCCCCCTGCTCGAACTCGTTTACGGAAGCAAGATCGAGCCCTACCTGTGGATATTCCCATATGTTCTTGGAGCCACAACGTCAATCGCCATCCTGCTCTACGTAAACGACTCCCTCCTCATCATGCGCGACGGGATCACCCAAATTATCATCAACGCTCTTTCATTCGCCGTTATCGTCCTTGCGGCGGATTACCTTATTACCGCCTTCGGCATGAACGGCATCAACGTGGCCATTATTGCCGCATGCGTTCCCGCGGCGGTTGCGGGTACCATCAGGATTGCCACGAGCAAATAGGCTTCGCCATCCGCCCCTCCCAGCATACCGCAAGCCGCTCCCGTGACACACAGGCGCTTCACTCGAAACGCACCTAAACGCTGGAAGCATTTGATTACATTGGAGACGCCGCACACGTATGCCTTCGGGAGTGGTAGCGTGAAGTGCGCGAGTGGGTTGACGTTGGCCTGACTGTGACGACGCAGGTTTGTTGTGTTCGGAGTTTGGTGGGTGGTCCTCCGAGTCCGTGGTGACTATATTCCCTTTCTTTGTTAGAATCATGGCTTGTTGATAATGCTTTGGAGAACAGATGAATCTTCTATATACGGTCAATGAGGCATTTGTGCCGCAGCTTGCAGCTTCAGTCGCTTCTGTTTGTGAGAACTCGTCTCCCGATGACGCAATTCACTTTTTCGTATTCTGCGACAAGGTGTCACAGACGTCGAAAGAGACGCTGCGTTCTTTTTTGAATAAGTATTGTGTCGAGATCGATTTTATTGATATCGATGGTTTCATGGAAGCTGGCTGCATTGACTTTGATACACAGGGTTGGAATGAGATCGTACTCTCTAGGCTGCTGTTGGCAAGGTTTTTGGCCAGCGATATTCAACGCGTTCTCTATCTTGACGCAGACACAATGGTCAGGGGGAGCCTCAAGGAGCTCTGGGACGCTCCGCTGAACGAGCACGGCTGCATAATTGGTGCATGTCCTGAGCCAACTGTATCGTCGAAACGCATGAAGGCCCTTGGACATGGAGGAAAGCCGTACTTTAATGCTGGAGTCCTTTTGATTGACCTTGAATCCTGGCGTAGAAATGAGATTGAAAAGCAGCTACTAGAGTGTCTGAAAGAGCGGGGAGCCGAGCTTTTTGCGAACGATCAGGATGCGATAAATCTTGTCCTTGATGAGCGAATCATGCCTCTTCCAGTAAAGTATAATTATTGTAACTCTTTCTATTATTATCCGCTTTCGATGCTGAAGCGGGTCTCCCCTTGGTTCGATCCCGACCCACGCCGGTATTCTGAGTGGGTAAGCAACCCCGTTATCGTGCATTTCCTTGGTGAGGACCGTCCTTGGAGATTGGGCAATACGCATAGGTATTCAAATGAGTATCTCCAAAACCTCTCTTTGACTCCATGGAAGGGACAAGGCATGGAAGATGGCTGGCATTTCTACTATGCTGCTTGGTCTCTTTTCAATATGCTGACCGGTCCTTTCCCAATGCTTAGATACCGCCTTATTACAAATATGATTCCCTCTGTTATGAGATTACGTGCAAGAGGTAAGAGGAATCGCTGATGGCGGGATATTTGGGCCGCACTTCTGGGCCGCACTTCTGACCCAGCTCTTGTTAAGAAAGAGTTGTCAATTAAACAGAATATGGTTTAATATTCAAGGTGCAAATTCGTAGATTCGCGTCACATATAGTTGGGAACAAATGTTCAGGGCAAGCCACGGTTGATGTATACTAAAGTGGAACACGGAGTGCATCCGGTATTGCCCTTCACCGTTTATCTTTTTGTTGCGCTTTCGCGCCATACGACAGCCGTCTCGACAGGGAAGGCTGTCGTCATATTACAAGCCTAGAGCCCGCTACTTACTCAGGATGGCTTCTGTCTATCTCATACGTTTTGTTTACTATTATTTTCAGCCGATAATTCTGATCCCAAAGTATTCTGTGCTTATATTTATTTGGTCATTGCTGTAATCTTTAGCGATATCAGCACTTCTTGACATCTCCTATGAAAGACTGTCAGAAATTCTCAACAATATAAGATTACATATATAGCCGAAAAAGGCTTATAGGACAAAAAGTGTGTCCACGTTGGGGGCATCGGCGCAGGTCGATGCCCCTTTTTCAGCCGTTTAAATTGCGTGCCCGCTTTTAACCGCTCGGACAGAATGTGTGTCCGGTTGCCCATCGTTACCGCAGGTAGATAACCTTTTCCGGAACTGTTAAATACCCTTTCGGAAGAGGTGCCCATGAAGGCCGTTTATTGCC
>ERZ772893.2404-NODE-2404-length-15158-cov-7.571807_pt1 | contig 15158 bp, 11 predicted proteins | sample MGYA00511482_ERZ772893 | MGnify/ENA primary metagenome ERZ772893 (study PRJEB29015, sample SAMEA2737687) | human gut metagenome | biome: human gut; feature: human-associated habitat; material: faeces | place: China | collected 2012 ...
GGCCTCGTGCCGCCGCCGGCCTGCACCGCCTCCGGCTGCCCTGCGGGGAGGCCGGAGGCCTTGGCGTTTTTCAGCTCTCCCTTCGTCAACCTTCAACATCTCCGGCGGTGACCCCGTGATCGAAAACAACAACGCGCGCGGCCTCGTTTTCAATATCCAGAAATATTCCGTGCATGATGGTCCCGGCATCCGTACCATCGTCTTCACCAAGGGCTGCGGTCTGCGCTGCCGCTGGTGCAGCAACCCGGAATCCCAGCACAGGGAACCGGAGCTGGCCTACAACCAGGGCCGCTGCCTGGGGACGGACAAGTGCACCCGCTGCTTCAAGGCCTGTCCCAACGGCGCCCTGTCCCGTCGCGAGGACGGCTTCGTGGCCATCGACCGCAGCAAATGCGTGGGCTGCAAGGACATGCCCTGTGCCGAAGCCTGTCCGGCCCAGGGGATCATCGTCTACGGCAAGCCCTACACCGTGGCCGAGGCCCTCAAGGTTGCGCAGGAAGATGCCATGTTTTATGCTCGCTCCGGTGGCGGCATGACCATCTCCGGCGGCGAGCCCCTGTTGCAGAGCGAATTTGCCCTCAACCTGCTGCGCCTGGCCCGTGAGCGCCGTGTGAAGACCTGCATCGAGACCTGTGGTCTCGTCCCCACCGATGTGGTGCGTGAGGCGGCCCAGTACCTCAACTATGTGCTGTTCGACATCAAGCACATGGATCCCGAAGTGCACAAAAAGCACACCGGCATGCCCAACGACCTCATCCTGAAGAATTTCCAGACCCTGGTGACGGAGTTCCCGGACCTGCCCATCACGGCCCGTACGCCCGTCATTCCCGGGTTCAACGATCATGGCCCGGACATCAAGGCCATCTGCGACTTCCTCAAGCCTTTCGAGCATGTGAAGTACGAGATGCTGCCCTATCACCGTCTGGGCACGCAGAAGTACACCTTCCTGGACCGTGTGCCCCCCATGGGCGACGTGACGCTGGACGACAAAAAGTTTGCCGCCCTGCAGAAGATCGCCGTCGCCACGCTGGGGGACCGCGTCGTCATCCCCCGTTAGGCCGGGCTTTCGTGCAACCGTAAAGGGTCCGTCTTTCGGGGACGGGCCCTTTTTTTGCCTCCTCTGCCTTCTCAAGGAGCGGATATGGTCAACTGGCACAAATTCTTCACTTCCATCCTCGATACCATTTCCGACGGTGTTTTCATTTCCGACGCCATGGGCACCACCCTGTATGTGAACCAGATGTATGCCGATCTGGTGGGGGTGCCTGCCCGGGACCTGCGGGGCAAGAACGTGCGCGACCTGGTCAGCGAAGGCTTTTTCGACCTGGCCCTGAACCCCGAAGTGGTGCGCACGGGCAAGCCCGCCACCTATATGCAGAAGCTCAAGGACGGCAAGAACGTGGTCATCTCCGGGTCGCCCGTTTTTGACGACAAGGGGCGCGTCTGTCTGGTGGTCACCTTCGTGCGCGACGAGACCCGCCTGGCCGAGCTCAACGAGCAGACCGGCGAGCAGCGCAAGCTCATCAAGGAGATCAACGACAAGCTGGCCTTCGTGGCCCAGTCCCAGGGGCGCGACCTGGAACCGGTCTTCGCCAGCAGCGCCATGCAGTCGGTGGCCATGGAGCTCAAGCGCTACGCCAGCACGGACGCCACCGTGCTCATCATGGGCGAGACCGGCGTGGGCAAGGACGTGTTCGCCCGCCTGACCCACCGCTGGAGCCGCCGCAAGGACAAGATCCTTCTCAAGGTGGACTGCGGCGGCATCTCCGAGACCCTGACGGAATCGGAAATCTTCGGTTATGTGCCCGGTGCCTTCACCGGTGCGTCCAGCAAGGGCAAGCCCGGCTATTTCGAGATCGCCGACGGCAGCACCATCTTCCTCGATGAAGTGGGCGAGCTGCCCCTTTCCATGCAGACGCGCCTGTTGCGCGTGCTGCAGGACAACGAGATCGTGCGCGTGGGCAGCTCCCAGCCCCGCAAGGTGGACGTGCGCATCATCGCCGCCACCAACCGCAACCTTGAGGAATGCGTGGAGGCGGGCACCTTCCGCCGTGACCTGTTCTACCGTCTCAACGTGGGCACGGTACGCATCCCGCCCCTGCGCGAGCGGCCCGAGGACGTGCGCGTGCTGGCGGAGCTCTTCCTGCGCCAGTACACCACCAAATACCGCAAAAAGCTGGCCTTCATGGACATCACGCTGGACATGCTGGCCCAGTACCGCTGGCCGGGCAACGTGCGCGAATTGCAGAACCTGGTCCACAGCCTGGTCATCACCCGGCAGGGGCCCCGCATCTCGCCCCGCGACCTGCCGTCCAGCATCAGCGGCCTGCACGACGAGAGCGGCGGCCATCTGGATGCCGTGCTCATGCAGGCCCGGCCCCTGCGCGAGATCATCGCCGACATGGAGCGGGACTTTTTGCGCCGGGCCATCGAGGTGCACGGTTCCGTCCGCCGGGTCTCGGAGCTGTTCCAGGTCAACCGCAGCACCATCTTCCGCAAGCTGCAGGGCAGCAAGGGACACGACAAGGACGAGGATGGCGGTTCGGCTTCCTGATGCCGTCTTCCTCCCGGCTTGATCGTTCGCATGACGCAAAAAAGGCGCTTCCCGTCGGGGAAGCGCCTTTTTCGTCGGTATCGCGGAAAGCCCGGCTAGGCCTGGGCAGCGTCCTTTTGCTTGTTGCGCCGGCGCAGCACCAGCATGGTCACCACCATGAAGATCAGGCCGGACGCGAAGCCGGGCAGCAGGCTGCCGTGCATGAGGCCGGAGACCATGTAGCCCACCGCGCTGCTGGCCGCCACCACACAGGCATAGAGCATTTGTGTGGAGACGTGTTCCAGATGGGCGCAACCGGCGCCGGCACTGGACAGGATGGTGGTGTCGGAGATGGGCGAGCAGTGGTCGCCGAACACGCTGCCGGCCAGGGTGGCGGACAGGCAAATCAGTACCAGGTTGGGATCCACGGCCTGGGCCACGGGCACCACGATGGGGATCAGGATGCCGAAGGTCCCCCAGGCGGTACCGGTGGAGAAGCTCAGGAAGCCGGCCACCACAAAGATGATGGCGGGCAGCAGGCCGCCGGAGATGCCGCCGTCGGCCACCATGGTCTTGACGAAGAGCGGGGTCTGCAGCAGGTCACGGCACACGCCGCTGATGGCCCAGGCCAGCACCAGGATGGTGTTGGCGGGCATCATGGCCTTCATGCCTTCACCGGCGCAGTCCATGAAGGATTTGAGGCTCATGAGGCCGCGCGGCACGAACATGAAGAAGGCCACGGTCAGCGCGCCGAAGGAGGCCCAGACCAGGGCCTTGGAGGCGCTGCAGTTGCCGAAGGCCGCCGCCAGGGTGTGGTAGGCGGGATCGCTGCCCCAGTAGCCGCCGCTGTAGAGCAGGGCCAGCACGGCGAAGACGATCAGGCTGCCGATGGGCACGAGCATGTCCATCAGGTGGCCCTTGGCGCTGGCGCCCATCTCGGCCTGTTCGGCGTCCACGTTGCCCAGTTCGCCCTGCTGGGCGCGCAGTTCGGCCTTGCGCATGGGGCCGAAGTCGAAGTTGCCCAGGCAGACCATGACTACCATGATGATGGAGAACAGGGCGTAGAAGTTGTAGGGGATGGTGGCCACGAAGGCGGCAAAGTCGCTTTCAAAGGCGCCGGTGGCTTTCAGGTTGCTGCCCACGGCGGCAGCCCAGCTGGAGATGGGCGCGATGATGCAGATGGGGGCGGCGGTGGCGTCGATGAGGTAGGCCAGCTTGGCGCGGGAGATCTTGTAGCGGTCCGTCACCGGGCGCATGACCGTGCCCACGGTGAGGCAGTTGAAATAGTCGTCGATGAAGATGAAGGCGCCCAGGCCGCCGGTGGAGAGCATGGCCACGCGTTTGCTCTTGATGCGCTTGGTGGCCCAGTTGCCGTAGGCACGGGTACCGCCGGCACGCGAGATGGTGAACACCAGCGCGCCCAGCAGGGTACAGAAGATGATGATGTTGAAATCGACCTTGTTCACCATGGTGGTGAAGGCGATCTCCACGGGCTTGATGATCAGGTCGCCCGTGCCCATGCCCAGGCAATAGATGACGGTGCCGCTGAGAATACCGAGGAAGAGGGAGGAAATGACTTCCTTGGTGATCAGGGCCAGGGTGATGGCGATGATGGGCGGCAGCAGAGAGAGCCAACCCGCGTCAAACGGATCCATGAACATGCTCCTGTCTTGAAGGTCTGGAAGGCGCAGCGCCGCATACGGCTTACCGGCATCCCCCGCCGGCGCGTGATCTTCCCGGTCGCGCTGGACTGCGTGCGCGGAAGCATATCATGCGCGCCTTGGAGCGGCAATACAAAACGGCCGGAAAAAACGGAACGGATGGGCCTCGGGGCGGGCCGTCGCGGAGCCCGTCACGAAAAAACGCCTGAGGACTGTCCTCAGGCGTTTTTATCCGGCGTATCAGAAAAGATGCGGAAGGCGCGGGCTACAGGCTGATCTCGCCGTACTGGGCCTCGTACTGCTGGATGGCCTGCACCAGGGCGGCAGCCAGGCGCTTGGCGCTCTCAGGGCTCATGCCGATGGCCTGCTGGGGCCGGACGGCCAGCACCGGGCCCTGCTGGTCGTTTTCCTGACGGCTCACGCAGGCCGTGAGCAGGATCTCGCCACGGGCAAAGGTGGTCTGGAAGGCATTGGCATAGATGGTACCCATACCGGGGGCGGGCAGCATGGCCACACGCATCTGCGGCTGTTCGGGCTGCTGTTCCGGGGCATGGCTGTTGGCGGGAGTTTTTTTCAGGGCGGGCATGGTCTTCTCCTATTTCTTGTTCGGGGTTTTGGCGGGCTTTTCCTTTGCCGCCGGAGCCGCCTCATCAGGGCCGTCGGCATGGGTCCGGATGCTGACCCGGGGCAGCTCGGCGAATTGGACGCTGCCCGCATCCATGCGGCTGATGATCTCGGCGGTGATGTCCATGGACGCGGGAGCGGAAAGGACGTTCTGGCGGGCCATGACGGCCACGTCGCCCTTGTCGGCGCGCCATGCTTCGATCTGGGCCAGCATGTGTTTGCTGACCACGTCGCGGGCGGCGGCCTGTTCCAGGGCCATCTGGCGCTGCAGCAAGGCCAGCCCCTGGCGCAGCTCCTGCTGGCGCTTTTCTTCAGGGCTTTTTTTCAGTTCTTCCTGATAGGCGGCCAGGCCGTTCTGCAGGATGGTCTGGACCTTGCCCAGATGCTCGTTGGCCTGCTGCGCGGCCTTGGACTGGCTGAGGACGCGTTCCACATCCACGCAGACCACGTCAGGGCCGGTGTCCAGGCAACCGGACAGGGGCAGGGTCAGCATGAGGGCAAGGCCGGACAAAAAACGGGAAAGATGGGGCATGGCTCTCTTCCTTGGAGTGTGTTTTTACCCACCTGAGTAATTCTTGTGCATTCCATGATATGGATCAGTTGTCGGTGGAAATGTTGGGGAAGCGAAGAGGAAGATCCGTTGCGGACCGGAAAACCAGCAGGGCCGGTCCCCCGGAAGGTGCGGAGACCGGCCCTGTTGAAGCGCGGCGGTCGTGACTCTCAACGGCCGCCGCGCAGGCTGGATGTTTAGAACTCGTAACGGAAGCTGCCGAACACACCGTGGCCGGTGGTATGCTGACCGGCCTGCAGGGTGTAGTTGACGCCGAAGCTCATGGTGTCGTTACCCATTTCCAGGCCGACGCCACCCTGCCAGGTGAGGTAGTCCATCATCTGGGTCTCCACTTCATAGCTACTGGGCAGGCCGGTGAAGGCCACGTCCTGCTTGGCCTTGATGTCGCCGGCGGCCGGGATCACGCTGAAGTCGATGCTGGGCTTGAAGGACCAGCCGCTGTCCAGGGTGAAGTCCTTGGTAAAGGTCACGCCCACGGGGAAGGTCCAGATGTCCTGATGGAAGCCGTCGCCTTCCAGCACGGTGCCGCCGTTGCTTTCCGCATCGAAGCCCCAGGTATTGAGGCTCATGTAGCGCACGCCGATATGCGGGATGACGTCCAGCACGCTGGTCTCAAGCTTGTATTCGGCACGCAGACCGGCGGAGATGGCACTGGCCTGCACGTCGGCTTCCAGGTCGCCCATGCCCATGCGGCTGTCCATGTCCTGCTTGAGGTCGTTCCAGGTGCTGGTGTAGGACACGTCGGCCATGAGGCCGAAGTTCTCGTAGTTCCAGCCGGCGTAAGCGCCCAGGCCCCAGAAGCTCATGCGGTTTTCGGTGCTGTTGAGGTCGCCGCCGCTGGATTCGGCATAGCCGCCGCCGATGTTGAAGGTGATACCGGCGCGGATGGCGTTCTCGAAGGTGTAGTCGGCACCCAGGGAGACGCCGCCCAGATTGCCGTTGAAGCCATAGTCCATGCTGTCGGCATCCATGCCCCAGCCGTGCTGGCTCTGCCACAGGGGAGCGATCCACAGGGCGAAGCCGGTGGTGTTGCGATCCACGATCTTGCCTTCGGCGTCCATGGCCTGGGCGCCGTCAGCGGGATTGGCGAAGCCCAGACGATTGACCACGGCATTGGTGCCCGCGTCGGAAGCCATCTTGGTCATCTGCGGCACGGCACCGGCAAAGGCGATGCGGGCAGCGCTTTCGATGGTGGCCGCAGCGGCGTCCTTATCGGAGCCGAGGAAGCGGTTGTCCGTGGCGCGGCTCAGGAAGCGCACGCCCATGTCGTTGGCGTCCACGTCGTTGAGCCCCCGACCGTACAGCGTATTGACCCCATTGGCCAGCTCATGGCTCAGGCCGGGGAAGACAGTGTGGGCGTCGTTGCGCTGGGCGGTGGTGGTGACAGTGTTGTTCACGTTATCATGGGTGGCATCCCCCAGCGAGATCATGTCCGTGGTGGATTCCAGCACATTGTTCTTCCAGCCGACAACATTCGCGTTCTGGACATTCCCCACGATGGTGTAGTTCCGCCCGACCACGGCATCCGTGATCAGCAGTTTGGCGCCGTCGGCCACATTGAGGGTGCCGGCAGCTTCAAAGGCGATGGCGGCGTTACCGGCAGCGATGCCGGCATCGGCTCCATTGATCACCAGCAGGCTATTGGCAGCGAAGTTGGCGGTGTTAGCAGTATATCCTGCCATTACCCCATCGTAGTTCATGGTGCTGTTGACTTCCAGACCGTAGCCAGCAGCGATTTTCAGCGGGCGGTACAGACCAAGCGCAGAGCCGATACCATCCCTGCTCAGGCCGGTACCCAGCTGGTTTTGGACAACAGAAGGCAACCAGGCTGTATTGGCGGTACCATAAGCCACATAATTGTTACGGCCGACAAGCATATTGTTGTTCAAAACATTGTAGCCTGTAGCGGCTTCATAATTCATTTCAGCTGTGGCATATGTGTTGGAGGCAACACCCCAGTCAGGGTCAAAGACAAGGGCGCCCCCACCTTCAGTATTCAGCGTGTTGATGGATACCGCCAGGTTCCCCTTGGTATCGTCCGCGGTACCAATAGTGAGATCTTTGTTAGCCGCCAGGTTCATCGTATCGATAGTTACCGTGGCGCCATTGGTGATGGAGACATCGTCGTTGGCATTGATCGTATTGATAGTGGCCTGGCCGTCATCGATGCTGACCCTATTTTCAGAAGTCAGATTCGTGGCGGTAAGACTACCGCCGTTGGTCACGTTGGTAGACTGGGTATGGATATCGCCCGCTGCCAGGTTGCCGCCATCGGCGGTCACGGCTGCGACAGCCTTCCCCTCTTCACCGATCTGGCCTATCTCCAGGTTGACGCCGGCGGTCGCATTGACCGTACCCTGACCATTCTGACCTGCTGTTACTTTCTCGACAGCATAGTCGCCCGCGGCGGCATTGAGGGTGGAATTATCCCTCAGCTCCACTGTGGCCTCCAGCGTACCGTTGTTGATCTCGGCCGCCGCATTGCCCAGGTTGAGGGTCTTGCCATCGCTGACAGTGACGGTGTCGAGAGTGGCATTCTCATTTGTTACGTTGATCAGGGTACCGTTGCCATCCCCCGTCAGGGTCAGGTCGTTCGTGACAGTGACCGTATGAGCGCCCTCATCAGCATTGGTGATGACGATGGCATCAGCGCCGTAACCGCCCGCGACGGTGGTTTGGCTGGTGAGGTTCTCGCCGGTGTATTCCACGGTCGCGCCGTCCAGCAGTGCACCGGTACTTTCAGCAACGGACCCCTGCAGGTTGCCGGATGCAGTCTTGTCATCCTCAGAGACTTCGATGGCAGCACCTTCGTACTTGATGAGGCCGGTGCTATTCTCGGTCACCAGGACGCTGTGGTAGGTCTGCATATCGGCAGTGGAAATGCTGCCAAGACCGGTCACAGCGAGCGTGCCACCGTTTTCCAGGTAGAGCTTGCTCAGACCGTCAGCGAGGGTGATGCTCTCGTCGTTCTTCACCAGCAAATCGTTGGCCGCACTGAGCACACCGTTGCCGCTGACATTGATGCCCTTTGTACCGTCTCCGGCCTCGGCACTCTTCAGGGATTTGGTGACGGTCAGGGTACCGTCGTTAACGGTGAGACCGTTGCCAGTCACCACGTTAACGGCCTCGGCTTCCACATTACCCGCACTGGCGAGCGTCAGAGCCTTGTTGTTGAAGACACCGCTCGTGTCGTCTTTGCCGGCTTCTCCCGTGGACAGGGTCTGCAGCTTCAGAGTGGAACCGTCGGCCACGTTCAGGCGGCTGAAGTTTTCCGCAATACCGTTAAAGGTGCTGTTATAATTTTTGAAGACCAGGGTGGAAGTAGGCGGGGTATCACCAGCTCCTGTGGGAATGGAAAGCGTACCATCCACAGTACCCGTAAAGCCATCGTAACCATCGAAGGTCACAGTGCTGGGACCATATGTGGTAACAGTACCTCCATCGAGGCTCAGACCACCGGCGTAGATATTTCCGGTAAACGTGCCGCCCTTGATGGTCAGATTGGAGGTGCCAACAGTGGCAAAGGCAGTTGCTCCATCAGCTATGCCGCCGGCATAGACATCACCATTGATGTTGCCGCCGGTGATGACCGTATTGACGATACCATCGTCGATGCCAGTAGAGTCAAGGTCGGAGATATTGGCAGTGGCGGAGCCAGTAACGCCATTCTTCACCCAAGCGATGCCGCCACCTACTACGGCAGCTGTGCTGGTCTTATCACCGTATTTTATCTTGTTGATGGTGCCCTCATTGATGACCAGGGTAGCCACATTGGGCATGGAGCTGATGCCGACGTTAGCGGTAGCGTTACCGCCGTAACTTTCGGCAATGCCGCCACCGGCTACACCGGCCAGGGTACCGCCGTTGATCTCGACGTTACTGTTGCTCACATTGGCCGTCGTAGTACCACCCTGGCTACGGGCCAGGCCGCCGCCGGCCACGGTACCGAAATTGATGGCCGCACCTCCTTCCACCAGCACATGGGTGCTACCGTCAACATTGAATGATAATGAATACAGTACATTGCATGTGGACTGCCCATAACAGCATTGCGTTCGCAAATGTGGGCGGATATGATGCTCCTAATGATGATGGAGAATGGAACAAAATATCGCCCACACTCTTTTGTTAGGACAGTTTTCAGACTGAGTAAACAAAAAAGTGTACTTTTATATCTATTTTTTTTGTTACTGGCTGATTTATTGTTCTTTTTGGGGTGGGTCAAGGATGAAAACATATGCAGAAACTTGGAGAACGCATCCGTCATGTACGGGGCAGAATATCTCAGGAGGCTTTTGCCGGCCTGCTGGGCATCAGCAAGGGCTCTCTCGGCGGTTATGAACGTGGGGAAAATTGTCCCAATGCTGATGTTATCTTAACTATTTGTAATAAATGTAAAATCAATGTATCCTGGCTGATGTCTGGAGCCGGGGCCATGCATGCCCCGGACAACATTGATGAGGACGGCCAGCCGGAAAACAGACCTGCCCCCCTGGAAGACGGAAGCCAGACGGCCGGAGAATTGTCCTGCCAGATGGCGCCCGGCCAGGATTGCAAGGCAGAGAACAACGCCTTGCGGGCTCATTGCCGCTGGTTGCAGGAGCGCCTGGACCAGCTGGAAGCGGAGCGCCGGGATCTGAACAGGGAAAACAGGCTGTTATGGCAAAAAAATGCCGGTCTTGGCGAACGGCTTGCCCGCCTGGAACAGTCACAGGAGATGGCCCGCGTGAACGCCCGTGCATCGGAAGAAGACACGACGGCAGCCCTGACTGTTTCCCGCCACGGAGTGCGCTGCAACCGTCTGCAGGAAAGCTGCAAGACGGACAGGACCTAGGCAGAAGATCCTTCTGTGTCATGCGGCCGTTGCTGCAGGCATGCCCGCTTTCCTGCATGCCTGCTCACGGACAGGGCCTGCCCCATGCTCTTGACGGGACAGGCAGATATCGTACTCTGTCAGGGCTTAAACTGATTGCTTGAAATATGATAAGAAATATGTAAATATACTCTTTATGAGCAGATTATGCACAATAGGTGAAGCAGCGCGATTGCTTGGAGTATCCATTCCCACCCTTCGCAGATGGGAAGAGAGCGGAAAACTGGTTCCCGAGCGTACAGCCGGCAAACACCGTCGATATGACATCACAAAACTCAAGCCCGAGCTGGCGATCGCAGATACGACCCGTACGACCATTGCCTATGCCCGGGTCTCCAGTCATGACCAGCGGGAAGATCTTGAGCGGCAGAAGCAGGTGCTCGAACTCTACTGTGCACAACACGGCTGGAACTTTACGCTGCTTTCCGATCTCGGTTCAGGAATGAACTACCACAAAAAAGGATTGCGCCGTCTATTGGATGCCATCCTTTCCGGGGATGTCGGACGGCTGGTCATAACCCATAAAGACCGGCTGCTCAGATTCGGTGCTGAGCTCGTATTCGCCATCTGCGAAGCAAAAAATGTTGAAGTCGTCATCCTCAACCAGGGGGAGGAATGCTCTTTTGAAGAAGATCTTGCCAAAGACGTCCTGGAGATCATCACGGTCTTTTCCGCCCGGCTCTACGGCAGTCGATCCCATAAAAACAAAAAGCTTCTTGAAGACGTCAAAAAAGCAGTCGAGGATAATGCCCTGTGCTGATGGCCCACAAGATAGCCCTTGACCTCAACAATCATCAGCGGACGTACATGCTGCGTGCGACTGGTGTCGCACGGTTCGCGTATAACTGGGCTCTTGAACAATGGGGCATCCAGTACAGGGCATGGCGCGAAGACGACACGCTTCCAAAGCCTTCCCAGTTTTCCCTCCGCAAACAGCTGAACGAGATCAAAAAGGAAAGCTTCCCCTGGATGCTCGAGGTGACGAAGTGTGCCCCTCAACTGGCGATCATCCAGCTTGGAGAAGCCTTCAAGAACTTCTTCGCGCATCGTGCCGCCTATCCGAAATTCAGGAAGAAGGGCGTGCACGACAGGTTCAGCATCTCCAATGACCAGTTCGCCGTTCAGGGAAAACGCATACGGATCCCCAAGCTTGGATGGGTCAGGATGCGTGAGGCTTTGCGATTTTCAGGAAAGCTCGTATCGATCACTGTTTCCCGCATGGCCGACAGATGGTTCGTGAGCATCACGGTGGATACGGAAGACAGACGACAGCAGCACAACGAGAACCAAGAAGCTGTTGGTGTCGATCTTGGGGTATCCGCCCTTGCGACGCTCTCCACCGGGGAAGTGGTACAGGGGCCGAAAGCTTACAGCAAGCTTGTCAAAAGGCTCGTGCGACTCTCACGAAGTCTTTCGCGAAAAGCGCGTGGGTCGAACAATCGTGAAAAAGCACGACGGAAGCTCGCCAGGCTCCATGCCGGGATCGCCAATATCAGGCAGGAAGGACTGCACCAGCTTACGACATCGCTTGCCAGAAGGTTCTCCATCATAGGCATCGAGGATCTGAATGTACGCGGGATGCTGAGAAACAGACGTTTATCCAGATCCATAGCAGATGGCGCCTTTTATGAGTTCCGTCGGCAGCTGGAATATAAAAGCGGCATATATGGCGGGACAGTTGTTGTGGCCGACCGCTGGTTCGCCAGCAGCAAAACATGTTCCGACTGTGGTCACCGGCTGGAAGCCTTGCCTCTGTCCATGCGTCATTGGGTATGCCCCGAATGCGGGACATACCATGATCGTGACGTCAATGCTGCCATCAATTTAAGAAACAATGCCGTGAGTTCCACGGTGTAAGCCTGTGGAGAGGAAGGCTCTGGCTTTCTTTTCGGAGAAAGTGAAACCGGCCTCGATGAAGCAGGAAGTTAGCATTGAATCTATTTGTCTAGTTATGAATAGATTTAAGTAGGTATAACAGAACGGCAAGACCTGACATCTGGAGCGCGCATGAACAGCAGTTATCCTCTGGTATTTTCCGTCACCTCGGGCAAGGGGGGCGTGGGCAAGACCAATATCTCGGTCAATCTGGCCCTGACCCTGGCGGCGCGCGGCAAGCGCGTGCTGCTTCTGGACGCGGACCTGGGGCTGGCCAATGTGGACGTGCTGCTGGGCCTGCATCCCGAAAAGAACATCTTCCACCTGTTCCATGAGGGGGCGTCCCTGCGGGACATCCTGCTGCCCACGGAATACGGCTTCTCCATCCTGCCCGCCTCGTCGGGTGTCAGCGAGATGCTGGCGCTCAATCCGGGGCAGAAGCTGGAGCTGCTGGATGCCATGGACGAGCTGGAGGACGATCTGGATTTCCTCATCGTGGACACGGGCGCGGGCATCAACGACAGCGTGCTCTATTTCAATGTGGCGGCGCAGGAACGTCTCCTCGTCCTGACCCCGGAACCCACTTCCCTGACGGACGCCTATGCCCTGATCAAGGTGCTGAAGACGCAGCACGGCGTGGACCGCTTCCAGGTCTGCGTGAACATGGCGCAGGACATGAAGAGCGCCCGCGAGATGTTCGTGCGGCTCACGGACGTCTGCGACCACTTCCTGGGCGGGGTCTCGCTGGATCTGGCCGGTGTGCTGCCCCGCGACCCCGGCGTGCACGAGGCCGTGGTGCGCCAGCAGCCCTTCTGCCGCTGCCTGCCGGAAAGCCCGGTCTGCCGGAGGCTGGAAAAGATGGCGGACACCATCCTGCGCTGGGAGCCCGCTCCCAGTGCCGACGGCAACATCAAATTCTTCTGGAAAAAACTGCTCTACCGCTGAGACGTCCCTTGCGGGGACGGACGGCGGCCGGACGGAAGGCCATAAAAAAAACGGCGTCGAAAGACGCCGTTTTTTGTCGTGCATGGGCTGTCCCCGGGGTGCGGGGCAAGAGCCGTCCTTACTTCACGGTCACCAGCTCGTAATCCACGTTGCCGATGCCGATCTTCCGGGCATGCTCGATCTGGCTGCGCCAGTTGGTCTTGGGATGGATGTCGGTGAAGTGGTCGTTGTGCTCGTGAGCGCACTGGCCCAGCACGCTGGTGCTGATGGCGGGCGCGGCGTTGACCGCGTCGATACAGGCGTGGTCCAGGGCCACGGGGTCGGAGCTGGCGAACATGCCGATGTCGGGCACCACGGCGGCGTCGTTCTCGGCGTGGCAGTCGCAGTAGGGCGAGACCTGGTTGACGATGCTCACATGGAAGTGCGGGCGGTTCTGGATGACGGCCTTGGTGTATTCGGCCATGCGCTCGTTGAGGATGGTGCTCTCGGCGTCGAAGGCGTTGCTGATGGCGTCGAAGTTGCACACGCCGATGCAGCGGCCGCAGCCGGCGCACAGGTCATGGTCGATGCGGGCCTTGTGGTCTTCGCCGATGCTGATGGCCGACTGGGCGCAGTAGTGCGTACAGGTCTTGCAGCCGCGGCACTTTTCGGCGTCGATGCCGGGCTTGCCGATGCTGTGCATGGCCATCTTGCCCGCACGGCTGCCGCAGCCCATGCCGATGTTCTTGATGGCGCCGCCGAAGCCGGTCAGCTCGTGGCCCTTGAAGTGGGTCAGGCTGATGAAGATGTCGGCGTCCATGATGGCGCGGCCGATGAAGGCGCTCTGGAAGTGGTCACAGCCTTCCAGGGGCACTTCCATCTCGTCGGTGCCCTTGAGGCCGTCGGCGATGATCATCTGGCAGCCGGTGCTCAGGGGCGAGAAGCCGTTTTCCTGCGCGGCGGCCAGGTGTTCCAGGGCGTGCTTGCGGCGGCCCACATACAGGGTGTTGCAGTCGGTCAGGAAGGGGCGCCCGCCCAGGGAGGTCACCTTGTCGGCCACCACCTTGGCAAAGTTGGGACGCAGGAAGGACAGGTTGCCCGGCTCACCGAAATGGATCTTGATGGCCACGAACTTGCTGTCCATGTCGATGCTGTCGATGCCGGCCTTTTCGATCAGTTTTTTCAGCTTGTCCAGCAGGCCGGTGCCCACGGGGCAGCGCATGTCGGTGAAATAGACTTTTGAAGCGCTCATTGTCGTCTGTTCTCCAGCGTAGAGGTGTTGAGCGCCGCCCCGGAGGACGGCGCGGACGTTCGGATGTTACAGGCCGTACTGGCGGCCCAGGGAAAAGGCCTTGCCCAGCGGCTCGCCCACGCGGCAGTACTGTTTCTGACCGCCGTCGTAGAGCAGGGGATCGATGCGGTACATGTCGGGCTGGCCGCTTTCGTTGAGGCAGTCGCTCTCGATGCCCACGTTGAGGATGCGGCCCACGAACTGGGTATGGCTGCCCAGTTCCAGCGTGGCCTGCAGTTCGCATTCCAGCACCAGCGGGCATTCGTCCACATAGGGGGCATCCACCACCTTGCTGCGCACGGCGGTCAGGCCGGTGGCGGAGAATTTGTCCTCCCTGGCACCGGAGACCATGCCCGCAAAGTCCACCATGGCGGCCTGGGCCGCCGAGGGCACGCAGACCGTGAACGCCTTGCGCGCCACGATGGCCTTGTGCGTCCAGCGTTCGGGCCGCACGGAGACGGCGATGCAGGGCGGGTTGGAGCAGCAGATGCCGCCCCAGGCGGCGGTCATGATATTGGCTTTGCCTTCTTCATCATAGGCGGCCACCAGAAAGGCCGGCATGGGGTAGGCCAGGGTGACGGGACCAAGAGCTTTTTTCATGGTGTGACCTCCTTGTCATGCATGATGTGTTCCGCGCAACCGCTTGTGAAGGATGGCTGTATAGCATCGCCTGCGGCCTGTAGCAACATGTGGGGAGTAACATGTTTGCTGCAAAGGTGTCATTGTCTTTTCCTCTCGACATGCATCGCCGGGAGGGCCGCGGGGCTAGCCGTCCTCCAGGGGTTGCAGGGCGTGGTGCAGGCGCG
>ERZ772893.2412-NODE-2412-length-15109-cov-2.831407_pt1 | contig 15109 bp, 16 predicted proteins | sample MGYA00511482_ERZ772893 | MGnify/ENA primary metagenome ERZ772893 (study PRJEB29015, sample SAMEA2737687) | human gut metagenome | biome: human gut; feature: human-associated habitat; material: faeces | place: China | collected 2012 ...
TCAGCGTTCCGGCACCTTCACGGGGTGTGAACACCGGATTCGGGTTCTTTACCTGACGGTATGTGCTTTCAGTAAATGAGGTCTGGTTCAGGGCCGCCACAAGCTGTCGCTTATGGCGGGAACAGATTGCCGTGCGTTAATGCACTGCGAAGGGTTGAATCTCTGACACGGTTTCATATATACTTACCCCGTATTCTGTGAGGCCCCCATAATCTTCTCTACGTTCCGCCAAGTTCGATAAGAAGATTATGGGGGTTTTCCTTTATGGTCTTCTGAAACTTTTTTCAGCCTTCCGGCCCCGGCAAACAGCCGTCGTTTCTGCCATACATCCTGAATGCCTTATGGCGCATCCTGCCGTTTTCTGGCTTTCCGGACCGCGAGGATCCCAAAAGCCACTGAATAACGATCCGCAATATACCCCTTTTCCACCGCTTTGAAAAGCCGACACGATTTCTCAGGGTTACAGTTGCCCTCTTTAACCCCCTAAAAAGCGTCGTTTTTTTGAACTGTGTCAAAAAAATGAACAATTTCACAAACGATCTTTTATGCTGTGTTTTTCATCATTTTTAGTAGAAGAGATCGCCTAAAATTTTTAAACGATCTAATCCTCCAGACACCGCACACAATTCAGCATAACATGCTGATTTATCAAATAAAACGATCTATTCAACTGCTTATCTTCGCTCTTGCCACATATACATCCTTATGTAATATATTTGCCAGCTATTAATCCTGTTTGCAGGGGTTGTCGGTTTTCGCCCGCCTCGAAACCGTCCACAAGGCTTACAAGAGTGCGTAAATCATGTGCCTGTCAGAACTGCAGGCCAGGCTGAACGAGGGTCAGCCGCTGTTTCCGACACATGCTTTATGTATTCGCCGTTCACAACAACATCGAAGCCCCCCTGCGGGGATCGATTTTCGCGGAGCGTTCCGGATTTTGAATATCAGTGAATTACATCAACGCAACTGGTATCTGGCTCAGTACATCCCTGCCGGCAAAAACCGCGAACATCTCTTTTCCTGGCTTTCCGAACAACACGTCCTTCCCTGGACACCCCTGATACTGAAAAAGGTCCGCCGCACGGATAAAGTCTGTGGTTACCGTCGACATATACACGCCGTGTTTCCCGGTTACTTTTTCCTGAAAGCAGACCCCGAAAGCCACAGCTTCACTCACCTTCGCCGTCACAGTGCCTTTCTGGACTTCGTGAAAATGGCCGGTGAAATCAAAACCGTCAGGGAGGATATCGTTCAGTCTTTGATGAAAGTGTACCCGGATCCTGCGCTCAATCCGGCAGCCAGGGAGGAGCTGGATGCTGCCTCCACCCTCTGGCTGACAAAAGCGCGTTACCAGTACCTCCTCCGGCTTGATGCACAGCCTCTGCCGGAGTCGAGGATCGCCCTGCTCCTGCACCTGGTATCTGATGACGGAGCGTTGACATGAAAATTGCTGTCTTAATTTGACGACTTTTCCCGGCCTTTATGGCCGGGATTTTTTTCCCTTCTGTTTCCACAATGCCCGGCACCGGTGACACCTGAGGGTGTACGGAGAGCGGCTGTCGGGCATTTTTTCAGGACGCCTTTATGACCATTCTATCCCAGGAAAACCCTGTCATTCTGTTACTGGAGAATATGCTCGAAGCACTCTCCACCGCCCCGGACAACATAAACAACGAACGGCGTCGCCGGCGTTACCTGCTGAACTGGCTTGACACTGCCCGTCAGATGCGCGAGTTCAGAGGAATGGCTGAAGAGTTCACTACCCTGCGAAAACTGCTGGCCACCAGTTCAGACATACCGGTAGCAAACACCCTGAAATCACTGCTGGAAAGTGGCAATAACGCAGCATTATACGACCTGTACCGCTTCCGCTCGGCTCTTGCCGCGTGCAGGAGTCTGGGGTGGCAGATTGGCACGTGCGCATGGAGCGACCAGCTGCTGAGTGAGACACTTTCCCGTGCGCAAACAGGTAAACGTCATATCCTGCAACTGAACAGTACCAGAGACACCTTTTCCACCACGGGCAGAATGCTCAGACCGGTGGCATTTTCATTAATTCATCCGGCATCCCTCGAATCTTCAGAAGTGGAAGAGATATTCCGGGATGAAGGTTTTATACTCGCGCACGGACGCGAATGCAGCCTGAACGGCAGCGGCAGAAACATGCTGTCACGCATTCTTCATGTGGGGCATTCAGGTTTACCGAAAGCCGAATGGGGCATAGATCACAGCAATCACCTGTTACACTGAAATACCGGGACAGCCACAACGGCAGCCACTCTCCGCTGACTTTTTTTCGCAAATCGCGGTTTGCTGATGTGGATGTCCCATTTTTGATTATCCGTCCTCTCCGGTTGTCATAAAGCGCATTCCGGCGTGAGGCTTCTGTTGTTATCATCCCCTCCTGCAGACATCCCCTTGTCTTCTGATGACTGACGATATGCTTCTTCTGACAATTAAAGAAGCGGAAGCTTCACGCCATAATGTTGTTTGACTGACCTGCCACAGGAGGAAAAATGACACTGACGTTACTTACCGCGTATAACGCACCCTATCTGGCAGCCCTGACTTTTGTTCTGCTTACTGGTATCGCTGAACTTATCGCCCTGCTCTGCGGACACTCCCTCTCTTCAGCTATGGATACACCTGATTTACCGGAGGGGCTGACAGGAGAGGCGCTGGACTGGCTGAACATCGGACGGATCCCCCTGCTGATCGTCCTCTGTATGCTGGCAGGTTTTTTTGGTATATCCGGCATTCTCCTGCAGGGTCTTATTATTCATCTGCTGCAGGCTCCTGCCCCGAACATTCTCCTTGCACCACTTTGCCTGCTGCTGACATGTCCTCTCGTACACCGCACCGGCAGACTGATTGCCCCCTGGTTACCCCGTGATGAAACAACGGCGCTCACCGAGGAGGCATTCATCGGCTGTATGGCCACCATCACTGGTTATCACGCAGTGGCGGGTTCCCCCTGTGAAGGTCGCTTCACAGACCGCTTCGGGCAGGTTCATTACCTGTTGCTGGAGCCGGAGGCCGGGAAAGAATTCAGACGAGGAGACAAAGTGATTATTGTCTGCCGTCTTTCCGGTTCCCGCTGGCTGGGCGAACTGAATCCCTGGCCGGATGTTCTTTAATCCCGACATATACAGAGGTTCTCACTATGTTTAATCTTCCGGGATGGTTGTTTACCGTTATAGCGCTGGTCCTCACCCTGTTCGTTATCGGGCTGATATTTGCCCGCCTGTACCGCCGGGCATCGGCAGAGCAGGCCTTTGTCCGCACAGGTCTGGGAGGCCAAAAAGTGGTAATGAGTGGCGGTGCAATTGTTATGCCCATTTTTCACGAAACAATTCCCGTCAACATGAACACCCTGAAGCTGGAAGTCAGTCGTGCAGCGGCTGAAAGTCTCATAACCCGCGACCGCATGCGTGTTGATGTTGCCGTTGCCTTTTTTCTTCGGGTAAAACCATCAGCCGAAGGAATATCCACTGCAGCCCAGACGCTGGGACAACGCACGCTCACACCTGAAGATCTGCGTAGTCTGGTCGAGGATAAATTTGTTGATGCCCTACGGGCCACGGCGGCCAGAATGAGCATGCAGGATTTACAGGATGCCCGCGAGAACTTTGTTCAGGGTGTGCAGAACACCGTTGCGGAAGACTTATCCAAAAACGGTCTGGAGCTTGAAAGTGTGTCGCTGACAAGTTTCAACCAGACCGCACGAGAACATTTTAATCCTGACAATGCCTTTGACGCAGAGGGGCTGACGCTTCTGACCCAGGAAACTGAACGTCGTCGTCGCGAACGCAACGAAGTTGAGCAGGATGTTGAAGTGGCCATCAGGGAAAAAAACCGGGATGCACTCTCCCGACGTCTGGAGATTGAACAGCAGGAAGCCTTCATGACTCTGGAGCAACAACAACGGGTAAAAACCCGTACGGCAGAGCAGAGTGCCAGTATTGCTGCTATTGAAGCTGAACGACGTCGTGAAGCAGAATCCGCGCGAATTCTGGCTGAACGTAAGATAGAGGAAGCCGAAATCGAACGACAGCAGATAGTGCGTACCCGCCAGGTCGAAGCCGAACGGGAAGTGGCCATACGGGAAATAGAGCAACAGCAAGCAACTGAAATCGCCAGCCAGGCCAGAGCCATTGCCGTGGCAGCAAAATCGGAAGAGCAGTCACAGGCAGAGGCCCGGGCAAGTAAAGCACTGGCTGAAGCCGTACAGGCCCAGCAGGATGTGGAAACCACCCGCCAGACAGCGGAGGCCGACCGTACCAAACAGGTTGCCCTGATTGCTGCCGCTCAGGAAGCAGAAACGAAAGCGGTTGAACTGACGGTTCGCGCACAGGCTGAAAAAGAAGCAGCCGAACTCCAGGCAGCAGCAATTATTGAACTGGCGGAGGCCACCCGTCAGAAAGGTCTGGCAGAAGCAGAAGCACAGCGCGCACTGAACGATGCCATTAACGTGCTTTCTGATGAGCAGACCAGCCTCCGCTTCCGTCTTGCCCTGCTGGATGCATTACCTGCCGTCATAGAGAAGTCCACAGAACCAATGAAATCCATTGACGGCATTAAAATCATTCAGGTGGATGGCCTGAATGGCGGTGTTCCCAGCGGTAAAACAGCAACAACCGGCATAAGTGGCGGAAATCTCGCTGAACAGGCAGTAACCGCCGCTCTGGCTTACCGTACACAGGCGCCACTCATCGACTCCCTGCTGAAAGAGGTGGGGTTATCCGGTGAAGGACTTACCGCCCTGACACGCCCACTGGTCATGCCTGCCCCGGAAAAGGTTCCGGATGTCAGCGAACCGGTAACCGCTCCGGATACCCCTGAACCACAACAGGTTTAATCCCCGTGCCGGAATTTTTCCGGCATCTTTTTCACAAAGAATGCCCTCACGGGATATTCTGGTTTAAAAGAGGATTGAAAATGTCCGCTGAAAAATTCAGAGTTGTCATATACACCAATACATGTGAAAAGAAAGTCAGTTATATTCCTGCAACAGAAGATATAAACATCGCTATAATGCCATTTCAGACGGCAGACAATGGCTTAATTATTGTGTGCCAGAACTCCCGTATAATACGACGCAAAGAGCGTATACCCGGAAGCAGCTGCGAATGGAAAGATGTGACATTAGCACCAAAATCCAGGGACCGCGTTCAGTTATAGCCTGACAGCCTGCTTTTTACCCCCCATAAAAGGAGGGTAAAAATTAAATATTTCACAACCACGATATTTTTCAGGAATGCAGATTATTTTTATATATGTTGCTGACGCTATTATTCACAACTACACATGATATTGATTACGCACCTCACAACCGTAAAAATTTAAGCATCACCATGCTGATGGAGATTTAATAATGAGCACATCATCATTTATTTTTGCAATATTACCCGGCATACTGATGATATGTATCATTAGTTCTTTATTCTGGGTTGTTATTTATGCTCGCGGCAAATGGACATTTTCTTCAGGCATCACTGTTTTCCAGTATCTTCAACAGTATCGCTGGTTTCATTTCGGGAATATATCCTTACTAATCCTGTCAGTTATATTAACAGCCCGGGTATACGATACTGAGTACCCTTTGCAGGTATATATCTGCATATATATACCACCCGTTATGATTCTCACCTCCCTGCTGACAATTTTAACGATTAAAGAAGCAACGAGAACGTATAAAACATATAAATCAAACAGACTGACGCCGGTTTTCATTATAGCTTATGTCGGACTGGGATATCTGTTCTGTTTTACAACCGGCATTTATGAATTATCTTCAACACGATTTAATCCTGTTGTCAGTGAAATGCTGATGTCATTCCTGTCACGTCTTTCCATTATGCTGCCTGTCACACTGGCTGAAATAGCAGTTATTTATCTTCTGCTTCTGGCGCTGCATTTCCCGGATGGCGTGTCCGCCAGGGGGCTCTCCGTTACCCGGTATCTGCGCCATAACGACTGGTTTTATTATATAAATACAGGAAATGCTGTTCTGGCACTGATACTCTCCACATGGATATATCATTCCAGCATTTCTCTTACCGCTGCTTTATTTACAGGCGCGTTAAGTATTTTTTTTAACACGACCATTCCGGCCAGTTTATCGGTCATTGAACACACGCCATCTGATACCGATTCAAAGAAATGGGATACGCTAAAAACATCCCCGGCAACAGTCCTTTATTGCTCGGGAATCGGTTACGTTATTGGCTTTATCGTGAATCCCTCTACTGCTATTGGCTGAATAAATATTTTATATCTATTGTCTTCAGAGAAGAATATACGGCACAGTTAAAAACAAAAAACCAGATAAAAAACCAGAGGTAGCTACGGACTTTACTTTTCCCCTGTTTTTCCTGACTCGTATATTCCGCAATGGAATAAAGAACTGAAACTGTCATCCATAAAATTATCATCAGCAACGCAATCGCATATACGAAAAATAATAAATAATCGGCACAATCAGCACCTAAACCACCCTCACCAGAAATCAACTTATATTTTGAATCACACATATTCAGGAACACAAAACCTACAGAGCAAAATAATAAAGAGTCAGTCATAATATTTCGTAACAGCTCCACTTGTTTTCTGGAAGCTATCATTTGAAGCAAGCTATTATTCTCTTTATATTTCCGGAGCCAGAATATTTTATTTTTCATAATCCCCCCACGAACATGAACGTTCATCATCAATAACCCGATGAAATGATATTCATCTGAAGGCCTGTTACCCGCCACCTGTCTTATATCGTAACCCGTAATATACCGGATTTTATTCTATGCAAAAAAAATCACTGACACTCCTTCTGCCGTCATTACTCAGCGGCTGTACGGCATTTAATGCCACGCCTGTTCCGGATACCACGCCTCCGGCTCTGGTGTTCGTCGACGGACAAATTCGCGAAAGTGCTGCCATTATCGCCCATACGCAAAAACGTCTGCTTCCGCCACCGGTGACCCGCCCTGTGACGCCGCCCCGCCCGACAATGGCTACGCCCACAGCCACAGTCAGCAGCCAGAGTACCGCACTGCCTCCCCGACCCGCCCTTCAGACCACACCGATGTCTGCACTGATTATGACCGGTAAACCCGGTCCGTCATCCGTCGTTTATTTACGTGAAGCACGTCAGCGCACCATCAGTGACTGGATACGCCAGTTGCTGCCAACCGGTTGGCAGTTCCGCCAGCAGAATGCCGCCACACCGGCACTGAACAAACGCCTCCCTTCCTGGTCCGTTAATGGCCAGTGGCACCGGGCACTGAATGCGCTGCTGGCCGGCCATCAGCTTTACGGACATATGGACTGGAACAGGAAAATACTGACTGTCACGACCACTGCAACACCGCCGGTTGACCTCACAGCACCGCAGGGTTCACAGAAAGCCGCGGACACACCGCGTAATCCGTTCAGGGGCAGCACCGCAACGCCGGCAGGCCCGACACCAGTGACACCTGCCGTCAGCGTTTCCCGGGCTCAGACCACCACCGGGACATCCGGAACACCAGAGAGCAGAACAACCACGCCAGCCCCGGTGGTCACGAAACCGGTAGCGCCACCACCGCAGAAGGTCACACCGCCACGGCAGTGGAAAATGGAAAAAGGGACCACGCTGAAGGACGGACTGGCCCGCTGGACGTCGTCCGAAAAATGCCCCCACGGCACCTGGACGCTACGCTGGGAAACGCCCGTTAACTACAGTATCGATGCCCCTCTGGTTTTCACCGGCAGTTTCCGCCAGGCGCTGGAACAGCTCTTCGCACTCTACACCCCGGTGGAAAAACCGCTGTATGCCCGGACCAGCACAGCACAATGTCTGCTGCGGGTGACAGATCGTCCACAGGAATAACCTTATGGGCTGGTTCATCGTGTTCATCATGGTCATCACGACCACAGGCAATTTCTGGTTCACCAGTCAGCTCTCCCGCAGCGAACACCGTCATCAGGCCGCAGAAAATACACAACAGGCAGCAACGTTCATTCGTTATATGAACGCCATCAATGATTACCTGCATCAGCATCCGGAACGACGGACAGCCGGAGGGCGGCTGACATCCACTCAGCTCGGGATTCCCGGGACGGATACCGTCAGTCATATCATCAGCCAGCAACGTGTTTTTGTCTGGGCTACAGAAACCCCGGGCCTGATGGCCGCGCTCAGGGAACAGTGTAATGACTCTGCTCTGCTCGGCAGGGTGGAAAACGGCCGACTGCTGGACACTGCCGGCAGAGCGCTTTCCATCACACTTCCGTCAGTGATCCCCGATCACGTCATCCTCTGGATGAATTAGTCACGAATCTGAATAAATCACGGATCTCCCATGAATAAAAAAATTCTTGCCATTATGATTGCCGCCGCTCTGTTACAGGGCTGTGCCAGTTACAGACAGCTTGAGAGCACAAGAAAGGAAGCCGTTGCGGAACAACAACGGGCACGGGAAATGATGTCTGATCTGCGAACCCGGACGCCGGTTGTTAAGGAATCCTCACGACAATGGATCAATCCCCGTCCGGTCATGGATAAAAACACCGGCAAAACCGTTCCCGGTTGTCCCATTGTCATTCATACCCGTCAGAGCATCACCCTTCAGCAGGTGGTTCAGCGGATCACGGAAAGCTGCCATATTCCGGTACGGATCACACCTGATGTACTGGCATACCTGAATACATCCACAACCGGCAGCACACAACAAATCCAGGGCGCGTTACCCCCACCGGATGCGAGCGGCATGGTTCCCCTTGCCGCCATTGGCGCATCTGACACGCCACCATCCCGTCTGCCGGGAAATACCGCAGCACTGTCTGAACTGAATGCCTCCGGCCTGACGACCCTGCTGAATGCGGTCTCCTCCCGTCTCGGTATATCCTGGCGCTATGACGGCTCGCATATCATCTTCTATTATCTCGAGACACAGACCTTCCCCATCACCTATATGGACAGTCAGGTGGCCTATAACGCTACTGTGGTCAGCGGCACCATGTCCTCAAACGGCTCATCAGGAGGCAGTGCATCAGATGCCATTTCCGGTGATGCCAGCAATACCCAGACCACCACAGTGGATATGAAGTCTGCGCTGTATCAGGATGTGAAAAATGCGGTCACATCAATGCTGACCCCGGGTATCGGACGCATGTTCATGTCCACGGGCTTTATCACCGTCACAGATAATCCACAGGTTCTGGAAACGGTCCGGGCATTCATTGAAAAACGCAATGAAGAGATGAAACGTCAGGTGGTGCTGAATGTGGAAATTCTGAGTATCCGGAAAACCCGCAATGAGCAGGCCGGTATCGACTGGAACGCAGTCTTCAGCGACAGAACGCTGGGACTGAGTCTCGGCAGCACATTCACCAGTGCAGCCAGTGATGCCATCACAGGTGGTGTTTCCATTGTGGACGGTAAACTCACCGGTTCAAAAGCCTTCCTGAAAGCATTGTCTTCCCAGGGGGATGTCAGTGTGGTGACCCAGAACTCTGCCGTCACCAAAAACCTGACGCCGGTGCCAATGCAGATCGCCAATCAGCAGAGTTACATAGAGAGTGTGACGACGGATACCACTGCCAATGTCGGCTCATCCACCTCCCTGAATGCGGCCACCATCACCACCGGTTTTAACATGACCCTTCTGCCGTTCATTCTCCCGGACTCACAGACACTGCAGTTGCTCTATTCCATGAGTCTCTCCGACAAACCGGTTATTGAGAATTATGAGAGCGGTGGAAGTAAAGCCCAGCTGCCGAATGTGGATCTGAAAACCATCAATCAGACCGTGGATCTGAAATCCGGGCAGACGGTCATTATCAGTGGCTTCCAGCAGTCAGGACGTCGCAGCGGAAAACAGGGTGTAGGCACGCCGGGATTCTTCGGTCTTGGCGGTGGGATCAACAGTGAAAACGACGACACCATTCTCGTGGTGCTGATCACGCCCAATATCATCTGATTTGCACAAGGAGGACGATCGTGACGGATATTTCACCGACAGAGCGGCAGATGTTTCCGCTGACGGCAGGGCGCAATGTGTTTCTGGCCGGTCTGGAATGGAAAACACTGCCCTCACAGTACCGGCATGCCCGCGACTTTGCCCGGGCACAGAAAGCCGACCTTTTCCTGGCCTGTCAGTATCTCAGTAATGAAGATGCCAACACCCACACCATGGTGGCCACAGCCAGTCGCCGCATACTGCCCGGAAAACCCCGTCAGTACCTCTCCCTCGCCCTGCTGATCCTGCCACTGCTTGAACAGGGCGGCTATGCCATCACGGAACTGACGTTACCCGGAGAAACACCGCGCTACAGCTTTGTTTCCGCTGTCGACGGTGTTCTCGTCAGTGACCTGGTGGGAAGCGGAGAAGAGGTCCGTGAAGCCCGGGATACCTTTCTTTCCATCAACACCGAACCGGAGCAGGGCTGGACACGCTATGAACCGGTGGCATTTTCAGCAGGCGATCAGAATCAGGCCCTGCCGCTGTCCACCCTGACCGGCTCTGGTAAACATCCGGCTGCCGCGCGCCTGAATCCGGTATCCCGGGGAGCGCAGTTCATCACTGTCTCGCTGATCATCGCCCTTCTCGGCGCTGCATGGTACGGCTGGCAGTATTATGAACGGTGGAAGACTGAACAAGCCGCGCAGGCAGCAGCTGCCCGACAGGTCACAGAGGAACAAATCAGTCCCCCCTGGCCCGGACTCCCCGAAACCGACGCATTTATCCAGGGATGTGCTGACATATGGACGTCACTGCCACTGTCTGCCGCCGGATGGCGTTATTCGCTGGCTGAATGTTCAACTGACGGCGGCAGCGGCAATCTTCGCGCCTCGTACACTAATACAGCTGGCGCGACAGTGACTGACTTCATCCGGCGCATCAGTGATATGACGGGCACCCGCCCCTTTATTGTGATGCCGGAAGGAAAGACCGGCGGCATTGGCCTGCCAGTCAGCTTCCGCCTGCCTGAACATCCCGTCGACGTTGATGCTCTGCCGGAAAGCTCTGTCCTGCAGGAACAACTGACCACGCTTGCTCAGTCAATGCCACTGACGCTGGACTGGCAGGAGGTCAGTAACAGTGTCACCGATGAAAACGGAAATATTATCCAGCCTCCGTGGAAAGAGTATGACCTTCAGATACAGACGCTACTCCCGGCATACCAGCTGGTTGAACGTCTGAAGGCGCCTTCTGTCCGTTTTATCTCTGTCACACGACAACTGGAGAACGGTCGTTTCCACTATCAATTTACAGGTAAATATTATGCACGCTAAAACAAAAGCCCTTCTGGTTTCAGCGCTGCTGTTACCGGCAACGGCAATGGCCACAACCGGAAACGCAGAGGAACAGAGTCCCCGGCAACTGCAGATTGAGCGGATACAGGACGAAACAGCCCTGTATGAAGCCATGCTGGCGAGAGAGAAAATCCGTCATGAGCTGCGCATGCTGGAGCAGGGTATTCCCGCAGAGCCCGGTCGTCCGCAGGAAAGCACGTCCGCCATCCCGACTGCCCCGTCGACGGCGGCATCCCCCCGTCTGACAGAAATATTTGGTGTACAGCCTCAGCTGAGCGCCCGGATAGAACTTTCGGGTGGACACATCACCGATGTGAAGACGGGCCAGAACATCCCCGGAACCCCTTATCTCGTGGAGAAAATCACACCGGACAGTGTGGTACTGGAGCAGTCCGGCATCAGAAAAACCCTGCGACCATGAAACCGGCCGCCAGTACAGGCGGCTGTCCGTACAAAAGGATGAACGACAATGAACATCAGTGAACTGATATCCTGGCTCAGCCTGATCATCCGTGACCTGGAAACAGCCGCTGCAGAATACGGGGTGAACCACACAGATATTGTCCACGAGGCAACACAATTACAGGAACAACTTTGTCGGGGAAAACAGGTCACCCCGGCACAACTCCGTGCCCTGAGTGCCAGGTTGTGGGGTGCCAGAATGCGCCTCGCGGCGCAGTATGGCCAGGACGCCCCCCTCATGAACGCTCTGGCGTTCCTGAGCAACTGTCTGAAATATGATGCCGACAGATTAAACGACCGCTGGCGTTACCGGGAATGGATATCCGCAGCCGAATCCTTTGTCCTGCCGGTCGTCTTCATTATCCCGCTGCTGATCGTGCTCTGTTATATGATGAAGAGCGGCAATTCCGGAGGCGCTGAATTATGCGCGGCACTTGCCGGCGCATGGTGCACCGGACTGACATTCTTATGCCTGTGGGCAAAAGACCCCGTCGGGCTTTTCTGGTCACTTTACAGCTTCATTCCGCTGTATTTACTCTGGTGTGATATATCACCTGCGTAAGCGATTACAGTGCAGAAATAATATTCCGTACAATACATCACAAATCACCTCACACCCGGGACGTTTTATTATTAACACTCGACGGGATATATCTCATGCTGGAGAATAAAACCACCGATGATTTTATTTTTGTTAAGCAACATATCTACCGCATATTTCAGTGGATGCACGAAACACCTCTCATTAACAACGGTAATACACCGGTAACTGACCGGTTAATCGCCGATCTCCGGTGGATGCTCGAACATCATTACTATCCCTCCCCCGGCCAGGTGGACCGTATTATATCTGTACTGAGGGAGACAAAATTCCGGCTGCTCCGTGAAAAAACCGACAGACAGGAACTTGTGGAAGAGATCCAGCAGAAACTGAACACGCTGAAAGATATCCGTCATTTCCTGAAGCTGAACACGAACTATAAACAGGATGGCGATATCATTTCACTTACTCCATCTGGTGAATGGAAGAATACTTCCATTATTTTATCGGTAGTTGCCGTCATGCTTATGACATTCGCCAGTGTATGTCATCTGTCCGGCATCACACCTTATTTTATTTATACCACAGGTATTATTTTTTACGCTCTCGCCACACCGGTATTAACGCTGATATCAACACAGCCGGAGAAAAACATCCCCCTGTTATTCGCCTTTGGCGGCGTAATTATTTTTACACTGTTAAGCCTGTGCTGAAAATGTCCAGATTCTTTCCGCAGAAGAACTGATTATTTCCCTCGCTTAATAACAGAAAACATATTTTCCGGGCGCCGCTGCCCGTAAGGAGGCTTTATGCTGGATCCTGCAGACCTGCCACCGGATGACATTCTGGATTATGTGGCTATCGACACAGATAAAACCGGTCATCTGCGGGTCTGGGTCGTGGAGGGAAAAAAACATCTGCGTGCCGTCCAGGAATATCTGACCCGCCTGCGCGCACGTCATCAGGGGCGTGTGGGAGACTTTGAATTCACCACCCTGGATGTGATAGCCCGCCTCAGACAGGACACCACAACCGCCGGTGATGAAAGCGTCATTAACCCGGTACAGCAGAAAATGCTCGGCTATATCCGCCATTCTGCCTCTCTTGGTGCCTCAGACCTTCATATGACCCCGGGACGAGACAACACGGACTTCACCTATGTGGAAGCCCGGGTTCACGGCGAACTGGAAGTGCTCGATATCCTCCGGAAAGAAGAAGGCCTCGAATTACTGGGGGCCACCTATTCCGGCATGACCGATGTTATCAAAGGCACACAGTTTGATCCCGGGGTGCCTCAGGATGCACGTCTTTCAGAGCAGTATCTGAAACTGGCCGGTCTGTTTGGTGCACGCTACTCCCACTACCCCTGTGTGGGCGGCCTCTATGCTGTGCTCCGTCTGATCAAGGATGACAGTCAGCAAATCCCGACCTTCAGTATGCTGGGCTATCACCCTGACCAGGAGCGCACTCTTCGCCGCATTCTGCAGCGCCCTGAAGGCATTATCACGCTCTCAGGCCCCACCGGCTCAGGAAAATCCACCACGCTGAGAACCGCCTCTGCGGCGTACCTTGAACAGTACGGCTTCAACAACACCGGCGGTATTCTTCTTCCCCGTCGCAGGCTGTTCACCATCGAATCCCCGCCGGAAGGGCGTATTCCCGGTGCCATTCAGACCGCCGTCATGGATACCGCGCAGGGCTGGGTGGACTCCATCAAATCGGCACTGCGTCTTGACCCCGACGGGATCCTGAACGGTGAAATCCGCGACCACGATTCCGCCATTACGGCAATAAAAGCCGCCATGACCGGCCATCTGATGCTGACCACCATCCATGCGAACGACCCGATTAACATCCTCGAACGTCTTGAGATGGAGGGGGTACAGGCCAGGATGATTGCCGACCCGCAACTGTTCATTGGCCTGCTGAGCCAGCGTCTGGTTCAGCTGATATGTCCGCACTGCCGTCGCCCCTGGCATGAGGTGGCGACCGAGCGCACGGATGATGAACGGCGCCTGGTGGAAAGCGTCTGCAACCCGGACTAGGTATATCTGCGAAATCATGAAGGCTGCCCGCACTGCTGGCGTGGCGTGACAGGACGAACGGTGATCGCAGAAGTCATCTCCCCGGATGCCCGTTTTTTCCAGTTGTACCGGGAAAAGGGGCGTATTGAGGCCAGAACATACTGGCACCGGGAGCTGGGCGGCATGACACGAAATCAGCATCTGCTGGGAAAAATCAACAGCGGACAGGTTGATCCGCTGGCGGCCCATTACATCTCTCCCATCGACGAGGACAGCTATACGCTGCTGCACTGACATGAGATTTCTGGAAAAACTCAACAACACCGACATTGAGCTGACAGCACTGACTGTCTGGATAGCCAGAAAAACCTTTGCCCTGAACCGGGTGGAGTTCTACGAAGCCCTGGGCGGCATGATACGTGACGGAACGCCGTCCCTGCGTGCACTCGAATTTCTCTGCGAGATCGAAACCGATTTTGGTGAAAAGAAAGGCACATCCGGCATGTATTTTCTGGCAAAAGAATGCATCGATTCCATCAAAGCCAGCGGCATGTTATCCGGTGCCCTGTTAACCTGGGTGCCACCGGAGGAAGCCACGTTAATCAGAAACGGGGAAGAGCGCGGAAATATTGCCGACGCCCTTTTCCAGGTGGCCAGAACCGTTAAAGCCCGGCGGGAAATGACATCCAGCCTCATTGCCGTCTGCCTCTACCCCCTTCTGCTGCTTTCGCTCTGTGTGGTGAATATGTACAACGCCCATACCCGTATCATCCCCATCGTCAGTGC
>ERZ772893.2423-NODE-2423-length-15051-cov-12.702054_pt1 | contig 15051 bp, 13 predicted proteins | sample MGYA00511482_ERZ772893 | MGnify/ENA primary metagenome ERZ772893 (study PRJEB29015, sample SAMEA2737687) | human gut metagenome | biome: human gut; feature: human-associated habitat; material: faeces | place: China | collected 2012 ...
ATGCCCAATTCAGTTGTTTGCTTCCCTAATTAAGTTTTCGGACGGCCTCCCCCTATCGGTTTGGGATACAGGCTCTGGTAGCCTTCACTTTATTGCTTGTTCTTGCCAGTTGTTGCAAGGATGAGACCTTTAATACAGGTGAGCGTGCCATCTGTATTGAAGCTAATAGTACACGTACTTACTATGCCATTACCGATACTGAAGGGATTGCGTACATCACCTCTGGTATAGCATGTTTTATCAATCAAGATACGAATCATCCCAAATGGATACTTAGCTATGAAGAGATAGCTAAGCGATTAGATATATCCCTATCGCATGCTTCAACAATGCAAATTGCCTTTACCAAAGTCCTGAAAGATGGTCTTTGGCGTTTTGCCGTGCAGTTTGATGGTCAAAAGGAAGGCAGCGAATATTCGATAGACGTAAATCCCGAGACAGGCAGCATCGAATGGGTGCAGAGCATTGAAGAAATGCCTGATGGGGAGGTTACGCTCCATTTAAATCATTAATTAATCAGTAAAATTTTATATAAATGGCAGTTAAGAAATCTGAGTTATACAGCTCTTTATGGGAGAGCTGTAACCAGTTGCGTGGCGGCATGGATGCCAGCCAATATAAGGATTATGTACTTGTTGTACTCTTCCTGAAATATATCAGTGACAAGGCAAAAGCTGATAAGGATTATCTTCTCAATATTCCTGAAGGATGTTTTTGGGAGGATATTCTTGCGCTTCGTTATAAGAGTAATATCGGTGAAAGACTGAATGAAATCATCCATCAGATTGCAGAGGAAAATGATCTGAGCGGCGTGATTGATACTGCCGATTTTAATGATGATACCAAACTGGGTAAGGGTAAGGACAAGGTAGATACTTTGTCTAAACTTGTTACGGCTTTCACAAAAAATGCACTTGATTTTTCCAGCAACCGTGCTGGTGATGATGACCTTCTGGGTGATGCCTATGAATACCTGATGAAGAATTTTGCTTCAGAAAGCGGTAAGAGTAAGGGACAGTTTTATACTCCAGGAGAGGTGAGTCGTGTGATGGCAAAGGTGATTGGCATTCATCAGGATCTACATGAAAATATCTCGATTTATGACCCAACCTGTGGCTCAGGCTCACTACTTTTGAGAGCTTTGAGCGAGTCTTTGCATCCCAACAATACGGCTCTTTTTGGTCAGGAGAAAGACATCAATAATGTGGGTATGGCTAAGATGAATATGATTCTTCACGGCTATGAATGCAGTGATATTCAGCAGGGTGATACCCTTAATAATCCACAGTTCCTCAGTTCACCTACCGCCTTGCAAACCTTCAATTACGTGGTAGCCAATCCTCCTTTCAGCCAGAAATCATGGTTGAAGAGTGCTAAGGAAAACGACATGTTTGAGCGCTGGGGTAATGGTGTGGTGGATATGGAAGAAGGCTCCCGTACTCCTTCTTCTATTGGTGTACCACCTGAGAAAAATGGCGATTACGCCTTCTTGCTTCATATCATCAAGTCGATGGCTGCTGATGGTAAGGGCGCATGCATTTTGCCTCATGGTGTTTTGTTCCGTGGCAATGCAGAGGGTGAAATCCGCAAGAACATTGTCAAGGCTGGTTATATCAAGGGACTCATCGGACTGCCACAAAACCTTTTCTATGGTACCGGAATCCCAGCCTGCATCATCATTCTTGATAAGCAGGAAGCATCTGATCGTAAGGGAATCTTTATGATTGATGCCAAGGATGGCTTTGTAAAGGATGGGAATATGAACCGTCTGCGTGAAGAGGATATCCAGCGTATTGTTGACACATGGGAAGCATGGGTTGACGTACCTCATTATGCTCGTTTTGTTCCACAGGAAGAGATAGAGAAGAATGATTACAATCTGAATATTCCTCGTTATATTGAGGCTCGTGATACCGAGATAGTACAGAATATCGAAGCCCATCTTAAAGGTGGCTTGCCAAAGCACGATATAGATCAGCTTTCCGATTATTGGGAGGCATTGCCAACTTTGAAGGATGAACTGGTAAAAGAACAGGGTAATGGTTATTATGTCTGGGCGGTATCTAGAGAGCAGATTGATGGTATCATTAACGACAATGAGGATTATCAGACTCAGCAAGCTACATTGAAGCATCATTGTAGAACTGATTTTATGGAGCAGTGGCAGGAAACCATTTACGACCTGGCAGAAAGCAGCGAAAAGCCGAAGACTCTCATTGAAAGAATGGGACAAAGCATTCGTAATCTGTTTGGTGAGGGAAACCTGTTGGTTGATGAATATGATGCCTACGAGCAGCTGATGAATTATTGGGCAGAAACCATGCAGGATGATGTCTATATGATTATGGCTGATGGCTGGAAGCTTAACCTCCGTCCTAAGCAGAAAGAGGATAAAAAGGAGAAGAAAATGGTTCCTGTGGTGGTGAAAACCTGGAATGATTTGGAGAGTGACCTCTTGCCTGTAGAGTATATCGTCAATAGATTCTGTAAGAGTGAATTGGAAGCGTGTGATGAGTTGTCTGCCAGCATTGCTTTTATGGAAAATGAGGTGATAAGCCTTGTTGAAGAGAATGATGATGTATTTGATACAAAGAATTTCGAGAAGGAGAAGGTTAACTTGGCTTCTGTTAAGAAGCGTGCCAAAGTTACTAAAGGTGAAGAACAGGCACGTCTTATAGAGTGGATTGAGTGGCAGAATTCCATCAAGGCAGAAAAGGTCAAGTTGAAGGAAGCTAATGACAAGTTGTTGTCTTGTGTAAAAGAGGAATATGAATTGTTGGCGCAGAATGAAATGAGAGTAAAGAATCTCGTAAAGGAGAAGTGGGTAAATGCTATTTCTACTCGCATAGAATCTGAGTTGAGCCGTAGCATTGAGCAGCTGAAAAGTCAGCTTTCTGCCATTTCAGACCGCTATGACCAGACTCTTCCTTCTATTGATAAGGAAGTTGAGGATTATGAAAGCAGGGTGAATGCTCATCTTGCTCAAATGGGTTTTGTTCTTTAATGAATGGAGGATTGAGTATGGTTGAAATGAAAAGTGGTTATAAAATGACGGAAGTCGGGGTGATACCTGAGGACTGGGAGGTAAAAGAACTATCTTCTATTTCTGCAATTAAGAGCGGAAAGCGATTACCGAAGGGAAGTTTGGTTACCAGTAGTAAAACTTCGTATCCTTATATTCGTGTCATTGATATGAATATGGGATATTTAAATTTATCTAATATAATGTATGTCCCAGAGAATGTGCAACCAATGATTTCGAAATATATTATATCTAAAAATGATATTTATATATCTGTTGCTGGTACATTAGGGCTTGTAGGAAAAATTCCAGAAGAACTAGATGGGGCTAATTTGACAGAAAATGCAAATAGAATTACTGAGATACAATGTAATCGTGATTATTTAATGTATTATATGATGTCTCCGTTAATTCAAAATGTTATAGAAGCAGAAAGAACAATCGGAGCTCAACCGAAGTTGGCCCTTCAAAGGATAAGGGATTTTTATATTGTCTTGCCTGGTGATAACAGAGAACAGACTGCCATTGCCACAGCCCTTTCTGATGTAGATTCTCTTATCTCTGCCTTAACCAAAAAGATAGAGAAGAAGAAGGCTATCAAGCAGGGACTTATGCAGCAGCTTCTTACTGGTAAGAAAAGATTGCCAGGATTTGGTGGAGTATGGGATGTTGTCCAGCTTAAAAGGATTATTTCAGAGTTTATTGTTCCTATGAGAGATAAACCAACAGCATTAACGGGACCAATACCATGGTGTCGAATAGAAGATTTTGATGGTAAATATCTAAAGAAGTCTTTAAGTAATCAGGGGGTTGATTTGAATACTGTTTCTAAAATGAATTTGAAGATATTTCCTGTAAATACATTGTTGGTTTCATGTAGTGCTAATTTAGGAAGATGTGCAATAGTTAAGCAGAAACTTGTTACAAATCAGACTTTTATTGGCCTTGTGCCAAGTGATAGAATAGATGTTGAGTTTTTGTATTACAAGATGTCAAGAGAAGATAAAAATCTTAATAATATGGCGACAGGTACTACAATTTCATATTTGTCTAGAGAGCAATTTGAAAATTATGAGATATTGATTCCATCTTCCAAGGCAGAGCAAACCGCCATCGCCAACATCCTTTCCGATTGCGATTCTGAAATCGCAGCACTTGAAGAGAAGCGAGATAAATACAAGGAGATTAAGCAAGGCATGATGCAGCAACTCCTGACAGGCAAGATCCGTTTAATTAAGTAAAAATGATAGCTTATGGACTCACATATAGGCGAACCCGAAAGACCGGTTCAAAACAGATTGCTGGCTCTCTTCAAGGAGAAGCTAAAGTACGAATATCTCGGCAACTATGAGTATCGTACTTGTAATCGTAACATAGAAAGAAAACTTCTCTTCGATTACTTGATGAGTACGAAAAAGTGGTCGGGGGATGAGGCGAAGCGTGCCATTGCCATATTGGAAAAGGAGGCATACTGTACACCTCAGAACATGCAGGAGAAGAACGAGAAGGTATATTCCCTGCTCCGTTATGGAGTGAATGTATCTCCAGATGTAGGTACCAAAAAGATTACAGTGAATCTGATAGACTGGGAGCATCCTGATAAGAACCAATTCTATATAGCAGAAGAAGTAACCATCAACAGCAGCACGCCTGATAGCTTTACGAAGCGACCAGACTTGGTTATCTATGTGAATGGTATCGCCTTGGCTGTGATGGAACTGAAACGAAGTAAGGTGAGCGTGCATGATGGTATCCGCCAGACGATAGGCAATCAGCAGGAGAATTTTATCCGTCCTTTCTTTTCAACGGTGCAACTGCTTTTTGCCGGCAACGATAGTCAGGGCTTATATTATGGCGTGATAGATACCCCCGAAAAGTTCTGGCTCAGATGGAAAGAACCGGATGCAAGCATTCCTAACGAACTGGATAGAAGTGTTACCCAGTGGTTTAATAAGGAACGATTGCTGGAAATGATTCATGATTTTCTGGTCTTTGATGCTGGAGTCAAGAAGGTTTGTCGCCCTAACCAGTATTTTGCCGTAAAGGCAGCTCAACCACGTTGCGAGAAGAAAGAAGGTGGTGTGATATGGGAAGCACAGGGTAGTGGCAAAAGTCTGATTATGGTTTGGCTGGCAGAGTGGATTCATGAGAATATTGATAATTCTCGTGTTGTTATCATCACCGACCGAGAAGAACTGGATGAACAGATTTCTGATGGTTTCAAGGATACCGGAGAAACCATTGCCCGTGCCAAGAGCGGTGCTGGTCTTATCGGTATGCTCAATGAAGAGGCTCCTTGGCTGCTCTGTACCTTGATTCATAAATTTGGAAAGAAGAATGTGGAAGGTAAGGGCGATATGGCTGGAGTGAAATCAGAGATACCCCTGGAAAAGTATCTGGAGGATATCGTAGCACAACTTCCCCAGGGATTTAAGGCAAAGGGAAACATCTTCGTCTTCATTGACGAGTGTCATAGAACGCAAGGCGGTTATCTGCATGAAGCCATGAAAACCATCATGGGCAAAGATGTAATGATGATAGGTTTTACGGGTACTCCTCTTCTCCATACACAGAAGAAAGATACCTGGCAGACCTTCGGGCCGCTGATTCATGCCTATAGGTTTAATGAAGCCGTAGAAGATGGTGTGATTCTCGACCTGCGCTATGAGTCAAGAAAAGTTGACCAGTTCTTGGGCAACAAGGACAAGATAGATGCCTGGTTTGAGAAGAAAACAAAGGGACTGAATAAGGTGGCTGCAGCCCGACTGAAAGGTAGATGGGCAACCATGCAGAACATCTTCAGCAGCCGTCAGCGTATAGATGCAGTGGTGGGTGATATTTGCTTGGATATGGACACCACACCACTACTGGTAAATAGACGTGGTAATGCCATTCTTGTGGCAGACAGCATTTATCAGGCTTGCAGATATTGGGATGCCTTCCAGAAGACAGCCTTAAAGGGACATTGTGCCGTGATTACCAGCTTTGAGGCAAAGGCAGATGATATCAATATGGCATCATCTGGCGAGAATGAGTCGGAGGATGAATACAAATATCGCATCTACAAGGAAATGACAGATGGACATAAAAGCGTTTCTGCCTTTGAGGCCTATGCCAAGAAGGAATTTATTGACCATCCTAAGAATATGCGCCTCCTGATTGTGGTAGATAAACTGCTTACTGGTTTCGATGCTCCATCTGCCTGTGTGCTTTATATTGATAAGCACATGGAAAACCATAATCTCTTCCAAGCTATCTGTCGTGTGAATCGCGTGGATGGTGATGATAAGGAATATGGCTACATTGTAGATTATCAGAATCTGTTTGAATGCATATCAGGAGCCATTGGCGACTATACTTCTGATGGGGCTGCTTTGAGCGGCTATGACAAAGAAGATATCGAAGGCTATATCAAGGAGAAAAACAAGGCGTGCCGAAAGGATTTGGAAGAAGCTAGGGAACAGGTGGAAGCCTTGCTGGCTCTCGTTCATCCTCAGACAAGAGAAGGATTCTTCAGATATTTTGTCTATGATGATAATGCCCCGGAAGAGGAGATGGACAAGCAGTTGGATGATAATGCGGAAAAGCGCTCTAAGCTTTATAAGTATGTGCGTCGCTATCTGAATTGTTATGCCAACTTAGCCAATTCGTTGGAGGATATGGGGTATAGCGAAGCGGAACGCAAGGAGTATGCTGAATGTGCCAAGAAGTATGATGCCTTGAAGCGTGAGATAGAACTGCGCAGTAACGACCATATTGATATGAGACGTTATGAACCGGATATGCGTCAGGTTCTTGATCTTTATGTGAAGGCTGAGGACAGTGAGGTGATTGCCAAACTGGACGATACCTCTTTTCTGGATATTGTGGCTGCTCAAAATGAAGAACAGCTCAATGATTTGCCTGACGAACTGAAAGATGAATATGGCAGGGCATCAGCAGAGACCGTAGAAGCGAATCTGCGTGAAGTAATCCGCAAGGACAGTCCTTTCAATCCTGCTTATTATGGAAAGCTTTCCATCATCTTGCAGGAGTTGATAGATAAGCGCAAGAAGGAAATGCTGGATTACGAAGAGTATATGAAAGAACTGATAGAACTTGTAAAGAAAGCGAGAGGAAAATCAGCCAATTCATATCCCGAATCCATCAAAACCCCTGGCATGCGAGCTCTCTATGATAACTTGGGACAGAATGAATACCTGGCTATTCGGGCTCATGAGGTAATCAAGGAGAATGCCCTTGTTGGTTTCAGAGATAATAGATTGAAACAAAGAAAATTGATCAAAGCACTCGCAAAATTGCTGGGAGACGAAATGGCGCAGAAAATATATGATATAATCAAACTTCATGATGAGTATGGAAAAGGTTACTGTTAGTGAAATCGATATAGAGGTGGAACGCAAGAATATCAAGCATATCCATCTTGCCGTGTATCCACCTGATGCAAGGGTACATATCTCGGCTCCGGAGTTTATGACGCTAGAAAGTCTCCAGCTTTATGCCATCGACCATCTGGTATGGATTCGTCAGGCCATTGCTCGAATCAATAGCACTGAGAGACAGACTGACCGCATCTATGTATCGGGTGAAGACCATTATTACATGGGGCGTCGATATTTGCTTAAAGTTCACGAGAAGGGTTTTGGACCAACGGTTAAAATCAGTGGCAGATATATCAACCTATTCGTGAAGTATGGTGCAGACAAGGTGTATCTGGCTAATGCCATGAAGGAGTGGTATCGAGCTAAGTTGATGCATTTGCTGGATACGCTGGTTCCTAAATGGGAAGAGAAGATGGGCTTGAAATGTGGTGGCTTTACTATTCGGGAAATGAAGACAAGGTGGGGTAGTTGTAACCAGCGCACCCATAAGCTTCTCTTTAACCTGGAATTGGCGAAGAAACCTAAGTCCTGCATCGAGTATGTGGTGGTGCATGAGTTAGCCCACATCGTGTCTAAAAATCACGATGCTCAGTTTAGAACTGTCCTTGACAAGCACCTGCCTATGTGGGAGAAGTACAGGGATGAACTGAATGAATTTATTCTATGAAGAGATTCTAAAATAGAAATGCTTATGCATGAAATGAACAAAGACCTGCCTTACGAGCAGCAGGTAAAAGTCTTGCTCCGCCATTACGACCAGCTGGTGGAGGAGAACAAGGCCTTGAAGGCTCGAATAGAGGAAATGACCCGGTATGGAGATCCTGCCGAGCTGAAGAAAAAGCTGGATTCTCTGCCTTCCAATGTCAAACAGCTCAGGGAACTCTATCGTGAAAGAGATTCCAGAATCAACTGGGGCAAGAAGAAACTGGTGAACTATCTGAGAAGCGCTGGAGTAAAAATCCCACCCCTCATGTCGTTCACAAGAGCTGTGGAAATGGTAATAGAATTACCTACCCATCCATAAAAGTTGAGGAGAGGAAGTGTAGCACTAAAAAAGCGCACTTTCTCTCTTTTTTTTGTTATTCTGTAGTTAATTTTTGTTCAAGTATTAACGTTTCTGAAAAATATACCCTCCTATTTTTGTTATGTGGGTAATGCATTTGGCTGTTCCAACTATTAGTAGAAAATTCGCATAAATTTACAATTAATATGCTGGATATAGCAGAACATAGAAGGGTGTTGATTCTGGAGAATTTAGCTCAGCTAGACAAAAGAATTGATAAGATACAGGAAGAATGCATCATCTTGTATCTCAATTCATTTATTGGTGGCAAAGCTGAACAGATATCTGCATATCAGTTTTCTAATATCACGCATATAAAGTGTGATACAGTGCTCAGAGTGCTGAAGAGATGTGTAAGTCTTCAGCCTTTGCAGCAGAGAAGATGGTGCTGCTGTATCCTATATAATTGGGATAGAATCGTTGAAGAAGTGACTAAACGACATACGGCGGAAAGTAAGAAGTTTGACAAGAGTCAGTTTGAGAAGAATTTCAATGAAGCCTTTTCGCAGTGGATTACTTTTGCGAAAGACTTGAAGCAACTTAACAAATTGGAAGCACATATAGCAAAATACCAAAAGCTTTTTGTGCCTAAAAATAAATAATGAATAACAATAACATTTATCTAAAAAAATCAACATGAAACGAACTAATACACTTACCTAGGGAAGACTTGTCTGCCGGCATCGAGGATGCCACCCTAAGAAGCTCTCCTTGGCTATTCTAGTCTAGCCCTCCGCGTACCAATTAGAGGACCATATCAAGTTTTAGTAATAATTTAAACTACTTAAGATATGGATAGAATATCATTTTTTAGAATTATCCGTTTTTTGTGTAAAAACGGTGGTGTTTGCTTGTACAAGAATGTTGTGTATGTACAGTCTAATAGCAAATATATAGAGAATAATTACGAGAATTCTGATGAAGACACAAAACCACATACTGATGAGTAGAAATTTCCATTTTGCAGGTTCCGTAACCTATATAGAGAACTATTATGAGAGTCATGAACATCAACATAAGGATTCCGATGATTCTTCTGAAATAATGAAGAATGATACCGATGAAGTTGTTTTTGAACAGAGTGTTAAGGTGAAGTGTGCTTCATCTTCTGCGGGAAGAAGTGCCGAGAATCTCTTTTCTACTCCTGAGGGTGAAAAGGATGTGGGGCTTACCGGGAAGATGGCGGATGCTTTTGTGAAATATCTCAAGCTGCATCATATTTCGGACAGTCAGCTTTCCACTTCCGATGGTTTGTTGAACAAGAGTGTGGTGGCGTTTTTCCTGCGTTGGTCTAATCAGGGCTATGTGAGTGCTGGTGTTCCTAATGGCTCATCCATCACTCGTTTTCTGCACGATGATTGTCATCTGGAACTGGGTGTTACCCAAAAGTCGTATGGCAATTATATCAGAAAGAAGATCAATGACGGGAATATAGATTATGAGGTAGAGGGTTTTGTGGAGGATTTCGCAAAGTCTCACAATATATAGAATCTTGCGCCGAATGATAGACTTCATTTGACGTAAAGAAAATAATTATATCTCTGTAAGATATTGATATAGAGGGGCAAGACAATGGTTTTGTCCCTTTCTTGTTTCCGCCGAATTCAATTTGGCGCATTCGGCGGAAAAGGCGTAACGGAGTATTCTTTCTACTTTTGCCCCAGATTTCAGAACGATACCGGTTCTGAGGTCTGGGGCTTTTGCGTTTTCTATCGCCAGGATGCTGGGATAGGTTTCCTGCCATGTTGTAAGTGGCGCAGCGTATCAGCCCATCGGTCTTTGACAAGGTTGATACATTTTTATTAGCTTTTTTGTTTTGCATTCTGATAAAGATAAAATATGTGCGGAAACTTTTAGCGTGTATTTTTTACGAAGGTATCCATCGGGTACCTTTTATATATTTACTTAATTTTTTTTTTGCTTATGATGAATTCAAAGATTCAGAAGGCAGAGGATGGCAAGAATGCCGGCTCTGCCAAGAAGAGTGTGCAGACTGGTAAGAAGGTGGCTGACAAGAAAGAAGCCAACAAGAAGCAGGCTGCACAGGTGGCTGTTTTTGAGAATCCGGAGTTCGGAACGGTAAGAACCGCTACTGATGATAAGGGCGATCCTTGGTTCTGTGCGAAGGATTTGTGTGATGTGCTCGGATACAGAAGAGCTGATAATGCTGTAAGACAGCATGTTAACCCACTTAATGCACTGAAACAGTGCATCAAGGTTGATGTCCGAAAGAAGAGTGATGGAACCATTAGTCAGCGTTTGACTCCGATGATCTTCGTTAACGAGAGCGGCTTCTATGCCCTGGTGCTCGGTTCGAAACTGGCTACGGCGGTGAAGTTCAAGGACTGGGTTACCTCGGTGGTGCTGCCGCAGATTCGCAAGACGGGCGGTTATATCCCGGTGCACGAGGGGGAGAGCGAGGAGGAGACGATTCGCAATGCCGAAGAGATTCTCCGTGCCACCCTAAAGAAGAAGGAGATGCTGCTGGAGCAGCAGAGAAAGCTGATCGGTGAGCAGGATGAGGAAATCCGAAGACTGAATGGCGTGGTGGATGAGCAGGTGGTGAATATCGCCCGAAAGGGTGAAAACATCATTCATCTGGAGCACCAGGTGGATGGGCTGATGCCGAAGGCGATCTACTCGGATAATGTCTTGGATTCCGTTTCCTGCTTCACTACGACTCAGGTGGCGAAGGAGTTGGGGGTTACGGCGCAGGAGCTGAACCGCTCGCTGTGCGCCCTGCATATCCAGTACTACCAGAGCGGGCAGTACATGCTCTATGCGGAGTATGCGCACATGGGACTGGCGAAGAGCCGCACCCGATACAATGCCTTCCTGGATCCGAAATGCGATGGCAGAAAGGAGAAGATGGGCAAGGCGGTTACGCATACCTATCTGGTATGGACCGAGAAGGGCAGGAAGTTTATCCATGATCTGGCCCACAGATTCTGGGAGCTTGCTGAACTGTATGAGGTGAAGAATTTGGGATAATCTTAAAAATGGAAATATGGCGATAAAGCAACAGGTAATGGCTTTAAATCCGGCACGCAAGGGCAATATGGGAAGACTGAATTCTTCCCAGCCCCTGTATGTCTATGACACCCTGATAGCACAGCCGTGGCTGAGGGGTGTGATTGCGCAGATACGTGGGGAGAAGGCGATTCCCGGCGTAGATGCTGGTGATGAAAAGGCGGTGAAGAAGGCACGCGAGGGGCTGAAAAGACAGCTGCCTATCCGTGCCATTCATTATTCTAAGTTCAGGAATAATCACCGCTCTAGTGAGGATGCGGTGCCTGAAAGCTTCCTCTTTCAGACGACCATCGATGTGGATGATGTGGATTATGTGGATGCTGCACTGGAGAAGGCTCGTGAGCTGAACTGCAGCAACACGATATGGAAAGGGAAACTGCTGCATCTGGAGTATTCGGCTAGAAAAAAGCTGCATATCGATATCCGTATGCCGATGGGTATGACGATAGAGGAGACGCAGAAGGCGTATTGTGAGGCGGCTGGGATTCCCTACGACAAGAGCTGCATCACGCCGGAGAGAATCATCTTTATCACGGATAAGGACTCCGAGATTTATCGCTCGAAGGAGTGGTATGGGGTGCTGCCGGATGAGGAGATCAAAGCCCGCAGAGAGGCTTTTCTTAAGCGTGGGCTTACGATTGACGGTAAGGGGACGGCATCTTTTTCTTCATCGGAATTACGCGGAAAAAACGGAAACATTCCTGCTTCTGACTCTTCCTCGGATTACGCACGGAATTTAAACGGAACATCGACACAAGGTCGATATGGACAGGGGGATGAGTCTGCTTATCTGCAGGATAGTTATCATAAAGTTCAAAGTTCAAATCTCAAAGTTCAAAGTAATGACGATGTTCAAGACAATCGATTTCAGGGCACTGACAGCCATTCTGCTGTTTCTTCTGGCGCTGCTATTCAGCCTGCCCAACCTGGTAATAGCCATCGTGCTGATGATGATCATATCAGCCATACTGGAGATGCTCAGAAAGCTGGCGGACTGGCAGCCCAAGAAGCAGGGCAAGTTGATGCCAAGAATCTCATAGCCTTCGACCTCTTCCAGGAATCTGCGGGACTGAAGGGGATGAATATCGATACCATCGGGTCCAGACATTCCTCTCTGCTCGCCATTATGAGCGCTGGCGCTTCTCGTGTGATGTGTGAGGAGGAGCTGATGAAGGTGGTGGCGAAGAGAATGCCGAGCTATTATCAGGAGAATGACTGCCATCAGCTGATTCACGATTTCTATGCGAAATATGGGGATAGCTCCAAGCCGTTTTCGAGGGATGTGATTCGAGTGAATGCTTTGGCGGAACAGGCGGCTAAGAGCTTGCTTGCCGGGGATTACAATTCCCCGGAACACCTGGCGGGGGACTTTCTTTCTGGACAAAATGGTTATAGCTTGCTTGCCGGGGATTGCAAATCCCCGGAACGCATGGTGGGTTCAAATCTCAATGTTCAAAGTAGTAACGCCTCTTATCCGCCTCCACCTCCTATGCCCGGGAAGCTGCCGAAGCTGGTGGAACTGCTGATCTCGAAGACTCCGGAGATTTATCAGCCGGCTGTAGCACACGCCATTTTCCCTCCGCTGGCTACCCATCTCTGGAATACCAGATTCAGATATATCGACAATGTGGAGCACGAAGCCACCCTGATGACCTGCCTCCTTGCAGGTACAGGCGCAGGTAAAAGTTGTGTGCAGATGCCGATTTCGATGATTATGGAGGATATCCGTAAGCGTGACCAGGAAAACCTGAAGCGTGAGAAGGAGTGGAAAGAGGAGATGATGCGCAAGGGTGCCAACAAAGATAAGCGCAAAAGACCCGATAATCTTATTATACAGGAGATAGATGCGGATATGACCAACCCTGCCTTCGTGATGCGTACGGCAGAAGCCAAAGGCCACTTCCTCTATACTTCGCTCAACGAGATTGACCAGTTTGATGCCCTGAAAGGTATCGGCAACCAGCATTTCCGTATCATGTGTCTCGCCTTTGACCCTGGTAATCAATATGGACAAACACGAGTGGGAACCCAAAGCGTCACCGAGCGAGTAACCGTCCGTTTCAACTGGAATGCCTCTACCACCATCCAGAAAGGACAGCGTTATTTCTCCAAGGTGCTGACAGACGGTCCGCTGAGCCGAATCAACTTCTGTACCATTCCCGAAAGAGAAATCGGCGATAAGATTCCGGTGTATGGCACCTACGATGATCAGTTCCGCAAGGAGCTGAAGCCCTATATCGAGAACCTCTGTATGGCTACCGGTTTGATAGATTGCCCCGAGGCTTACCGCCTGGCTGAGATCCTGAGCGATGAGAATGCGGATTTTTCGCAGGTTACCCAGAACAGAATCTACGAGAACTTCACGTTCCGTGCCAACGTGATAGCCTATCTGAAGGCGTGCGTGCTCTATGTGGCTAACGGCTGCAGATGGGAGCCGGAGATAGAGGATTTCATCCGCTGGAGTGAGCGTTACGACCTGTGGTGCAAGATGCGTTTCTTCGAGGAGGACATCCAGAAGGCGAACAATGTGGGTGAGCATTCCAACAAGCGTGGTCCTTCCAATCTCCTCCAGTCGTTGCCGGATACATTTACCGAGCAGCAGGTGGTGGAGGCTCGTGCAGCCCTGGGACTCTCGGAAGAGGGGACGGCGCATCTGCTTTCTACCTGGGTGTATAGAAAATACGTGAAACGTGGCAGCGAGAACTATCACAGTAACAGTTATCACAGTTTTACGAAGCTGAAATACAGATGTGATGGGCAAGATTTGAGTCAGTAACCGCTGATACTTATGATTTATACATTATTTATTTTATTCATTCTTTAAATTCATAATTACTTATGGAAATAGTTTTAGAGCGTATAGCTAAGAAGAATACTTATACCATCGGCCGACTTTATCTGTTGGCTGATGGTGACGTGAAGCGCAAGGTGCTTAGCGGCAAGACTGCCGGTGACAAGCGCAGTTTCGAACATCGTTTCGATTTGGAGAAGTTGTCTAAGGAGAGTTACTTCTGTGACACCCTGGAGCCAAGCTGGCGCAACTTGAAGGGGATAGAGCTGAAGCCGGAGGAGGAGAATGCCCGTTTCAGCAGGGAGAGCGGCAAGGTGGCGAGAAAGATTCCGGGCCATACCGCCATCCCCGAGGGTTCGTATCGTGTACTTATCACCAAGTCGCGCCGATTCAAGAAGTGGCTGCCGTATGTGCAGGGTGTTCCCGGTTTCGAGGGCATCCGCATCCATGCCGGCAACTATCCCGATGATACCCAGGGCTGCATTCTGGTGGGCGAGAACCGGGTAAAGGGTATGGTGGTGAACTCCCGCATCTGGCTCCATCGTCTGATGAATCGCATTCAGGCAGCGGAGAATCAGGGAGAAGGTATCTGGATTACTGTCATCTGATGAAGGAATCGTTTCATTGATATGGTAGTAATCGTATTTTAAGTTCTTTTTCTTTAGATTTTGACCTTGAAAAAAGATGGGTTAAGTAGTAAAAATCGTTTAGGGGGAGGCCGTCCGAAAACTTAATTAGGGAAGCAAACAACTGAATTGGGCAT
>ERZ772893.2426-NODE-2426-length-15034-cov-17.769143_pt1 | contig 15034 bp, 10 predicted proteins | sample MGYA00511482_ERZ772893 | MGnify/ENA primary metagenome ERZ772893 (study PRJEB29015, sample SAMEA2737687) | human gut metagenome | biome: human gut; feature: human-associated habitat; material: faeces | place: China | collected 2012 ...
CAATTTGATCCTTCGTTAAACAATATTTCTTCTTCATTTGCGACCAACAATACTTTTACTCCGTCGCATTCACATAAGTTGTTAACATATCCCATCAATTCAATAAGATCGACCTTAGTTCTTTCTATATCCTCTAAAACGATAAGTTTACCGGTTAGGTTTATAGACTCGTAAACTCTTTGAAAATCTGCATCGCTCAGTTTTGCGATATCGACTTCAGCTATACTAGTCAACTTATTTAAAACGGTTTTGCAAACAATCTTAGCACCCACACTAAGAGTAGTGCCTATTTCAGTTTTTGGCTCTTTTATTATTGTGCGTAAATCAAAATAAATTGTTTTACTTATATCCGCAATATCTGTAATTCCGTATAATGAAACAATAACGCAATCATGCTTTCCGCCCTCGTCAGACTCCAAATAATTTTTCAAAATATTTTTTACATAATAGCTTTTTCCCGAACCCCAGGCAGAAGTAATCATGATCGCTCTTCCTGTTATATCGTTTTCGACATAATTTTTTATGTACTTATTTAGTTCTTCATATGTCATTTTCTTAGTCAACCTCCATAATATGACCAATTTCATTTATTGAAAATATTATATCGCATTTTACAAAAAAAGTCAACCAGAAACATTTTCCACAAAAAGTATTGAAAACCCTCTATTTTCATGGTATAATATACATATTGATTAACTTATTAGTACAAAAATAATATAATGGGGTGAATGAATGAAACCAATAATATTCGTCGATACAGAAGTCAGCGAAGCCGATAACAAAGCTTACGATTTCGGAGCAGTTAGCGAAAGCGGAGAAAAATTGCATACGGGTTCTTTCAGCGAGTTTCATTCGTTCATTTCAAACGCAAAGTATCTTTGCGGACACAATATTATTGACCACGATTCAAAATACATAGCAGCTCCCGAGAATGTTGAGTATATCGACACTCTCTATCTTTCACCTTTGATGTTCCCGAACAGACCTTATCATAAGCTTTTGAAGGACGATAAGCTGTGCACCGACGAACTTAACAATCCGCTGAACGACTCGCTGAAAGCAATGAGCCTGTTTTATGATGAGATAAATGCTTTTCAGAGCCTTGATAATGAACTGAAACAGATATACTATATGCTTTTGAAAGACAGCCCATATTTTTCAGGCTTTTTCTCATATCTTGACTATTCAGCCGATGATGACCTTGAAGCCGCTATATTAGTGTATTTCTCAGGCAGAATATGCGAAAACGCACCATTATCAAATTTTATAACCTATTCACCGGTTGAGCTTGCCTACTCACTTGCTATGATATCTGCGACTGAAAAATATTCGCTTATACCAAGATGGGTGATAATGAATTATCCAAAGGTAGACGAAGTATTAAAAGCATTAAGAAATACGTCATGTGGCAAATGCGTCTACTGCAAGTCTGAACTTGATCCTAAAAAATATCTCAGCAAATACTTTGGATACCCTGATTTTCGTACATATAATGGTGAGCCGTTGCAGGAAAATGCAGTGAATGCCGCCGCTGAGCATAGATCTCTGCTGGCTATCTTCCCGACGGGTGGCGGTAAATCACTTACATTCCAGATCCCCGCACTTATGGCAGGCGAGACCGAAAGGGCGCTGACTGTTGTCATTTCACCTTTGCAGTCCTTAATGAAAGATCAGGTGGATAACCTTGAAAAGAGAGGTATCGCTGACGCTGTTACTATAAACGGTCTGCTAAGTCCTATTGAAAGAGCTGAGGCTATCGACCGCGTTGAATCAGGGCTGGCTTCTATTCTGTATATTTCTCCCGAGTCGCTTCGTTCTGTTACGATAGAGAGGTTGTTTTTGTCACGCCATATTGCAAGATTTGTTATTGATGAAGCCCATTGTTTTTCTGCATGGGGACAGGATTTCCGTGTTGACTATTTGTATATCGGCGATTTTATAAGAGAGTTGCAGGAGAAGAAGGGCGACGGCTGCAAGATACCTGTGTCTTGCTTTACTGCAACGGCAAAGCAGAAAGTTATAAGCGACATCAAAGAATATTTCAAGAATAAGCTTGACATTGAGCTTGAACTGTTTGCAACAAGTGCGTCAAGAACGAACCTCCGCTATGAGGTTTTGTATAAAGAAACCGACGCTGAGAAATATGATGCTCTGCGCTCACTTATCGAGCAGAAAAATTGTCCCACCATAGTATATGTATCGAGGACTAAACGTACAAGAATGCTTGCCGAAAAGCTTACGAACGACGGATTTAAAGCCAGAGCTTTCAACGGAAAAATGGAGAGCAGTGAAAAGCAGGAAAATCAGGAAGCTTTCATTAATGATGAGATACAGATCATCGTTGCTACATCGGCTTTTGGTATGGGCGTTGACAAAGCCAACGTCAAGCTCGTTGTGCATTATGATATTTCAGATTCTTTGGAGAATTATGTGCAGGAGGCCGGCCGTGCAGGACGTGACCCTTCTCTTCAGGCAGAATGTTACGTATTGTTCAATGACAGCGATCTTGACAAGCATTTTATGCTGCTCAATCAGACAAAATTAAGCATAAGCGAGATACAGCAGGTTTGGAAAGCTGTAAAAGACCTGACTAAAACACGTCCTGAGGTATGCTGTTCGCCGCTTGAAGTAGCAAGGCAGGCCGGCTGGGACGACAGCGTTGCCGACATAGAAACAAGAGTGAAAACAGCAATACAGGCTCTTGAAAATGCAGGCTATCTTCAAAGAGGTAAAAATGTTCCCAGAGTATATGCGACCAGCATACTTGTAAAGAATATGATAGAAGCATCTCAGCAGATAGAGTCGTCTTTGCACTTTACTGACGAGCAGGAACGTGTTACAGCCAAAAGAATAATCAGCTCGCTAATATCAAGCAAGAGCATTTCCAGAGCAGGAAATGAGGACGCTGAGTCGAGAGTCGATTATCTCGCAGACCGTTTAGGCTTGCAGAAATCAGATATTATCCACTCAATCCAAATGATGAGAGAAGATAAACTTCTTGCTGATACTAAAGACCTTACTGCATATATTTTCAAAACAGATACTGAGAACAAATCGCTTCTTGTGCTGCACAAATTTCAGACACTTGAAAAGTTCTTGCTTAACTACATTGACGCAGACAAGCTCTGTATGAATTACAAAGAACTTAACGAAGCGGCACTCGCAAACGGAATAAAGTCAAGCTCTGTCAATTCGATCAAAACGCTGTTTTACTACTGGACAATACGAAGCTACATTCAGAAAGAGCAGGACGCCGCCACAAATAAAGTACTTATAGTGCCAAAACTTAATTTCAAGGTCCTTGCGGAAAAGCGTGAAAAAAGTTATCGCATTGCCGAGTTTATCATTCATTACCTATTTGAAAACAGCGACTTTGTATCAGGCGAAAAAGAAGAAGTCTTGGTAGGGTTTTCTATTCTCGAGCTTATGAACGCATATGACTCTGACGTTTCGGAGGAGGATATCGAGGAAGCGTTGCTGTTTCTTTCCAAAATAAATGCTATCAAGCTTGAGGGCGGATTTCTTGTTCTGTACAGCGGAATGAGGATAAAAAGGCTTGTTCTCGATAATAAGATCAGGTACAAGCTTGAGGACTACAAACAGTTGAATGAATTTTATCAGCAGAAAATACAGCAGATACATATTGTTGGCGAATACGCAAATATGATGGTGCGAAACTATGATGAAGCTCTGCGTTTTGTCAATGACTATTTCCAAATGGATTATAAGAAATTCTTGTCGCAGTATTTTTCGGGGGAGCGTGCCGCTCAGATAGTAAGAAATATCACGCCTGCAAAATACAGTCAGCTTTTTGACACACTTTCTGAAAGACAGCTTGAGATAATTCGTGACAATACATCTCAACACATTGTTGTTTCAGCAGGCCCCGGAAGCGGTAAAACAAGAGTGCTGGTGCATAAGCTGGCGGCTTTACTGCTGTTGGAGGACGTAAAGCACGAACAGCTTCTCATGCTGACTTTTTCAAGGGCGGCAGCTATCGAGTTTAAACAGCGCCTTAAAGAGCTTATCGGCAATGCGGCAAGCTTTGTGGAAATAAAGACTTTCCATTCATATTGCTTTGACCTGCTTGGCAAGATCGGAAATATCGAAGATTCCGAAAATATAGTCAAAGACGCAGGCAAGCTTATAAAAAGTGGTGATGTAGACCTTGGCCGAATAACCAAAACAGTGCTTGTTATCGACGAAGCACAGGATATGGATAAATACGAATATCAGCTTGTTGAAGCACTTATGGAGCGTAATGATGATATGCGTGTTATTGCCGTGGGTGATGATGACCAAAACATATATCAGTTCAGAGGCTCTGATTCGGCATTTCTAAAAAAGCTCATCACTGAGCACAATGCTAACCAATACGCTCTTGTTGATAATTACAGAAGCTGTCAGAGCGTAGTTTTTTTCGCCAATAGATTCGTAAAAGAAATATCTGACAGAATGAAGGATGAGGATATTGTAGCTGTTTCGCAGTTCAGCGGTGAAACAAAGCTTATAAAGCACAGTGGAAAATACATAGAAACTGCAGTGGTGGACGATATAGAGGCTGAAAATGTGGCAGGAACTACCTGCGTCCTTACAAACACAAACAGAGAAGCTCTGATCGTAATGGGCATTCTCAAACAACGGAATATTCCCGCAAAGCTTATCCAATCTATCGACGGTTTTGATATGTATGACATTGCGGAGATACGTTACTTTTTGAAAAAGCTTCAAAAAGAGGGAGAGGAGGTCACGCCAGTTATAAGCGATAACCAATGGAAAAATGCCATTGAAAAGCTAAAACAGCAATACCGCAATAGCGAATGTCTTCCGTTGATACTTGATATTCTCACCGCTTTTGCAGAAACCAATGCAAGAAAATATCGCACTGACTTTGATATGTTCCTGCACGAATCAAAAATAGAGGACTTTTATCAGAGCAAGCAGGGTGTGGTCACTGTGTCAACTATGCACAAGTCAAAAGGCAGAGAGTTTGACAATGTTTTTATGATGCTGAATGATCCTGACATTGATACCGACGAATCAAAAAGAAAACTATATGTTGGGATAACAAGGGCGAAATCACTTCTGCACATGCACTACACGGGTGATGTCTTTGATAAATTTACAGATGCAGCATCCACGGATGAGATCGACCTGCACTCATACTCTAAGCCTACCGAACTGATAATGCAGTTATCTCACCGAGATGTATATCTTGACTTTTTCAAGGATAAAAAGCTGCTGATACTGCAACTGCGAAGCGGCACGCACCTATACGCGCAAAACAACAGATTGTATATTCGATACCAAGAAAAACTGTTGCCTGTTTTGCAGTTCTCTTCAGCTTGTTATGAAAAGGTCAAAAAATTAATTGTAGACGGATACAAACTTTATGACGCAAAAATACGTTTTATATGCGCTTGGAAAGGCAAAGAAGACGAAACCGAAACGGCAGTAATTCTGCCTGATATTTATTTTAAGTTGTGAAAGGCTTAATAGCGAAATGAGCGATAAAACCAAAAGCCGGGAGGCTGTAATGAAAACAATAAAGTATGACAAACTTGTACGTGACAAGATTCCTGAAATAATCGAAAAGTCGGGTAAGAAATGTGTTGTTGAGGTAATGGATAAAGAAACCTACATACAGTATCTTGACCGCAAACTTAATGAAGAGCTTGCAGAATATCAGTCTGACAAGTCAATAGAGGAACTGGCTGATCTTCTCGAAGTAATGCAAGCCGTTGCTGTTGCAAGAGGTTATTCTGCTGAGGAACTTGATAACGTGAGAAAAGAAAAAGCCGCAAATCGCGGAGGCTTTGAAAAACGTTTGCTTTTAAAGGAAGTGATCGAAGATGCTGACTAGGCTCTCAAATAATGCAGGGAACAGTAGTGCTGAAGAAAAATTTGTTCAGCTTTTTTGCGATGTTTTTGGTGCTGAAAAAGGGCAGTATGTCTATCTTCAGTACCCCTTTGTAGATATTTACGGTAAACATCGAACTATTGATTTTGCAATAAAAACCGAAGCGGATAAGATCGCTTTTGAAATAGACGGTGAAACATGGCACAACCCGACTAAGGTTTCAAAAGACAAGTACATTGATGATCTGCTGAAACAAAACAGCATGGTTCATAATGGCTGGAAAGTGTTCCGTTGGACTGATTCACAGCTTGATAAAACACCCGAACGAGTAAAAGATGAGCTGCTCACCTTTTTAGGCTATACTCCTACGCTTACATATATAGACGATGATATGCCCTCACAGAAAGGGAAAGTCTTTGAACTCAGAGAGCACCAAGAAGAGGCTTTGGCAAGTCTTAATAAAATGCGCGAAGAGGGAAAAACAATTGCTCTTGTGCAGGGTGCAACAGGCTCAGGAAAATCAGCTATTGGCGTGCTGGACGCAAGATCCATCGGAAAAAGAGTTTTGTTTCTTGCTCACACAAAAGAACTTGTTGAACAGGGTGTTGAAAATTTCGAGAAGTTATGGTCGGAAGTTTCTGTAGGAAGATTTTATGAAAACTATCACGAAACAGATACACAGGTCGTGTGCGGCAGTATCCAAAGTATTATCAGAAATCTTGATCTTTTCCGTCCCGATGACTTTGATTACATGATAATAGATGAGTGCCACCATGCTTCTGCAAAAAGCTACGCTACCATTCTCAGCTATTTCAGGCCTTCATTTACTCTCGGGCTAACAGCTACCCCCGAGCGTGCGGACGGCGAAGATCTGCTTGAAGTGTTTCAGAATGTGGCCCATAAACTTGATATAAAAGATGCCGTTGAAAGCGGAGTTCTTGTGCCTGTACGCTGTATCAGGGTAAAAACGAATATAAATTTGACTGATGTGCGTATAAACGGATTTAAATATAATTCGATGGATCTTGAAACAACAGTCGTTGTTCCTGAACGAAACAAACTGATAGTTGATACTTATCTTGAATATGTAAAAGATAAATCGACAGTAATTTTCTGCACTTCTGTCGATCATGCTGATAAAATAGCTGAATTACTGAGAAACAATGGCGTTAAGGCTGAAAGTGTTTCAGGAAAAACAGAAAACAGCAAACGCAAGCAAATACTTAAAGACTATGAGAATAAAAAGATAAAAGTTCTTTGTGCCTGTGACCTGCTTAACGAGGGTTGGGACAGCCCCATAACCGAAGTTTTGTTTATGGCAAGACCTACAATGTCAAAAACAATATATATGCAGCAGCTCGGAAGAGGTATGCGTATCCACGAAGGCAAAGAGTTTCTTATGGTCTTTGATTTTGTAGATAACGCCAATATGTTCAATTGCCCATACTCACTTCACAGAATACTTAATATCAGCGAATACGTTCCCGGCGGAATGGTTCTTGGAACTAAACACGGTATGTCTTGGGATAAGGATATGTTCAAACATGGTGATAAGCCTACTGTTCTTATTGATTATCCTATCCACGCTACCGACTATGAGATCATTGATCTGTTCAATTGGCAGGAGAAAGCAGATAAGATGTATTCTCAGCTTGAACTTACCCGTCACGTTTCAGCACAAGGCGAAACGATCGGTAAATATATCAGAGAGGGCAAAATAAAAGCTGATCTGGAAGTTCCCATAAGTGAAAATAAAACACTTTACTATTTTGAGCGTGAACGCGTAAAAGAATTCTGCAAAGAATTTGGCTGGACTGAAATAACCCCCACTAATCGAAAGCGATTATTTATGGATTTTTGCAAGAAAATGACTATGAGCTATTCATACAAGCCTGTATTCCTAATTTCACTTATCTCGACTATGAATGAAAAGGGTGAAGCAGGGCTTAACGATGTTGCATATGCTTTTTCAGAGTATTATAAAGATCGTAAAGAACAAGGATTGCCCGCTGAGAAGAAAAAATGTATTTTTACTGAGGGCAACTATACTCTGAAAGATGTAGAGAAGCTGATACTAAGTAATCCATTCAAGAGGTTTGAAGATATGGGCTATATGCACCATTCAAAATATCTCGGCATATTGCAGATCGACAAGAGCATAATGAAGCACTTTAACGATAATGATATGTCTGATTTGCTGACATACTGTTCAGAAGCACTCAATAGATATTGGAAATAATAACCATAGAAGAACTATTTGAGATTCATCGCCTATTTCAAATAGTTCTTCTTTTGATCCCAACAAATCACTCCCTATCATCTCCCCCATACCAAAACACTTCCTTCCCCCTAGACTTTCTGCGTATATATTCATACAACGCTTTTTCCTCCTCACTCGGCGGAGAAAACCCAAAAATAGTGTTCAGCGATTGTAAAAACGGCGTTTCCTTGTCGCTTGTTGGAACTGATGAAACGCCCATATCCTCAAATTTGCTGAGTAGCTTTGAAACTGACCGCTGACATTTTTCGCTGTTCTCTATCACGCTCTCCATAGTAGGTCGTGAAGCGTGCGCAAGTTGCTTTGAAAAATCATTCATCTTTTCGCCAAGCTTTGTCTTGCCCGAAACGTACTTTTTGATCTGTTTTTTCTGCCAGTAGGGCGATATAAAACAACTGTCTTTGTTAAGCACAAAAACGTCATCGAAAACATCTCTTATGACTTCCATTCTCTTACGGTATATTTCCACCAGCTTTTGAGCCGTGTATACTTTCTCGGAAAGCTTGTCCGCAAACTTTTTCCTGCACCTTACTTCAACACGCATAGTGTCTTTGTAATGTTCCTTCTGTTCATCACTGCTGTTCTTTTTACTGCGAACTTCGTGACCCTTGTTATATACAACAAATTCAACCTTTTTAGAGTCATTGACCGCATTGAATGAACTGTCAGGATCAAAATTCTCAGTATTCTCCTCAAGCTTTTTGTTGTGATGAAAACCCAGCGTAAAATAAAGCTGACGCATAATGCGTATGTACTGAGTAATTTTATCCTCAGGGATACCGTGAATATCCTCCGTCAGATCGACCCTTGTGATCTCGAAATCGTCTATCGTCAAGCCGCTAAAACAATACTGTATCTGCATATCCAACCGCTCGACCATATCGCAAAATTCTATAATATTGCTTATATGCTCAGTCTTCATATAAGGCTTATAAAATTTATTAGGATTTATCTTAAGTACTAATTTGTACTTATTGCTGTTTTTATACAATTCAGCCTTACTGCTTCTTCTTGTTTTTATTATAATACCCATGCCACTCAATTCAGTGGAAATAAATTCTTTATTGCCTGCCCCTTTTTTAGGGTCTACCATTTTAAAATTTTTAGTTAATTTGATTATGTCATTGAAGTCGGAACTGTAAGTGAGCTCCAGTGTGTCTATAAAATAAATATTCAAAATTATTCCTCCAATATAAATAAAATTAATTTTAAACAAATATTTGTCAAATTAATTTCATGTTATCTTGCTATTTGAATTTTATGTCACAGACAAATATATAAAAATATTAACCTCACAACTATTATTTAGTAAGCAGTATTTATATAATACCAGCTATCAAAACTCCCTAAAATTAGAAATAAGAATTATGGGGGTAAGGGGGAGAAGTATCCTAAAAATGACAAAAGATGTGCAGCGGTTTCCCATTTATATATATATAGACAGAAATTCTGAAATACTTACGAAAAAAACCACAATGGTAATGGTTGAACCCTTATCATTGTGGTTTTTAAACTTATTTTTTCATAGTAAAATTACAGTATGTTTTATAATTTACATATATAGTATGTTAACTGCTTGCAATAAGATGTCCTTCACTTATGGTAAGATCAAGCAGAAGATTCTATTTATTGGAGGCGGGCGATTTAGAATTCTTATTATTATAATCCTTTCTGCTACCACAATTTTTTCTCTTATTGTCTGTTAATGACATAAGAAAATATTCATAACACCTTGTGCAGCGTCGATACCCCTGACCTTGCTTATAATTCAGTAATAATGAATAATACATCGCCTCCAAAAGTGTGTTCACCCTTAACGAAAGTCCTTTTTCTAAGTCAAAACTCGGTCTAATATTTTTTATGTTATGCTCGATCTCATCGCAAATAACCTTCTTAGCTATGATTATCAATGCTTCTTTCATCTTTGGTGTGAACTTCTTCAAATCCGGTTTGCCGACATATTCTAGTTGGGTTACTATACGTTTGTCTGCTGCACAATTTTCTGTTACATTTTCTATATCTGCTACTTTTTCTATACATCCCTTCACTATCCCAACTTGTTCAAAATACAGCTTCATAAAAACAATAATTTTAAGATCATCTACATTGTTTTTAAGATTTTCGAAATTAAAAAATAGCGCATTGTTTTGATAATAAAGGGAACCTACGTGGTTTACATCATTTATATTTAAATCCGCTTTAATCTTTTCAAGATCAGATTTTTCTTCGCTTTCCTTGGAATTCTCTGCTTCGATTATCTCAGTATCAGATTCTTCTTTGTTTTCCTTGGAATTCTCCGCTTCTTCGTTTTCTTTTTCTGAAATTTCGGGAAAGCACTCTTCAAATATTTCATTCAATTCATCGTTGCTAATTTTTGTTTCATAAGAACCATACTTATCATCGTCACTGTTCGTTCCCCAACTCCCTAGTCTACTACTATCTGTTTTCAAATGATATGGACCATTTATTAGATCATAATAGTTATGTACACAGGATCTGTATGTGTAATTTTGCAATTTTATTTCTACCGGCTTAGAAAGCAATAATTTTAATACAAGTGCAAGTATAGTTTGATAATAATTATCATTATCTAGATTTAACGAGATCTCATGGATCAGGTCAACAAGAATTGAGAATCGCTCTATTAAACAGATCATTTTACCATACTCTATATACTCATCATCTGTAATAGGGAAAAAGAAGCCATAGTTCTTTATGAAGGTAAAAAGATTTTTCCTAGTCTTTTCCGGATCATCCTTGATTCTTTCAACATTTCGCTTAGCATCTTTGGCTTTTTTCTTATTTATTATATTCAAGAACAGTTTGACGACATCTTTTTCGCTTTTTAAAGGCACCAATGTGTGTGCGTCGTCGTTAAACTCAAATCTTCTTGTGCTGATGGCGGGAACAATACCGCGAATCAAATCAAAACGTATTTTACTTGTATCATGTTTCGGAGTAATCAGTATCTTCTGAGACATATCATTATACAAAAGATTCAAAAAATCAAATCTTTCTTCCTCAGAAATGTTACATAATGTGTTGTCAAAGCTATCACATCTTAGATCATTGAAATTTATGATTTTTTTACATTTTGATTTTGCCACCACAATTACCTCCCTATAATTACAAAAACGGATAAAAAATTTTTATTTAGAAAAAAGTCGGCTCTTTTTTTCTAAAATATATCACATTTTTATTATACAAAATAGCTGAAATTGTTCCGAAGCTGTAAAAAGTGTAAAAAGTGCGAATTTGCAACATAAAAAAGAAGGTGATATAATGTGAACATTAAATTATTCGAAAGGATCTTACTTATGGAAATAAAAAATTACCCCAGGGGCTACTCAGCAGGTCCGGACGGTGTCTACTATCACGGCGAGCATTTTTCAAACGCTCTTATAGAAATAACCGATTACTACGAAGTAAAGTTTTTGACTTCGGGTGTCACAAGTGATACCTATGTTGAAGTCAAATTTATAGTGGAAGAAAAAAACTACTTTGCAACGATCCCGTACTACGATCTAAAAAATGCTATGCGCTTTATCCCACGTAATGATGTCAAGTTTGTAAAAAGCGAAAGCGTATGTAACAGATTTTTGTCGGAAACTATTAAAGGAGCTATTCTTAATAAGGAACCCCGAATCAGATATTCTCTCGACCAGGGCTATAATCGCTTTCCCGCAGAGAAAGATTCCGATGCGCATTACGTTTTTCTGCTTGGCAACTGCATTATTGGCGATACGGAACGTATAGGCGTTGATATAGCCCCGCAGAACGAAGCCCTCGCAAAATTTAAACGCCCGCTGTCAACGCAAAATGCTGAATTTATGCCGTGGGTATCGGATTTTCTTGATTCAGATAATATACCCGGCGTATTGCTTATGGCGGCACTTACGCCATTCATAATGCCACTTATAGACGAATCGCAAAGAAGCAGATTTGAGTTCAACACTTACGTTTACGGCGATTCGGGTTCGGGAAAATCTGCGATAACCAAACTGCTTGTAGATTATTTCGAGGGCAGTCCAAATATTATAAATCTGCACAGCAATAAAAGCGAGATCGACAAGATATTCGAGTACAAGCATTGTTGCGTGGCAATTGACGACCTCTGCGGCACTGATTCCAACAGAGAAAGAGAGAATAACGAACAGAAACTTTCGGAAAATCTCAAACGTGTTCAAACTCCGGGGCAGATAGTCCGTGACGGCAAAAGGATCAAAAATGAAAGTATGCTTTTTGTGACGGGTGAATATCTGCTTAAAAGTTCAAGCACGCTAAATCGCTGTCTTGTAGTAAATCTTAAAGATCCGATACCGCCGAAGGAGATCAACAAGCTTTGCCGTAATAAAGATCAGTATCTTGAAATGGTGCGGTGTTTTATCGAGTGGGTCTGCAAAAACTATGACAGACTTAGCAAGAATCTAAACAGCAGGCTTAGCGATGTGAAAAATCACAAAAGCAAGGCTGTGAGGTATTCGGGCTTTAACCGAAACTATGCTATAAAGTCCTTACTGTTTTGCACCTGCGATATATTTTGTGAGTTTATCAGAAGCGTTTCGAACGATGATATGACAATGATCACAAGGCGCCGTTCTATCGAAAACTCTATCGAAGTGCAGATAGATGACACATTGTGTCACCTTGAAAACCGCAGCAGCGAATATGCCTCCTCTCGAAACATAGTCGAGGAAGTAGCCACCGCTATTTTAAATTCGAAAAACGTCTATGACGATATTAAAGATTTTCGTAACGCAATATGTTTTGACGAAGGTCCTCGTTATTACGATGATCAGCTTGAGGGAAGCTTTATCATCAGCGGAGAGGAACTGAAAAAATTTTTTTCGTCAAGGCTTTCTGCAAAGTCCATAGGTGAAGCCCTTGCAGACGAGAACGTGCTTATTCTGTCAAAAGACGGAAGCAGAACATACCCTATCAGAAAGCAGGGCAAGTCGAAAGACAAATGGACGAAAAAGTTTTATCACATAAACGCCGATTCGCTCAAAGAGTATGCCCCTTGTTCCGATGAAACGGAAGATAAAAAGCCTAAAAAGCCTAAAAAGCCTAAAAAGCCTAAAAAGCGTGAACCGGGCATGTTCCCGCTACCAAAACAGTATGGAGTCTGGAACAAGCGGAAAAAGCAATGATTTAACTTATACATTATTTTCAAGATACCAAGGAGGTAAGCAATTATGGATATGGTCAGAGAAAGGGAACTCAACGTCCCTATATTTCAAAAGCAAAACCTCACTATCGAGGAAGCCGCCGTTTATTCAAACATCGGTCAGCACAAGCTGAGAGAACTCACGGCAGACGAACGCTGTCCGTTCGTTTTGTGGGTGGGAAATAAAAGGCTTATAAAGCGCAGGCAGTTTGATGAGTATATGTCGAGAGCTTATTCTATCTGAACTGCGAGAAATGTGAAAAATGCCGACCGTCCGGAAAGCCGATGGTCGGCAGAATTTTGAAAGGAGAGTTTTATTATGGTAAAAAGGCGCAGAGACAGCAAAGGCATTATGCTGAAAAAAGGCGAAAGCGAACGTGCGGGCGGCGGTTATGATTACCGCTGGACGCAGAACGGCGAAAGGCGCGTGATATATGCACCCACGCTGCAGGAACTTCGTGAGAAAAAAGAGGAAATCTCTGCCGATGTTCTCAGAGGCATAAGACCTAACGCCCGAAACCTCACGGTAAATGACATCTATAAAATGTGGGTGAGAGATAAAATGGGGCTAAAGGACAACACTATGCTGAACTATATGTATATGTATGAAATGTTCGTTGACCCCTATATCGGCAAAAGCAAGATTTCAGGACTGCTGTATTCGGACGTTAAGGGCTTTTACAATATGCTTTACAGAGAACGCGGGCTAAAAGTTTCTACTATCGACAACGTAAATACCGTGCTTCATCAAGTGCTTGAACTTGCCGTGCAGAACAGGCTTATCCCCGCGAACCCCTCCGACAATGCGATAAGAGAACTGAAACATATGCACGGCAAGGAGATACAGAAACGTCAGGCGCTTACCGCAAAGGAACAGGAACTTTTTCTTGATTACCTCCGCAGCACGCCGCGTTATCAGCATTGGTATCCTGTATTTCTTACAATGCTTTATACAGGTCTGCGTGTTGGCGAGATAACGGGGCTGCGCTGGTGCGATGTTGATCTTGAAAACGGCTTTATCAGCGTCAACCACACGCTTGTTTACTACAAGCACGATACAAACAAATGTCAGTTCAGCATACACAAGCCTAAGACAGAAGCGGGAAGCCGCAGCGTGCCTATTATGAGCGAAGTCAGGGAAGCGCTCGAACAGGAGAAAGAGTATCAGGATATAGCGGGGCTGAGATGCAAAGTTAAAGTCGACGGCTTTTCTGATTTTATTTTCATAAACCGCTTTGGCAATGTACATAATCAGAACAATCTCAACAGGGCATTGCGCAGGATAATCCGTGACTGCAACAAAAGAGTGCTTTCGGAAGCGCAGAAAAGCGAAAACGTCACCCTATTACCCGATTTCAGTTGTCACACCCTACGCCACACCTTTGCAACACGAATGTGTGAAATGGGCATAAACCTCAAAGTGATTCAAGACGTACTCGGCCATTCAGATTTCAGCACCACGATGAACGTCTACACCGACGCCACGAGCGACTTCAAAAAGAAAGAATTTCAGACCCTTGAAAAGCTTCTCAAAGGCGGCAGTGCCGAATAATAAAAAAGAGATCACCGATGAACCAAAACATCAGTGATCTCTCATATGTTATCATATTTTTTTATAAGTTTCTGACCGATTGGCGTAAAATTGGCGTAAGCCGTCGGTCAGACCTGCTGAAAACCTCGCAAAATCAAGGGTTTATTACTCTAGTGTCTTCATCGTAGGGAACAACAG
>ERZ772893.2434-NODE-2434-length-14979-cov-2.170062_pt1 | contig 14979 bp, 11 predicted proteins | sample MGYA00511482_ERZ772893 | MGnify/ENA primary metagenome ERZ772893 (study PRJEB29015, sample SAMEA2737687) | human gut metagenome | biome: human gut; feature: human-associated habitat; material: faeces | place: China | collected 2012 ...
GTTAAAGATAAGAGAAGAACTGGAAGATGGTGTGGAAATCCTGCATGGGGACTGGAAACTTCCGACCGGAGAATACACCGAGCTGAGTGAGAATGGAGAGTCGCTTCATCCACATAATAAAATTTATATTTTTGAAAGGGGAAGCCAGTTTGATATTTTGCGGGAAGTAAAAAACAGTTATATGTGGGTATCGCCAGTACCGGAAAAATTAAGGAAAAACTACAATCTGGTGCAGAAGCATGCCGGATTTTCCAGACAGATGATCCGGGATGTGCTGATCTACAAAAAGGGTTATCAGAAAAAATTGTACGAAAGAGAATTTATTGAGCATTTAAAAGAAACAATCCGTGAAATGATGTAAATGAGAGCAGAATGATATATCGGACCAAGATATATCCATTCTGCTCTTTTTGTGTATTTTATGAGCTGGGTACACATTTATCCGTCTATTCATAAATACTAATACTTTTGATTCTTGTATTATTATATATTGGAAAATATATAGCTATCATATATGAAATGTATAAACGAAAACTATAGATATATGTTATAATGTCATAAAAATGATAGAATAATAAGAAGGAAATGTACAATATGACGAAGGAGGAAATGGAATGTTAGATGCATCTTATTATCAGAAAACGGATGAGATCATTGCCATGCATACAAGGGAGGAACGCTCATTGATACCGATCATTCAGGATATTCAGGAGGAATACCGTTATCTTCCACCGGAACTGCTTACCTATGTAGCAAAACAGATCGGGATTACAGAGGCAAAAGCGTACAGTGTGGCAAGCTTTTATGAGAATTTTTCATTTGAACCGAAAGGAAAGTATGTGATCAAGGTCTGTGACGGAACAGCCTGTCATGTGCGTAAATCCATTCCGATCCTGGAAGCGCTGTATAAAGAGCTGGGGTTAAATGAGCACAAGCATACATCAGACGATATGCTTTTTACAGTAGAGACTGTATCCTGTCTTGGAGCCTGTGGACTTGCACCTGCGATCACAGTTAATGATGAAGTACATCCGAAGATGTCACCGGAGAAGGTAATCAAACTTCTTGAAGAACTGAGAGGTGAAGAAAATGAAAATTGAAAACAGAACGGAACTGAAGGAATATCGTATTGAATGTCAGAAAAAACAATCGGCTGACTGCAGAGTACTGGTTTGCGGGGGAACCGGATGTCTGGCAAGTGGATCAGGCAAGATTTATGAAAAGTTAAAAGAACTGACAAAAGATCATACAGGGGTAGAAGTAAAGATCGGGGAAGAAATCGCACATACAAAGGTTATGAAGAGTGGATGTCATGGCTTCTGCGAGATGGGACCTCTGGTAAGAATTGAGCCATATAATTATTTATATATTAAAGTAAAACTGGAAGACTGCGAAGAGATTTATAACGAAACAATCCTGGGTGGCAGACCGGTAGAGCGACTTCTCTACAAGATGGATGGAGTGACCTATCCGTCACAGGAAGAGATTCCGTTCTACGCAAAGCAGACCAGACTGGTACTGAAGAATTGCGGACATATCGACGCAGAGCATATTGGGGGTGCACTTGCAGTCGGTGCTTATGCCGGAATCGAAAAGGCACTCTTTGAGATGACACCGGAAGCAGTGATCCAGACAATCTATGATTCGAATCTGCGTGGACGTGGAGGTGCCGGATTCCGCACCGGCAGAAAGTGGCAGCAGGTTGCTTCCCAGAAAGAAAAGATCCGCTATGTGGTCTGCAATGGTGATGAAGGTGATCCGGGTGCATTTATGGACCGAAGTATCATGGAAGGTGATCCGCACCGTATGATCGAGGGCATGATGATCGCAGCATATGCAGTACAGGCACAGGAAGGCTATATCTATGTACGTGCAGAATATCCGCTTGCGATTGAAAGACTGAAGACAGCGATCAGCCAGGCAGAGGCAATCGGACTTTTAGGAGACAACATTCTTGGAACCAATTTCAGTTTCCATTTACATATCAACCGTGGTGCAGGTGCATTCGTCTGTGGAGAAGGCAGCGCACTGACGGCATCCATTGAAGGAAAACGTGGAATGCCGAGAGTAAAACCGCCACGTACAGTAGAGCAGGGATTATGGGCAAGACCAACTGTTCTTAATAACGTAGAAACCTATGCCAATGTTCCGATGATCGTAACAAATGGTGCAGACTGGTTCAAAGGAATCGGTACACCAGAGAGTCCCGGAACGAAAGCATTTGCACTGACCGGTAATGTAAGAAATACAGGACTGATCGAAGTACCAATGGGAATTACATTGCGCGAAGTTATTTATGACATCGGCGGTGGAATCCAGAATGACAAGAAATTCAAAGCAGTACAGATCGGTGGTCCGTCCGGTGGATGTCTGACCGAGGATCAGCTGGACAGTAAGATGGACTTTGATTCACTGGCGAAGATCGGGGCAATGATCGGTTCGGGCGGTCTGGTTATCATGGACGAGGATACCTGTATGGTAGAGGTTGCCAGATTTTTCATGAGTTTTACACAGAGAGAAAGCTGTGGAAAATGTGTTCCTTGCCGTGAAGGTACAAAGAGAATGCTTGAAATCCTGGAGCGTATTGTAGCAGGAAACGGAAAACCATCCGATATGGACGAGCTTCGTGAACTGGCAGATATGATTGAGAGTACGGCGCTTTGCGGACTTGGAAAGAGCGCACCGAAACCGGTTATCAGTACCATGAATGCATTTGAAGAGGAATATCTGGAACATATCAACGAGAAACGCTGCCGGACAGGTGTCTGTTCAAATCTGCGTAAATTCCAGATCGATCCGGAGATATGCAAGGGCTGCTCGAAGTGTGCAAGAAACTGTCCGGCAGGTGCAATTGAAGGCGTGCTGAAATCTCCTTATCATATCAATCAGGAGAAATGTATCAAGTGCGGAGCCTGCATGGAACAGTGTCCGTTTAAAGCAATTCATATCGAGAAATAGGAGGAATGAGTCATGGGATATATGACAATAGATGGAAGGAAGGTAGAGTTTACAGATGAGCCGAATGTACTTTCTGTCATCCGTAATGCAGATATAGATATACCGACACTCTGCTACCATTCAGAACTGTCTGTGTATGGAGCTTGTCGTTTGTGTACCGTAGAAGATGAGAGAGGAAAGACGTTTGCATCCTGTTCAGAACCGCCAAGAGATGGGATGGTCATTTACACGAATACTCCGCGTCTTATGAAATATCGTAAGATGATTCTGGAGCTTTTACTTGCTGCACATTGCAGAGACTGTACAACCTGTATCAAGAGTGGAGAATGTCAGCTTCAGGCGCTGGCACACCGTATGGGCGTCACAACCGTCCGATTTGAAAATACAAAAGAACAGTATCCACTGGATTTCAGTTCACCGTCAATCGTGCGTGACCCGAATAAATGTATTCTCTGTGGTGACTGTGTCCGTATGTGCGACAATGTACAGTCTGTTAATGCGATTGATTTTGCATACCGGGGAACAAAGGCTCTGGTAACACCGGCATTTAACAAAAAGATTGCAGAGACAGACTGCGTAAACTGTGGACAGTGCAGGGTTGTCTGTCCTACAGGTGCGATCAGTATCAATACCAATATCGAAGTGATCTGGGATCTTCTTGCAGATAAGAATACAAAGGTGATCGCACAGATCGCACCGGCAGTCCGGGTCGCAGTCGGCGATCAGTTCGGCCTTCCAAGAGGGGAAAATGTGATGGGAAAACTCGTCAATGTGTTGCACCGCCTTGGATTTGATGAAGTTTATGATACTTCTTATGGTGCAGACCTTACGGTGATCGAGGAATCTGAAGAGCTTCTTGAACGACTTGCATCCGGAGAAAATCTCCCATTATTTACATCCTGCTGTCCGGCATGGGTAAAATTCTGCGAGAACCGTTATCCGGATCTGGCAAAAAATCTGTCAACCTGCCGTTCACCGCAGCAGATGTTTGGTGCTGTGATCCGTGAATACTATAAGGATCCGGAAAAGAATGGTGGAAAGAGAATCGTTTCTGTATCGATCATGCCGTGTACTGCAAAGAAAGAAGAGATTTTAAGACCGGAATCTTCCACGAATGGAAAACGGGATATTGATTATGTACTGACTACAACAGAGCTGATTACAATGATCCGGAAATCCGGTATCCGCTTTGAAAATCTGGAGATCGAAGCATCCGATATGCCGTTTGGTATCGGATCTGGTGCAGGTGTGATTTTCGGAGTAACCGGTGGTGTGACAGAAGCCGTACTCAGGCGTCTTCGTGAAGGACATAACCGTGTGGAAATGGATAAGATCAAATTCAGTGGAGTTCGTGGAGAAGAAGGACTGAAAGAAGTAGAGTTTGATTACAACGGACGTACTATCCATGCAGCTGTTGTCAGTGGACTTGGAAATGCAGATGCGCTGATGAAGAAGATCCAGAAGGGCGAGGTACATTACGACTTTGTTGAGGTTATGGCATGCAGGCGCGGATGTATCATGGGTGGCGGACAGCCAGTCCCGGCAGGTCCGAGAAGCAGGATAGCCAGAAGCAAAGGCCTGTATGATACCGATATCAATACGCAGATTAAGAAGTCGAATGAGAATCCGCTGATCCTGTCATTATATGATGAACTTCTGAAAGGAAAGACCCACGAATTACTTCATCGTAATTTTGAGGCAGCGAAAAAATAAAATTGTACGAAAAAGAGTATAAGACAATGCAGTCGTCGATCTGGCGGCTGCATTGTCTTATTTCAGAGTATTTCCATACATTCACTGGCACTTTTTTCTCATTTCGATCCCCTTCGCTTTCTATATATAAATGAAGTAGGTCATGAAATTATGATAAACATATAGTCATTAAGGTGTCGATTTTGAAACAAAAACTTCCGGGATTTTTAATGGAGAGTTTGGAAAAAATAGGGAAATAAACCAGGAAAGATGACTCTTGTCAAGAAGAAATATATCTGTTATAGTGAGTAAGAATAAATAAAGAAACTTTTTCAGTGCTAGGCAGAAGAATTTCTGGTCGGCTTAAAAGGGAATCAGGTGAAAGTCCTGAGCGATCCGGTCACTGTAAATGAGGAGCAAAGCGGCGGCAAGCCATTGCATAAAAAATGTGAGAAGGTGCAGCTTTGTTAAGATCCATAAGCCAGGAGACCTGCTGAAAGAGAGTAAATTGCTTCCGATGAAAGCGCGTTTACATACACAAAGAAATGATATCTTGCTTCATACTGAGTATGAAAGCAAGATTTTTGTGCTGCCATATATACGGAAAAGAGTTCCGATGGCAGAGGGTGTAGGTGAAGTCTGCTTTCAGGAAAAAGGAAGCAGATTTTTTTTGCATACGATGAGCCAAGTGCAGATTTATGCTTGCACGAGAAACTGAATTTGGCGAATGTACATCATCGAGCTGTCAAGCGACAGAAGATCAGGACATCAGGAGGAAGAGTTGGATTATGAAGAGGAATTCAAAACAGTTTCTTGCACTTTTCATGGCAGTTGCAATGTCGGTTACACCGGTTTCTTATGCTTACGCTGAGGACAGTGCAGTGGCAGGAGTAGAAAATACAGAATCAGGTCAGCAGACTGTAGAAGTAACAGACGGAAAAATCGGTGCGGCAGACGCTGCAGGTCAGCCGGCTGAAGAAGTGACTGGACAGGAAGAAGAAACGACTGCCGGACAGGGAACGGACGAGAAGCAGAAGAGTCAGGAAGAGCCGAAAGCAGAAGAAAATGCGGAAACAGGGAATGTAACTGAGACAGAGAAAAAAGAAGCGGGCGAAGACGGAAAGAGCGAAGAGAAGGCTGCAGAGGAGCAGAAGGTTAAGTCGGAAGAAACGGCGGAAAATGCCGGGGAAGTGAAGACGCAGGAAGCGAAAAATGTTACCAGTGATTTTGAAATGTTTAAGGTTGGATCGTCTTCTGTTGTAAAAGAAAATGATCACCTGAAAGTTTCGATAGAAACAGAGAGTAAAACTTACAATAAAATTTATATTGGAAGTAAAGCTGATACAGTTGAACGGAAAGAAGAAAAGGCGATAGTTGGAACAGGAACAGGCAACGGGTATTTATTTTCATTTGAACTTCCACTGTCAGCAGATGGAACGGATGTTGCCTTTGTACCGCATAGCCAAAAGAAAGGTTGGGTGAGTAAGAAAGAAGACGGAGATTACACGCTTCATATTTCATCGTCAGCAGAAAATAAAAAAGACGACACAGAAAATCCTGAACAGGGGGGCAATTTAGGAGAGAGCAAACCGGAAACCGGAAGTGGCGAAAACCAGAAACCGGGAAATGAGGACAAGACTGTACTGGATACTGGAAAATATGTGGTGGATGTAGATACATTTTCTTCTTCTGGAATGTTTCGGATAGTTAATTGTGTGTTGACTTCTGTTGGTGGCAAGATGCAGGCAGATATTACACTTAGTGGAACAGGATATGATTATTTATACGTGGGAACCGCTAAGGATGCTGAAAAAGCTTCAAAAGATCAGTTAATTGCGCCTAAAGAAATTGTAGAAGGAAAATGTGTATTTACAGTGCCGGTGGAGAGCATGAATACTGGGATTCAGATTGCAGCACATGGGAAAAAAGGTGGTAAATGGTTTGATCGTACATTAACATTCAAGACAGAAGGAATGACCAAATATGTTCAGGTAAGTGATGGCTCTTATAAAGCAAACGTAACTTCAAGTTCATCCATGTTTAAAGTTACGGATTGCATCTTAACATCAAAAAATGGGGAGATGACTGCAAAAATTACACTCAGTGGTACAGGATATGATTATCTGTATGTAGGAACAAGTGCAGATAAGTCCAAGTGGATTCCTTATGTTGTGGACAAAAATGGTATGTATACCTATACGATTCCGGTTTCTTTATTAGACACAGGAATTTCAGTGGCAGCATTTTCTCATAAAAAGCAAGTATGGTATGACCGTACCTTGACATTCGCCTCAGCAGGCATGAAGAATCTGAACAATAGCAATTCCACAAATGGAACTACTGGAAATAATGGCAACACCAACCAGGGAAATAACACCAGCCAGAACACCAACTTTGGAACCGGCACCACTTCCGGAGGCACAGGCACAAACCAGACCCCGGACAAAGAATCCAAATACGAGGCAGATTTAAATGGTGGAACTGCCCGTGTAAACAGTGCAACAACACTTGCAGACGGTGTCTATACACCGGATAAATTTTCCTGGTCAGGTGGAACCGGAAAGGTCAGCATCAGTTGTACCAAGATTACCGTGACAGGCGGTCAGGCATATGCTACCATTGTATTTAGCAGTGGTTCTTATGGCTATGTAAAGGCGAATGGAAATACCTATTATCCGACAGCAACCGGAAGTACGTCTACATTTGTCATTCCGGTAGAACTGAACAAGAACAATACGATCATCGGTATGACAACCAAGATGTCAACAGCGCATGAAATCAGCTATTCGATTTTCATTTACCTAAGTGCTGCAGCAAAAGCAGACGGAACTACAGTAAGTGGGGAGACCAATTTAAGTGCAGATACACTGGATGAGAAAGCACCGGAAATCATGGGACTTTCTTATCAGTCTGAGACAAAGGTAGAGCATGCTAAGTACTTCAAGATCTATCATTATGATCAGGGAATCACTCTTTTAGAAATCGATCAGAGAAAAGATGAGGATACAAAAGAGACTAAGACAAAGGATACAAAAGAAGATACAGATTCCGGACTGACACCGGCACAGGAAGAAAAGCTTGCGCTTTACAAAGCAAAGATCGTCCGTTATCTGATCGTCCCGGAAGACGCAGAAATTCCGGCAGGTCTGGATAAAGAAATGATCGTGATCCAGAAGCCGAAGAAGTCTGCATATGTAGGTTCAGAGGAAGTACTGGAAATCCTGGATAAGCTGAATGCAACAGACCAGATTACATCAGTAGGGGTAAAACAGAAGAACTGTAAGGTAGAAGGCATTGCAAAAGCAATGAAAGCTAAGAAGATCATTTATGCAGGAACCTATAAGAAACCGGAAAATAAAAAACTGATGAAGAGTAAGTGTGATCTTGCAATTCTTTCCAATAAAATTCTTCCGGATGAAAAGAATGAGAAGAAAATGTCGGTAGAAGATCAGCAGAAGAGATACGAAGAGCTGGCAGAAAAATTTGTTCTTCTGGATATTCCGATGATCGTTGACCGGTCAGCAGATGAGGAAAAGGATGATGCAAAAGCAGAGTGGAGCAAGGTTTACGAGGCAATTTTCGCGCAGACAGACAGTGCAGATTCTTCTGCAATAAACTAGGCAGATTCTTTTTTATATACAGAGGTAGAAAATGAAAAAGAGAACGATGCGTCTGGGGTGCATTCTTTTAAGTACAGTGCTGCTTGGGATGGTGGCACTGACCGGATGCGGGCAGGCGAAAAGGAATACAACAGATACAAAAAAAACAGAAAGCAGCAGTACAAAAGGAAGTGCCAAAGAAAAAAAAGGTCCGGAGATTGACGGACTCACCTATGAATCTACGATGGATCTGGAATATGCCGAAGGTTTTCAGGTATATTATTACAAAGACGGCTATAAGATGATAGATATCAAAGGCGATGCAAAATTTCTGGTCGTCCCGGAAAATCAGGATGTGCCGGATGGAGCCGAGGAGGATTACGTGATCCTTCAGCAGCCGCTGGATCATATTTATCTTGCGGCGACATCTGCAATGGCACTTTTTAATGCGATCGATTCTCTGGATAATATCACAATGACAGGTACCCAGGCTTCCGGATGGTATATTGAAAATGCAGTCAAAGCGATGGATGACGGGAAAATGAAATTTGCAGGGAAATACAGTGAACCGGATTATGAGATGCTGGTGGACGAAGACTGTGATCTAGCCATCGAATCGACCATGATCCTTCACACACCGAAGGTACAGGAGATGATCGAATCTCTGGATATCCCGGTGATGATCGACCGGTCCAGCTATGAATCGCATCCTCTGGGAAGAACTGAATGGATCAAACTTTATGCAGCAATGCTGAATAAAGAAGATGCAGCGGATGCATTTTTTGAAAAGCAGGTGGAAAATGTCGATGCGCTCAAAGATTTTAAGAATACCGAGAAGACAGTTGCATTTTTCTATGTAAGCAGTGACGGAACGGTGGTAGTAAGAAGAAGTGATGATTATATTCCGAAAATGATCGAACTTTCCGGTGGAAGATATGTATTCGATGATCTGACTGGCGATGACAGTAATACTTCAGCAGTAAAACTTACAATGGAAGAATTTTACGCACAGGCGGCGGATGCAGATTATCTGATTTATAATTCAAGTATCGATAATCCAATCAACAGTGTAAAAGATCTGGAAGAAAAAGATGCACTTTTTTCTGATTTCAAAGCAGTCAAAGAAGGAAATGTATGGTGTACCGGTAAATATCTGTATCAGGCAACCGATATCGTTGGGGAACTGATCACGGATATGAATCTGATGCTGACAGGCGGCGATGAAAGCAAGATGACATTTTTATACCATGTAAAATAGAAAACGGAGAAGAAAATGGGACAGGCAGGAATGAAAAATAACTGGAAAAGGAATACAAGATATATGGGAGTCTTTGCGGTGCTGGCAGCAGTTTTTTGCATGATCGTAGTGCTGAACATCAATACCGGAAATGTACAGATCTCGGTTCCTGAGATTTTACGGATCCTGTTTCTGAAAAAAGGAACACAGGTGCAGATGAATATTATCTGGAAAATCCGTCTTCCGCGTGTCCTGATGGCGGGGATTCTGGGAGGGGCACTTGCCCTTTCCGGATTTTTATTGCAGACATTTTTTTCCAACCCGATCGCAGGACCGTATGTACTGGGGATTTCTTCGGGTGCAAAGATGATGGTCGCTCTGGCGATGATCATCTTTTTAAAATATTACACTTTGGTATCATCTTATATACTGATCATTGCAGCATTTATCGGATCTATGCTTTCAATTGGATTTATCCTGCTTCTTGCAAGAAAAATCCGGAATATGGCAACTCTTCTGGTTGGCGGAATCATGATCGGTTATATCTGCTCGGCAGTAACCGATTTTGTTGTGACTTTTGCGGAGGATTCAGATATTGTGAATCTGCACGGCTGGTCACAGGGAAGCTTTTCAGGGATGAGTTGGAGCAATGTAAAGGTAGCTGCGCTTATGGTAGGAATCACTCTGATCCTTACCTTTTTCCTGTCAAAGCCGATCGGAGCGTATCAGCTTGGGGAAATGTATGCGCAGAGCATGGGTGTCAATATCCGTGTGTTCAGGGTGCTTCTGATTCTGCTTTCCAGTGTATTTTCCGCATGTGTGACCGCATTTGCAGGGCCGATTTCATTTGTTGGAATCGCAGTTCCGTACTTGATCAAGCATCTTCTCGGGACGGCAAAACCGCTGGTTGTGATACCGGCAACATTCCTTGGCGGAGCGGTGTTCTGTATGGGATGTGATTTGATCGCGCGTATGGCATTTGCACCACTGGAGCTGAATATCAGTACCGTGACTTCGATCTTTGGTGCACCGATCGTAATTTTCATGATGATAAAAGGAAGAAAAGGGAAATAAATATGAGTGACAGCTATTTTCAGATGAAAGATCTTTCTGTCGGATATCATGGAAATGTACTGATCCATGATATCTGTACAGAGATTAAAAAAGGTGAGATATTGACACTGATCGGACCAAACGGTTCCGGGAAATCTACGATTTTAAAAAGTATTACCAAGCAGCTTACGCTCATTGGAGGTAAGGTGACGATCGGTGAAAAGAATCTGAAAGACTTATCTTACAAAGAGCTTGCAACGAAGATGGCAGTGGTGCTGACACAGCGGGCAAAGCCGGAGCTGATGACCTGCTATGAGGTCGTAGCAGCAGGGCGGTATCCTTATACAGGACGGCTCGGGATATTAACGCGAGAAGATGAGAAAAAGACACAGGAAGCACTGGAAATTGTCCATGCAACAGAATACGCAGAAAAAAGTTTTGAGGCGATCAGTGACGGGCAGAGACAGCGGATCCTTCTGGCAAGAGCAATCTGCCAGGAACCGGAGGTACTGATCCTGGATGAACCCACTTCTTTTCTGGATATCCGTTATAAGCTGGAGCTGCTTACTATTTTGAAAAATATGGCGAAAGAAAAGCAGATCACGGTCATTATGTCACTTCATGAGATCGATCTGGCGCAGAAGATCTCGGATAAGATCCTGTGCGTTAAAGGAGATACAATTTTCGGTTATGGAGAGCCGGAGGCGATTTTTAAAGAAGATTTTATCCAGAAACTTTATGAGATCGACAACGGGCATTTTGATCCTGTGTTCGGAAGTGTGGAGCTTGCAAAGGCGGAGGGAGAGGCAGAAGTATTTGTGATCTCCTCCGGAGGCAGTGGAATCCCTGTTTACCGGAACCTTCAGAAAGCAAAGATTCCATTTTCGGCAGGAATCCTGTATACTAATGATATCGACTATCATCTGGCAAAGCATCTGGCGGTCAATGTAATAGAAGAAGAGCCATTTGAGCCGGTAAGCGATCGTGCATTTGAACGGGCAAAGCAGATGATCAGACAGTGTAAAAAGGTGATAAATGCAGGAATTGTGATTGGGACAACCAACCGGAAGATGAAAGAACTGCTTGTATTTGCAGAAGAAATGGGGAAGCTGGAATCATATGAAAAATAGACTTTTGCACATTTACTGTGGAGATGGAAAAGGAAAGACGACGGCGGCAACGGGGCTTGCAGTGCGCGCAGCTGGAAGCAATATGCGGGTTCTGTTTGCCCGTTTTTTAAAAAATGAATTTTCAGGAGAATTGAAGATTCTGGATCAGATCCCGGAGATCGAGGTACTTCATCTGGAAAAAAGCTATGGATTTTTTAAGACACTTTCTGAAAAGGAACAGGAAGAAGTCCGAGAGATGTATGGCAGGCTGTGGGATACGATCCAGAGAAAAATCAGCACAGGGGATTATGATATGCTTGTGATCGATGAATTTATGGCGGCATACCGGTATGGACTGATTCCGAATGAAGAGGCGGTGCAGTTCTTAAAAGACAGACCGGACAATCTGGAAGTGGTTCTGACCGGACGGGATCCGTCAGATGAGCTACTGGAGCTGGCAGATTATATTTCGGAGGTTAAGATGGTACGGCATCCTTTTGAAAAAGGAATCCGGGCAAGGAAAGGCATCGAATACTAAGGAGACGAAATGGAAATGGACAAGATGCAGGTCGTGTGGAAAAATCAAAAAGAACTGCGGTGCGGATACACAACGGGAAGCTGTGCTGCGGCAGCAGCAAAGGCGGCAGCGGCAATGCTCTTTTCCGGGGAGGAAGTCCGCCAGGTATCTTTTATGACACCGAAAGGGATCGAACTGTATCTGGAAGTGGAAGAGATCCAGAGAGAAAATGAAGCGGTCAGCTGTGCCATTCAGAAGGATAGCGGAGATGATCCGGATGTGACGAACGGGATCTTCGTTTACGCCAAGGTCACGAAAAAAAGGGAAAAAGGAGTGACCTTAGATGGTGGGATCGGAGTAGGGCGGTTCACCCGGAAGGTGCTGGAGCAGGAAGCCGGAGAGGCAGCAATCAACAAAGTGCCACGGCAGATGATCCGGGAAGCGGTGCAAAGCCAGATTGAGAAATACGAATGGGATGGCGGTGCAGACATTGTGATCTATATCCCGGAGGGCGTGGAGATCGCGAAGAAAACGTTTAATCCAAGACTTGGGATCGAAGGTGGGATTTCGGTACTCGGAACCTCAGGAATCGTAGAACCGATGAGTGAACAGGCACTGACGCAGACTATTTTCATGGAAATGAAGATGCTTCGTGATGAAGGTCACCGGTATTGTTATCTGACACCGGGAAATTATGGAAATGATTTTCTCAGGCAGACGCTTGGATATGACCAGGAGCTTGCGGTGAAATGCAGCAATTATATCGGGGATGCGATTGATGACGGCGTGCGGCTGAAGATGGACGGACTGCTGCTTGTAGGACATATCGGAAAGCTGGTCAAGATCGCTGCAGGTGTAATGAATACCCATTCCAGGCAGGCAGATGCAAGAATGGAAGTGCTTGCCGTCCATGCGGCAATGGCAGGGGCAGACCGTGAGACAGTCTGTGCTCTGATGAAGTGTTTTACGACGAAGGAAGCATTGGACATTCTGGAAGAAAGAGGACTTTTGGAAGAGACGATGCGGACCGTGATGGAGAAGATCGAGTATCATTTGGCGAAGCGTGCAGGCGAGAAGATGAAGGTCGGGGCGCTGATGTTTTCGGATGAGCTCGGGATTCTTGGGAAGACATCTCTTGTGGACAAACTGAGGGAAAAGATCGGATAGGTAGAAAGGTATGACAAAAAAATGGCAGGAAGATTTGACCTTGCGGGTGTAGGTCCGGGAGATCCGGAACTGATGACGATAAAGACAATTCGTGCGATTAAAGCGTGTCAGGTATTGGTACTTCCAATTGGCAGTCCGGAGTTAAAGAAACCGGAACTGGAAGAGGGGGAAGAAGAGACATTTGCAAAAGAATGTCTGGCATATCGGATTGCGTGTGAGGCAGAGCCGGAGACGAAAAAGAAGCTGCGGCTGTATCTTCCTATGCCAATGATCAAGGAAAAAAAGCTACTGAAAGAGATACACGATGCGGGTGCAAGAAAGGCGTCAGAGCTTCTGGAGAAAGGAAAGAATCTGGTTTTTCTGACGATTGGAGATCCGACCGTGTATTCGACAGGAATTTATATTTATAAAAGACTGAAAAAGATGGGATATCAGGGGGAGATCTTTTCCGGGATTCCGTCTTTTTGTGCTGCGGCAGCAAGGCTGGAGATCTCGCTTGTGGAGAACCGGCAGGAGCTGCATGTTCTTCCGGTGTCCTATGGAATTGAAGAAAAGTTGAAGCTTCCGGGGACGAAGGTTCTTATGAAGACCGGGAAAAAGATGGGACAGATAAAAGAGTTTTTACAGGGGAGCAGTCAGGATATCTGTCTTGTAGAAAACTGTGGAATGGACGACGAACGTATTGTCCGATCGGTGGAAGAGATTTCAGAAGATGCGGGATACTATTCCCTTCTAATTGTAAAAGATAGGAAAAGATAGAAAAGGCAGGAAGAATTATGATTACATTTGTAGGAGCAGGTCCGGGAGCAGAAGATCTGATCACAGTACGCGGACAAAGACTTTTGAAAGAAGCAGACATCGTGATCTATGCGGGTTCTCTTGTGAACCCGGGATTACTTAAATTGTGTAAAGAAGAGTGCGAGATATATAATAGTGCGAAGATGACATTGGAAGAAGTATTAGAAGTAATGATAAAAGGACACGGGGACGGAAAAGAAATCGTACGTCTGCATACAGGAGATCCTTGCCTTTATGGTGCGATCCGAGAGCAGATGGATGAACTGAAGAAACTTGAGATACCATATGAAGATTGTCCGGGTGTCAGTTCATTTTGCGGAGCTGCGGCAGCACTGGAAGCAGAGTATACCTTGCCGGGGATCTCTCAGTCTGTCGTGATCACGAGAATGGCGGGAAGGACACCAGTGCCGGAGAAAGAGTCAGTCAGAAGCTTTGCGGCACATCAGGCGACGATGGTTTTATTCTTGAGCACAGGACTGTTAAAGGAACTTTCAGCAGAATTGATTGAAGGCGGATACAGCGAAGATACACCGGCAGCGATTGTTTATAAAGCGACCTGGCCGGAACAGAAAGTACTTCGCTGCACAGTAGGAACGCTGGAACAGACTGCACGCGAGGCGGATGTCACCAAGACAGCGCTGATCGTAGTCGGAGAAGTGCTTGACGGGACTTATGAGAGATCAAAGCTTTATGATCCGACATTTACGACAGAATTCAGACAAGCATCCTGTTCTAAAAAGGAATTAGGACAAACCGGAGAGAGTCAAAGCACAGAGATGAGACAGGAAGCAGAGGGACAGAGCAAATGAGTACAGTATATGTAGTAGGACTCGGACCGGGAGCAGAAGA
>ERZ772893.2435-NODE-2435-length-14973-cov-5.376525_pt1 | contig 14973 bp, 9 predicted proteins | sample MGYA00511482_ERZ772893 | MGnify/ENA primary metagenome ERZ772893 (study PRJEB29015, sample SAMEA2737687) | human gut metagenome | biome: human gut; feature: human-associated habitat; material: faeces | place: China | collected 2012 ...
AAAGCCGCGAAAAGCGATGTAAACGAAATCGCGGTTGACGCTGCTGAGAACGTATCGGCAGAGACCGAAACGGATATGAACGGCGTCGACGCAGCTCACGATAATTCCGAAAAGTTCGACCATAAGACGGATATAAAAGCGCTTATCGAAAAGGGCAAGGCAAAAGGCTCTCTTTCGAACAGCGATATAATGGAGGCTCTCGAATACTCCGATTACGATATCGATCAGATCGAGAAGATATATGAGATGATCGAGAATAACGGCATTGAGGTCACAAATTATATCAATCCTTCGGAATTCGACGACATAGAGATCGAGGTCGAGCAGCTCGAATCCGCCGAGGATATGGAAAAAATGCTCCAACAGGAGGGTCTTGCGATAGACGACCCCGTCCGGATGTATCTGAAGGAGATAGGCAAGGTTCCGCTTCTTGAGGCGGAGCGCGAGCTTTACCTTGCGGAGTGCATGGCAAAGGGCGACGAAAAAGCAAAGGACGAGCTTGTTGAGGCAAACCTCCGACTTGTTGTAAGTATCGCAAAAAGATATGTCGGAAAGGGAATGTTCTTCCTCGACCTTATACAGGAAGGCAATCTCGGACTTATGAAGGCCGTGGAAAAGTTCGACTATACCAAGGGATATAAGTTCTCCACATACGCCACATGGTGGATACGTCAGGCGATAACCCGTGCGATCGCGGATCAGGCGCGCACAATAAGGATCCCCGTTCACATGGTTGAAACGATACATAAGGTGTCGAGATGCCAGCGCCAGCTTCTTCAGGAGCTCGGACACGAAGCGACTGCCGAGGAGGTTGCCGAGCGCATTGGCATGTCACCCGATAAGGTGCGCGAGATAATGAAGATCGCGCAGGATCCCGTGTCACTCGAGACACCTATCGGCGAGGAGGAGGACAGCCACCTCGGCGACTTTATTCCGGATGATGATTCCCCCGCTCCCGCGGAGGCGGCATCGTACGAGCTTCTCAAGGAGCAGCTCGAAGAGGTGCTTCATACTCTTACATCAAGGGAAGAGCATGTGCTGAAGCTCCGTTTCGGACTTGAGGACGGACGCACGCGCACACTTGAAGAGGTCGGCAAGGAATTCAATATAACGCGAGAGCGCATACGTCAGATCGAAGCAAAAGCGCTTCGTAAGCTCCGCCATCCCAGCCGCTCGAAGCGCCTCAAGGACTACCTCGACTGATTATGCATTATAATTTAAACAATTGATTAATACTTCTGCGCGGAGCCAAAAATCCCTTGACAATTCGCCATTTTTGTTGTACAATAATCCTATGTTCGGGGCAGTTCGGACGTTTTGGGCTGTCTAAAATAATTGGAGGATTCCTTAGATGAAAAGAAAGCTTTTGTGCTTGTTGCTGAGTGCCGTTTTTGTTTTCTCGGGCATTGTTATGAGTGCATGCTCGACAACAGCCGGAACGGATACGACCGGCGGAGAAGACGGCGAAAAGAAAAAAAATGACAGCACTCTTGTAAGATCACCTATGACGCTCACTCTTTGGGTGCCGACCGATGAAAATACCACCGCAGAGTCGATATCCCAGGTTGAGGCGGCTCTGAATAAGATTACTCAGGCAAAATACAGCACTGCGATCGAACTGCACGCGGTCGCATATGATAAGTATGAGGATCAGCTGAACGCTAGGATGAAGTCCATAAAGGAAATTCTTGATCAGACCGAAGCTGAGAAGAAGGCAAGAAAGGAAGCCGAGCGCGCCGCACGCAAGAGAGGCGAAACGCTTGCTCCCGAAACCACGGTCGAGACCGAGGATCCCAACGCATCCTCCGGCGCTACCGTGAACGAGTACGGAATGACTTTCCCGTCCGTAACCTCGACACAGCTTGATATATTCCTCATCAAGGGATATGACAACTTCAAGAAGTATTCCGAGGATCTCCTTCTTTCCTCCATTACCGATGAACTGAACGGAAATTCCAAGCTTATAAAATCCTATGTATATCCCACCTTCCTTGACATGGCGCAGACCTTCAACAGCAACTATGCCGTACCCAACAATCATCCGCTCGGAGAGTATACATATCTTCTTGTAAATAAAGAGCTTTGCGACAGCTACTACTACGACATCGATTCAATGGATACTCTGCTCAACTGCAAGGACTTCATCCTTGACGTCGCAAAGAACGCAAATGTAACTCCTCTGCTCACGACTACGGATATTCCCGGACTTCACTACTGGTCTGAGGACGGCAGCTTTTCGTTCCTCGCCTCTATGATTTCCGACGATCAGGATCCTACCTCCAAGCTGAACATAAGAAATGTTTTCGGTCTTAAGCCGTTTGTAAATACTACACTTATGCTGAAGGAGCTCCGGGAAGCCGGAGCGATCGGAACCAATCCGGATGAAAAGAACTTTGGTGTCGGCGTTATAAAGGGTGATGCAAAGGCGGTCAAAGAGTACAAGGATAAATATTATATCAAGGTACTTGAGAAGCCTCGAGCAACAACCGACGACGTTTTTGAGTCCATGTTTGCGGTTTCCGCATATACAAAGGATGTTTCGCGCTCCATGGAGATTCTCAAGCTTCTCAATACCGATACTGAATTCAGAACCATTCTTCAGTACGGTGTCAAGGGTGTAAACTGGACCGAGGAGACCGATCCCGAGACAAAGGAAACTGTTCTTAAGGTTCTCAATAACGATTACATAATGAACATTGTGGACACGGGAAATGTATTCATTACATATCCCGGAGACGGACTCCCCATGAGTTATTGGGACGATTACCGTCAGCAGAATCTTGATTCTCTCCTTTATCCTCTGATCAAATTCCAGGATTACATCGACGATGACAATAAAGAATATTTCGATGAAATGAAGTCATATTCGGCTGAGATTTATTCTCGTATTTCAAAGATGTCGGCGAAAGAGTTTGAAGAGGCGGCAGCTTCCATCAAAGAGGAAATTGCAGATTCGGTCATATATAATATTATGGTCGATGACAAATCGACGGAAGCAGGGTATGACTCGCTTATAGTAAAGTATACTTCGTTTTATAACGAAAACTTCAAGAACAAATAAAAACAGCATACAAAGAGGAATCCGGATGAAATCCGGATTCCTCTTTGTATATGCGGGACCTTTTCAGCAGACGAACCATTCAGTATCATATTGTCATAGCTCTGCATTTCAATTTAATACGTGTTTACGAAGCTTTTTTATATCCGTATAATAAAAGCGAGCGCCCGAGATCAGGAGGCACCCGCTTTTTGTTATGTGCGAAATACGATTTCTGAATCAGATTTTCTTTGCGTTTGCAAGAAGGTATTTCTCGGCTTCGGCGTTCCAAAGTCCGTTGTGCTTTTTGCAGATGCGGTCAAGCTCTGCGAAGAAGGGATCGCTCTTGCCCTTTTCCTCGAAATCGGATATCGCGGTGAGGGGGAGCGATACATGCGTGTAGATCAGTTTCTTTCCACCCGGTATTTCGGGAAGATGCATCGTTGTTTCCGCGCAGGCGTCAAGTCCGCCTACGTGAGTTATCATGACCGCAGGATTAATGCGTCCCTCGTTCATCATTGCGATTGCCTCGCGCATATCGTTCGTGTTTCCGCCGGATGTGCCGACAATATGCGTGTAAGCATAGTGTACATTGAAGAAGTTGAACTCGGCTTTGAACTTCTGATCGGTGGGACCTGCGAAGAAGTTAAGGCAGCCGTCAAATCCCAAAATCGCATCTGCCTGCTCAACTACGGAACGGACGGGAGCCATGCAGATAACATCGTCGTATCCCTTGCCGTCCGTGAAACCGCGAAGGAGAGCGGCGGCATCGTCAACCGAAAGTCCTTTCGTGTTTACAAAGTGAAGCTCAACACCGCAATTTTCGGCTTCCTCTTTGGTGTATATGGATTCGGCGCGTGCAAGGCGCGCATCGTCGATATCGGTAACTACAAGAAGGGAAGGACGTCTGTCGCAGTGAATCGCATAATCGATAGCACCGAGACCCATCGGTCCGGTGGAAGCGAGCATAGCCATACGACCGCCGTCCACGATCCCCATCTTGTGCTCATAGGAGCCGACCGAGGTGTGATACATCGCGTGGAATGTGCCGACAATGCAGCTCATAGGCTCGGAAAGGCTTCCGTAAAAGTATGTATCGGAATCATAGGGAAGGAGACAGTCTGCAAGAAGAGTCTCGATCGGTATATTGCCGTACTGCGCATCGCCGCCGCAGAAGGAGTACGAATATCCGGGCGCCATCTGACTGCCCTTGTAAAAATGCGCGGGCTGAATTGCAAATCCGTCGCCGGGCTTGAACTTGTTCTTCCAATTCTCGCCCACCTCCTTGATGATTCCGCAGAATTCGTGACCTACAATGGTGGGGTTTTCCTCAACATTGTCGGGAACCCGCTTGTGTTCGCCTCCTTCAACGGCAGCCTTGTATGTGCTCATACAGATCGAGTCGGATACGATTTCTACGCGCACCCCGTCCGGTCCTATGTCGGGAAGCTCTATCTCGTCAAGGCGGAGATCCATTTTCCCGTGTATTCTTACAGCTTTAGTTTTCATTTTACGGCCTTTCTTTTTGATTCGGTATATTTTCCGTTTAATTATACACTTTTATGATTCGTAGGTCAAGGGCGATTTTCATTTTCTATCAGTCGCCATGTCGAATCTATAAGATTCGAGAACATCGGATTCTCCATGGCACGGATAACAAATGATTGTGAAGGTGAATTTATATCCTCACCGCTCACCTGCATCATGTCGTAGCTGTCGCAGAGGGCTCTCACGCGCTCAAGCTGCGCCGTGGTGTTCCGGGTAGGCATATATGTTACCGCGCGCACTCCGGCATCGTACAGTTCCGAGAAAAGCTCTTCAAGATATGAATCCTCAAACTTCTGCGCAGCCTTGTCTCCGGTCACACTTTCGCCTACATCGCCGAGGTAGGCGTAGCAGAGGACAGCGCCGACTTCGTCCGCAAGTGAAACGACCTCGTGAAGCTCCGGACACTCATCCGCTGCCGGAACGAAAATCCTTTTCACAAACGCCCCTTTCAGGATGCCAAGAAGGGTGTATTCGTAGAACGGATCGCCCGTCTCCGCAAGCTTTTTTCTCTGACCTTCGGAAAGCGCGATCCCCGCTTCCGAAAGAAAGTCCTCCGGCGACTTCCCGGATTTGAGAATTTTACGTGATAGCGCGAGCATCAGATGACGTTCCGTCACACTTCCGCCGTGCGCGGCATTTGAGAGCGGAAGCACATCGTCATCGAAATCAAGCGTGATCCCGAGATCGGCGGTGACGGAGTTGATATTCGATACCATGGCACGATTGCGTTCGTTTCTTTTCTCGCGCAGCGGCGCGAAAAATGAGTCGAGTTTTTCAATATTGCGGTGTGGAACGCCCTGAAATGTCATGTAGCTTACACCGACCTGATCCGGGTTGTTGGTCCTTCGGTTTATAAGCGAAGTTCCCGTCATGCGCACGCGGCATTCCATCCCCACCGTCGTGGGAATCCCCGCGATCTTTCCCGCCTCGATGAACTCCCGCGCACCCGCGATCGTGTCATGATCGACAATCCCCGCGGTGGAAAGTCCTTCCGCGCGCGCGGCATATACTGCGGCGGCGGGGGAGTACGGCGAAAACGAATATGTGGTGTGGATGTGGTTGTTTATGTATTCCGGAACGACTGCGGGAAAATCGGCATCCTTTACAAGACTGCGCAGGTTTTCGAGACGCTCGGACGCATCGCTCGCATTGAGTTTGTTGAGTACGGATATGTCTATCATCAGCTCAGCATGCACTGCCCGCCCGTGACGGGGATCGCCTGTCCAGTCTCGTATTTCTGCTCGACCGCGTAAAACAGCGCGCACGCAACATCTTCGGGGAGGCAACCGCGGTTCATAGGTACTTTCGCTTCGTAGAACCTGCGCACATCCTCCACCGTCTTTGCACCGGGCACCTTGCCTGCATGGAGGTACTGAACGAAAAGTCCGCGCTCGGGATCGGTCCACAGCGGACCGTCGAGGTAATTGCCGGGGCAAATCGCATTGACCTTTATCGAGTATTCGCAGAGCTCGAGCGCGAATGACTGAGTAAGACCGATACCGCCGAATTTGCTTCCCGCATATGCAAAATTCTTCTTCGAGCCTTCAAGCCCCGACTTGGAGTTGATCTCGACAATGTCGCCGACCCATGCGGGATCGGCTTCGTGCTGCGCCCGCATTATTGCCGAGACATACTTTACACAAAGGAAATATGCACTGTAGTTTATCCCGGTAACGAAGTCGAAATCCTTCTTCTCAAGCTCGGAGAGCGCACCGGAACGGACGACGCCCGCATTGTTTACAAACAGATCGATCCCGCCGAAGCGCTCGACCGATGCTGCAACCATATCGGCTACGCTGTCCTCATCGGCAACGTTCACCTTGACCGCGAACGCGCGTTCTCCGAGCTCGTCGGCAACCTTGCACGCGAGATCGTAGTTGAGATCTGCGATCACGACCGCGGCACCTTCTCTGTAGATCGCCTCGGCGATGCCTTTGCCGAATCCCTGCGCACTTCCCGTGACGATCGCAGCCTTTGAGCTAAGCCGCCCCGCAGCATTCGGCCTGTCGTGTATTCTCTCGCGTGCTATGTCAGCCCATTTTGTCATATCCTTCATCTTAACGTCCTCTTTTCAAAACACAAAATCTTACTTTATTTCGATTTCCACGCCGTTTTCGGTGAGGCAGTTTTCTCCTACATAAACGGTGAATTTTCCTTTTTCAACGATGAATTCTCCGTTGAGCCAATACCCGAGCTCCTTCTTTCCGATCTCAAATACGGCAGTGTATTCTTCGCCGGCACCGATTTCGGGCTTTATGAATCCGACAAGCTGTCTGCGCGGGCGCATCATGGCTGCAAAGTGATCGCGGACATAGCACTGGATTACCTCTTTGCCCGCAAGCTTGCCGATGTTTCGAACGGTCGCGGTGACTTTGATGCTTTCGCCGTTTTCAATGTCGGCGAGCGAAATCTCAGTGCGGTCGGCTTCGGGAGAGGAGTAGGCGAATTCGGTGTACGAGAGTCCGTATCCGAACGGAAACGCGGGGCTTGATTTCATGTCGTAGTAGCTCTTGCCCTCGCCGTAATATGCGTTGACCTTGCGCGCGGTGTTGGGAGCATTGTAGTACATCGGTATCTGACCGACATTGCGGAGAACTGTCATAGGAAGTCTGCCGCACGGATTTTTCTTTCCGTAAAGCACATCGAGCATTCCTTCGGCGTTCATTGTTCCGTTGTGCCATCCCCATACGATCGCGTCAAGCATGTGCTCGACCTCGCCTATCGCACGCGGACGCGCAAAGTTCATAACGGCGATAACGGGAAGTCCCGTGGCATGCGCTCTGCGGATCATCTCAACCTGATCGTCCGGGATCGAAGCGTCGGCGACGGATACCGCTTCTCCGGTGCAGAAGTGAGTCTCACCGAGGAAGAGAACGATTGCCTTGTATCCGCCTTCAAGCAGATCGCGTCCGATGGATTCGCCGTACTTCGTCAGGAATAACGGATTTGTGTAGCATGCCTTGTTTGCTTCCTCGCGGATTCTCTTCTTCGCCAAAACGAAATTACCGTTGTTTTCCGGAATATCGACGCCGGGACCGTCGTCCTCCTCTTCAACGATCGTTACAATGTCGGAGAGCGCCTCGCGGTAGCTTCTGATTCCTCTGTCGTCCGTGTGAGCAGCCCATGCTCCCGCCTGGCAGTTTCTCTCGTCGAAGAACGGGCCTTCCATGAATACACGGTCCTCGGGGCTGAGCGGGAGAATATTGCCCTTGTTCTTGAGAAGCACAACATTTTCCGAGGCGAGCTGACGTGCGTCGGCACGGTGGCGGTCAATGTCGATCGGGTAGTCCTTCTTGTAGGGATTGTCAAACAGATTTGCGGCAAATTTGGTGCGGAGCACGCGGCGAACCGCCTCGTCTATCACGCTTTCGTCGATCTCCCCCGATCTAACAAGATCGCACAGATAGTTTTTGTAGGTGTAATCGACCATTTCCATATCGACTCCGCCTTCGGCGGCGAGCCGCGCGCAGTCGCGGGGGCTTTCGGCAACACCCTGATTCTCAAGTTGCATTACGGCATCGTAATCGCTGATAACAAAGCCGTCGAAGCCCATCTGCTCCTTGAGAAGCTGACGAAGCAGCTTCTTCGATGAGGTTACGGGCTCACCCGAAACGGAGTTGAAGGATGACATAACGGTGAGCGCGCCCGCGTCAACAGCCGCACGGAAGGGAGCAGCGTACCAATTTTCCATTACATAGTCGCTTATGTCGGAGTTATGATAGTCTCTTCCGCCTTCCATCGCGCCGTATCCGATGTAGTGCTTGGGGCAGGCGATCAGATTGTCCGTGTTGTCGAGATTCTTCTGAAATCCGCGAACCATCGCTGCACCGATCTGTCCCGCAAGATAGGGATCTTCACCCTCGGACTCGACGCAGCGTCCCCAGCGCGGGTCGTGGGAAAGATCGAGCACCGGAGAAAACGTCCAGTTAAGTCCGTCACGGGCGCATGCCTCCGAGATATTGCGAAAGCATTTCTCAACAAGCTCCGGATCAAAGGAAGCTGCGCTTCCTATTCCGACGGGGTAGCATACGCCGTAGCTGTGAATGATGTCCGCGCCGAACATCAGCGGAATGTTGCACGGGCTTTCCTCGACTGCGACTTTCTGAAGAGCATTGTGAAAATCGCGGAACTTCTTCTCGAAACTGCGGTCTGCCGAAACGTCGGGAGCGCCGCAGATCATCGAACCGATCTCTCCGCGGCGGATCCTCTCGGCGTACATTTCGACGGTTCCGCCCCACGATACGGTCTGATTCATCTGCCCGACCTTCTGCTCAAGCGTCAGCGTCCTGATTATTTCTTCGATTCTTGCTTCTGTTTTTGCATCAAGTTTTTTCATGTTGGTGCAAATCCTTTCGTTTTTATGAGAACTGCCTATACGGCGAAAGGGCTGTTGCCTTCGCAACAGCCCTGTTTTATATTTCGGTTATTCGGTGCGTCCGCCGGTCTGATAATCACGCTCAAGCTTGAGCTCGCCGTTGTCCATGCGGAAAATACGGTCTGCACGGTCGGCGATAGCAAGGTCGTGGGTAACCATGACGAGGGTCAGACCGAATTCCTCACGGGTCTTGAAGAGAAGGTTGAGAACTTCATCGGCGTTCTTTCTGTCAAGAGCTCCGGTAGGCTCGTCCGCCATGATGATGTCGGGATTGTTGATAAGCGCACGGGCGATCGCAACACGCTGCTGCTGACCTCCGGAAAGCTCGCTCGGCAGATGGCTGAGACGGTCGCCGAGGTCGAGGGTTTCAACGAGGTGACGGAGGTTCTCCTGATAGCTCATGTCGGGCTTGTTGCACATCATGGTCGGGATGAGAATGTTCTCAAGCGCGGTGAACTGCGGAATGAGGTTGTGACGCTGGAAAACGAATCCCATGTTTTCGCCGCGGAAGCGTCCGAGCTTGTCGTGCGAAAGCTTGGTGATCTCCGTGCCGTTTATCGTTACGCTTCCCGCGTCGGGCTTGTCGAGACCTGCGCAGAGGTGAAGGAAGGTGGACTTACCGGAACCGGAGGTACCGATGATTGCCGCGAACTCACCTTTCGGGATTTTGATGCTTGCGCGGTTTACCGCGGTGATAACGGAGTCGGACTGTTTATATTGCTTTATAAGGCTGTCTGTCTGAAGCATTATTTCTGCCATATTTCAATTCCTCTTAAATTCATTAGATTTTGATTTCCGAATTATTCTTCGATCGAACCTGCACCGCCGTTTTCAAGAGTGAAGCGGTTCTTGTAGTAGCTCTTGTAGGGCAGGTAAGCGGACAGGAATCCGCACGCCACGGATACGAGTACGGAAGTAAGTATCGCGTACCAGGGCATATAGAAGGTGTAGCGCACCGCAACGGCACCCTGAGGAGTGAAGAAGTTGGGGATGATTACGTTATATACATAGAAGAGAATGTAACTTCCGAGGAAGCTGAGCGCAACACTGACGATGAGTGAAAGCCCTGCCATCTGGAGACCGCCCTGTACATATATATTTCGGATATCCCTGACTCTTGCACCGAGAGCCTGAAGAATGTTGAACTCGGATTCACGCTTCAGATAGTAAAGCGTCTGAGAGAAGAACCACATGATCGGCGAGATCACAAGAAGCATTATCGAGATCGTTATGTAGAGCTCACTTCTGTGCTTGTCGTATGCGATGTTCTTGGTAGTGAGATTGTAGGAGGATTCGATACCGACGCTGTCATAGTCCTGAGCCCATACGCGCAGAGCCTTTTCGGTTTCGGCGACATCGGCGGGCGACATATCGGGATCAACATAAATGTTGAGCTTGAGAGCGGAGAACTCTGCGCCGGTGACTGCGGCATAGTCGTCCGTGTTAAAATATATGGGAAGCTCCTTCGACGGGATATCCGTAAGGATAGCCGCGATGGTGAAGGTTTTGTACTGATACTTGTACTTTTCGATCTGGGCACGGAGAAGCTGCTTGCCGGAAAGCTTGTCGTCGATCGCGCCGGAGGTGTTCACGGGGATTGCGACCTCGATCGTGTCGCCGACCTTGTACTTGAACGTCTTCATGTTGGAAAGCGAATCGCCGATGATGACGTAGCCTTCCTTGAGAACATCCTGAAGATTTCCGTCGTAAGCGTAAAGCTGCTCGATTACCTTGAGCTGCTCGGCGGTAACACCGTTGTAGAGAACGCTGTTCGTTGCCTTCATGCCCTTGTCCTTGTAATCCTTGCCGTCGTAGGTGATAAGTCCGCCCCTGAGTGCCTTGACCTTGGACGCGGGAACGAGGATGTGGGACGGTCCCGAAGAAGCTTTCGTAGCCTCAACGTAGTTTCCGGCGGCCTCAACAGCCTTGACACCGTTTACGGAGTAAAGTTCCTCGCTCATTACATCGTCATAATCGATCGCTCCTGCGGAAAGATCGACGGTGTATTCTGCACGGTTGTATTCAAGGTCGGTGCGGTAGATATCCGCGAGGTAAAGACCCATTATGAATATAGCGCAGAATACGATAGCAGTGAGAAGAAGGTTCGCGCTGTACTTGCGGAAACGCCAGCTTGAAAGCGTTTCGTAGAAGGTCGGGAACTTTCTCTTGAAAATGTTGACCGAATTTCTCGGGGAAGAAACGAGGTTGGAGTTGTCCTGCGTAACGATAAGGGTCATAGGCATCCGGACTGCCATGACACGCATCGGGAAGAATACCGCGACCGTTACGACGATGAGCGAGAATACGAACACCTTCAGGAATACCATGGCGGAGAAGGTGAAACCGAATCCCGAAGGGATGTACATGATGAATACGATGAGCGTCGAGAAGATGACCGACGGTATAAACGTGAGCACCATGATGACGAACATTTCCCAGAATGCCGTGTTGAACAGCATCTTGAAGTCCGCACCGAAGGTCATATAGACACCGTATGTGAACTTGTATTGGTTCACTCGGATGTTGTAGAGCATCATCATAAGGAATATCGAGAGGGCAAGAAGCACGGCGGATATCGTATAGTAGACCGCGTTGTTTGCTAAGATATTCGTTGAGACGTTCATGAGCGGCGACTTGTACACATAGAATTGGTCGGAATCATTCTGCTTTGTCGAAGCGAGAATGCCGTTCTGGTAGTCGTCCTCAAATTTCTTGAAGCTGTCGGATAGGTTTCCGTTGAGCTCGAGGTACATATCAAAGCGCTTGTCGCCGTTGCTGTTCGTGTAGGAAGCGGTTTTGTCTTCAAGCACCTTGAAATAGATGTCGTTTGTAAAGATCGCACCCTTGTTCGACTTTATCATGTTTGCCTGATCCTCGTTGAGGTTGGTCACGAGCACATGATAGTCGTAGTACTCCTTTACGAATTCTCTTTCCACAAGAGTGTTGTTGTCCGTGGAGATCGTCATGACTCCGTAGAACATCTGAACGATAAGTATCGCAATGAAGAAGAATATGTACTGCTTAAAATTAAAAAAGATACTCTTCCATGCGATCTTCAGACTTCTTTTCAAATATTCGATTATACGTTCCAAATCTGAATACCGGACCGGTCCGGACCGGTCCTGCCCTCCTTTAGAAGATTTTCTGTCCGAAGTGACGCGCACTCCGTCACAATAGTCAGATAATATTATATCATATTTCGCGCCGAAATATAGCGTATTTTATGAACAAAGCGATTTTTTGCTCGGTATTTTTCTCCGCATCTATTGACTTTTGCGGGAAATTTCGGCATACTGATTATGAAAGGCTGAAAAAATTTCCGTATCGGGTGAGTATTTTCGGAAAAACAAACGACTAAATGGTGAAAGCCGATGAAAAGAGGTGGACAGGTGAGCTTTAACGACACAATGACCGAGGCGTACAGGAGATTTACTTCGGGGGATGAGGACGCGCTCGGGGAGATCGTCCGCGCATACAGCGATCAGCTTCTTTACTTTGTTTGCCCGACGGTGAAGAATATCCAGACCGCCGAAGAGATCGTGGCGGATTCGTTCGTGCAGATCGCGCTGAAAAAGCGCGCGTTCCGCGGCGATTCGAGCCTGAAATCGTATCTTTTCGCGGTCGCGCATAACCTCGCCGTGGACTATGTCAGAAAGGCGTCGCGCAGAGGGGAAATGCCGAGTGAGGATATAGAAACCGTGCGCGACATGACCGAGCTTGATTCGCGTCTGCTCAGGGACGAGCGCGACAGACACCTGCACGACGCAATGTCGGAGCTGTGTGAGAATTACCGCGCGGTGCTGTATCTAGTCTATTTTGAAAATATGACGGCGGATCAGGCGGCATATGTTATGAAAAAATCGAAAAAGCAAACCGAAAATCTCATTTTCAGAGCGCGCAAAGCGCTCAGGGCAATTCTCGAAAAGGACGGTTACGGATATGAAAACATATGAAGAAAGAACAGCCGACATCCTTGCAAAGGCCAAAAAGGAACAATCGCGCCGGAGAAAGCGCATATTCGCGGCGTCAACCATGCTGTCGTGTGTGTGTCTTGTGCTTGCCGCCGCGATCATCGCCGGAGTGAGCGGAGTTTTTCCGCCGAGGTCGGTGCTGCCGATCGGCACGGAAGGAAAAGGAGCGTCAAACTATGTTGATAATCTCTGCTCCTTCGACGGATATGCCGATGTTTATGCAAAGCTGAAAATCAAAAAGAACTCGGGGTTTTCTTTATACAAATCGCTTTTCGGCAGTAAAAGCAACGATACAAAAGGGGCAGCAGAAAGAGATGCCGCAATCGCCAAGGAAGTGTTCACCACTGAGGCCTCGGACGATTTTTCGGATACCAACGTGCAGGTTGAAGGAATCGCCGAAGCGGATGTCGTAAAGACGGACGGCAGGTATATTTACGCGGTATCCCGCAAACACATCTATATAATTTCCGCAGAAAACGGTAAGATGGAGAATGTATCGAAATTCCCGCTTCCCAATATAGGCGACAACTCGTCCGCCTACGGATATCAGCTTTACATTTCCGACGGGCGGCTCACTGCGGTATTCCAAAGCTATGACGGTGCCGACCAAAAAACGTGCGCCGCGATATACGACATTTCGGATATTTCTTCTCCGTCTTTTGTAAAGACATTCTGCGTCAGCGGAAATATCGTTTCGTCGAGAATGAAGGATAATGTTCTGTATCTTATCGCCGCCGATTACTATTACGACAGAATAGTCAAAAACGATCCGGCAACATATGTTCCGAAGATATATACCGGAGAAGAAGAAGCTCTTGTGGCTCCGGAAAACATCTATTGCGAGAAGGACGGCGGAGATTTCAACGAATATCTGAACGTGTGCTCGGTCGATGTTTCCGAGGCGAAGATAGTCTCGAAGCTGTCGCTTCTCGGATACGGCGCGGGAGATATGTATCAGAGCGCAAACGCGATCTACGCTGCACGCACCGAATATGATCTCAAGGAAGCTTCGGACGGCAGAACGGTATCGACCACGCAGACCGTTATCGTGAAAATAACCACGGACAAGGAGCTTTCGCTTGCCGCAGAGGGAAAGGTTCCGGGGAGCGTCCTGAACAGCTTTTCCATGGACGAATACCGCGGATACTTCCGCCTTGTGACGAGTGTTCCCGCGCAGATGTATTATTATACCCCATCCGCACGGGATAGGGATATCGCCTATGAGATCAACGACGGCTCGGGTTCCGCAGCTTCGAATTCACTCTATGTCCTCAATGAAAATCTCGAAACCGTCGGAAGCATCGAGGGAATTGCGGAGGACGAGCGGATATATTCTGCAAGGTTTGACGGGGATACGGTGTACTTTGTCACCTTCCGTGAGACCGACCCGCTGTTCTGTGCCGATCTTTCCGACCCGACCGCACCGAAGGTGCTCTCCGCACTGAAGATTCCGGGCTTTTCCGATTATCTCCACAAATACACGGACGGACTTCTTTTCGGACTCGGACACGATACCTATACAAACGAGTTCGGCGGTATATCTGCGGGCAACGTAAAGCTTTCAATGTTCGATATAAGCGATAAGAATAATGTCACCGAAACCGCAACGCTTATACTTCCGGGCATCTATTACAGCGAAGCCTCATACAATCATCATGCGATCCTTATAAATGCGGGAAAGAACATTATCGCTTTCCCCGGAAGCAGCGGAGAATATCTTGTTTACGCTTACGAGAACGGCAGCTTTGTCGAAAAGGCGACTATCTCCTTCGGAGAAGAATATTCCTACGATGCCATGAGAGGGCTTTATATAGGAAACTTTCTCTATATCTATAATACTGTCGGAATAACATCATATTCACTTGATGATTTTGCAAAGACCGACGCACTGAGCATGGATGAGAACGACTCGGTGTACACGATTATCGACTGATGCTTCAGGATGCGTTATGCGGACGCAATAACGTATCCGCGAGTCAGCCTGCGCAAGGACGTGAATTTCGTCGGGAATATAAAAGAACAGGCGGCGCACCGTAGTGCGC
>ERZ772893.2453-NODE-2453-length-14876-cov-3.712030_pt1 | contig 14876 bp, 18 predicted proteins | sample MGYA00511482_ERZ772893 | MGnify/ENA primary metagenome ERZ772893 (study PRJEB29015, sample SAMEA2737687) | human gut metagenome | biome: human gut; feature: human-associated habitat; material: faeces | place: China | collected 2012 ...
TCAGGTTCTAGTGTTCATTACGGACGTGCGGGTTCAAGTCCCGCCTCGCGCACCATGATTGATCCTTGAAAGCATTGTGCTTTCAAGGATTTTTTCATTTCTACAATCCGTTGACCCTTATTTATACCCTTTACGGCTCGGTCACATTGTGGATGTATTGGTCCATTCTGTTTGCGCTTTCATGCTTCATGCTGCTTGTGGCATGGGCATATACATCAAGTGTGAATGCCGCCGTTTGGTGTCCAAGGTTTTCCTGTACAGTTTTGATGTCATCGCCGGACTTTAGACTGTTAACGGCGTAGGTGTGGCGAAGATCATGGAACCTTGTCGCATCAAGGTGAAGGCGGCACATGACTTTTTTGAATGCAAGATAGACCGTTTGATTGCAGAGGTAACGGCCTGTTTCTGTGGTGAATACAAGATTGTCTGAGTTCTCCCAGCCATCTTTCAACCGTGCTGCCCATCGCTGCTGCCGGATCTGCTGTTTTTTAAGTGCATCCATCACACCGTCTGCCGCTTCGATGAGGCGGGGACGGTCGTTTTTTAGACTGCTGAAGCAATACTCGCAAGTGCCTTTTTTCTTGCCGTGCTGTTTGTTTATCAGCAGTGTGTGTTTTTCAAAATTCACACAGTCCCAAGTCAAACCAAGCACTTCTCCTTGCCGCAGCCCCGTGAAAACGGTGACGAAGTACACCAGCTCGTAGGTATCTCCGCGAATCTCCTTAAGAAACGCGCATAATTCATTATCTTCCAGAGGCTTTATCTGTTTTTTCTCAATGCGCGGCAGCGTGACAGCTGCGAGGGGATTATTGCGGATGTAACCCATTTTCTGAGCTTGTTCCAGAGCACGGTGTAATACTCCATGCACATTTTTGATGGTCTTCGGCGAGAGCCCTTTTTCTGTTTGCAGTTCATTATACATTTGCTGGATCATGGCAGCAGTTAACTTTGAGAGGGGAACAGCCCCGACATAGGGAATGATATTTAGCCTTACATGATCTTAATAATCTTGCGAGTGGCGGGCTTTACGTTGCCGATGTATTCTTCTACCCACGTATTCAGCCAATCTGCGGTTTTGAGTCGGGGAACATCCATATATGTTCCCTCATCGATCTCAGCGGTGATTGCCGTGAGTTTTTGCCTTACATCCTTCTGCGTCTTGCCATAGACGGATTTCTGGATCTGCTTTCCCGTTCCGGGATCAATGCCGAGGGTATAGCGCGCCTCCCAGCGCCCATCAGGGCGCTGACGGATCGTGCCGCCGCCCTTGGCTCCTTTTGTCTTTCGTGTTGCCAATGATACCTCCTGTTCTTCTGAAATCATAAAACGGCCAGTCAGTCCGTTGTTTTATCGCTGCTTGTCGCTGTCGAGCCACGCCACGAAGTCTTCAAAGGACAGCTTGCCTGCTACGCAGTCTGCACGCTTTGCACGCGCTTCTTTCGACCATGCGGTGAACTCTGCCTTGGTCATCGTTCCGTACCGCACGCGGGCGTTGTGGGCCTTGTAGGAGCGTGTAAATTCTCTCGTGGCGGGATTCTTCATCTGTCGGCTCTGATACTGCACCACCGCTCCCATCTGGCGGCAGGTTTTTTCCGAGCCTTCCATCAGCCGCGTGCAGTAGTCCTGCGTGATGTTGCCGGTCACAACAAAGTACCTGCCGCAGTTTTTGCACTTGTGGATCGGGAGCGGCAGGCGGAGACAATAGGCTTTCAGGTAGTTGTAGAGGTCTCGCACGGTGTTGGGATAGAGCACCTCGCGCAGCGCGGTCTTGATCCCGCGCTCCCGCAGCATCTCCACGCTGTAATGGTAGGCGCTGTCATACGCTGGACTGTCCAGCATGACCTCCTCTGTGGCAAGCTCGCCATAGCGCATATCGTCGAAATGGAGCAACGCATCGTAATGCGCCTCGCGGTAACGCTCTGCCGTGGAGTAGTCCGGCTGATAGCGGTCATCCAGGCATCGTTCAATCAGCGCCTTTGCATCACGGACGATGGCTTCAAAATCGTTGGCGAATGAAAGGACAATCGTTGCGTCAGCATCTTGACCGTGTGCGTATGTGGATTCCAGCTCGCTCAGCTCCTTTACGAGCAGCCCAAAAAACGGATGCACTTCGCAAAGCGACATCGACAGCTCCAGCAGTTTCTTCCATGCAGTTGCATCCTTTTCCGCTTGTACCAGCTTGTTGATCTCAGCAAGGGTGCAGTAGGCATCATAGAAGTCCGTATCATAAAGGTCGATGAGACATTGGCCGAGATCCTGCGTTTGATCGAGATAGGTCATGCGGCTTCCCAAGGTTCGGTCATACAGCGCAAAGTGTTCTTTTCGTTCCGGTGTGACGTAATACCGGAACTCCATGTGTTCGGGAAAGACCATAGCTGCCCTCCTGTTAGATATATCAAAATAAATGTCGGAAATTATCTATTGACTTTTTCGTATCAACATTATACAATCAAACCACGATAGTTACATTGTGCATTATAATCTTTATAGTCCATAATGTCAACTAAAATTTTCAAAGGAGGTCACACATGAACAACAACTACGAAAATCTGCCCGCGGTGCTGAACGCCAATCAGCTCGCGGCGGCGCTGGGCATCTCCCGCGCGGGAGCGTATCAGCTCCTCAACACGGGGACGTTTCCAACGCTGCGCATCGGCAAGCGGCTGCTTGTGCCGAAGGACAAGCTCATCGACTGGATCGAGCAGAATACGGGAGGTGGGAATGGCAACTGAAAAAGAAACGACTGCCCCGATTCCATCTGTTGCACCAGATGGGGAGCAGCCGTCCGCGCTTGCACGCACAGACAGTATAACAGAGATTGAAGAAACGCACAAGCAGTTTGGAAAGATCCAAGCCGTGACCATGCCGGAGCTGATGGAAACACGATTCCGCATCCGTCCGGCGGTCATCGACGGACTGCTGCCGGTGGGGACTTATCTCCTCGCCGGCGCACCGAAGATCGGAAAGTCCTTTCTCGTCTTGCAGATGGCCTATCAGGTGAGCATGGGAACGCCCTTCCTCGGCTTTTCTTCCCGGCAGGGTACGGTTTTGTATCTTGCCTTAGAGGATACCTGTGAGCGATTGCAGAGGCGTCTGGCACAGATGACGGAGCAGGACAGCGAGCACTTGATCCTCTCTGTCTTTTCCGAAACACTGGACGAAGGCTTGACGGAACGGCTGAGTGACTTTTGGAGTGAGCACACGGACACGGTACTTATCATTATTGACACGTTACAGCGGGTGCGGAGCCGGACGCCGGATGGCGGCAGCTATGCCGCCGACTATGATACGCTGGCAAGGCTGAAAGAGTTTTCCGATACCTACGGCGTCACCGTGCTGGTCGTTCACCATACGCGCAAGGAGGGCGCAGAGGATGTGTTCAACACCATCTCCGGCACGAACGGTCTGATGGGCGCGGCAGACGGCGCACTGCTCCTACATAAAGATAAGCGCACAGCCTCGGACGCTGTTTTGGAGGTGGTCGGGCGTGACCAGCCGCAGCTTCGACTGTATCTCCGGTTTGCTGCTGCGCATCTGTGCTGGGAGCTGCTTGAGGCGGAAATAGAACCTTACAGAGAGCCTCCATGCCCACTGCTCGAAGTTCTTTCCCGGCTGGTGAATGGAGAAAATCCATCGTGGAACGGCACGGCGACGGAGCTTGCGCAATGCCTTTCCAAGATGGACAGCAGCCAAAGCTTCACGCCCAACTGGATCGTGCGGACGCTGAACGCGCAGCAGGATACACTGCTACGGAAATACGACATTCGCTATGTTGCCCACCGCACGAGAGAGGGCAAGAGCCTTTCGCTGCGGTGGGACGGTGTACGGTAATGTACGGTATGTACGGTAAAAATGGGAGTGGGGGTATCCCCTCAAAATACCGTACATTATCGGACATACCGTACACCGATAAGGTCATTTTCCGTGCCGTGAGGCGGCGGGAAATGACCGCTTGAGGGAGTCCAGAGGGAACGGCTGGCACACGGACTTTGGTACAAAGTCTAGTGTGTTATACCCATCACGACGGGGGACGGGAAAACTGCGCGGGGACGCCGCTCCCCGCGCAGCTTTGACCGGGCCGAAAAAGAAGAACGACAGATGACGGTATCGTCATCTGTCGGGCGCACTTTTTCAGAAAGTCGTGGTGGGTATTCTCCGCTCCCTCGTCTCCAAAATACGACAAAGGAGGTATAGCAATGGCGTATGCCATTTTACGATTTGCCAAGCATAAGGGAGGCGCGTCCAAGGCGCTGAGCGCCCACCACGAGAGGACAAAAGAGATTTACGCCAGCAATCCGGACATTGACAAAAGCCTCACCGTGCAGAACTATCATTTGATCGCGCCGCGTTGGAGCTACGGGCAGGAGATCCGACACCGTATCAGCATGGCGGGCTGCCGGGTGCGCAGGGACAGCGTGAAATTTGTGGAGACTTTGATCACGACCAGCCCGGAGTTTGCAAAAGCACATGAATCAGAAATGCCGGAGTATTTTGGGCGGGCGCTCGGCTTTCTCAAAGAGCGCGTGGGCGAGGAGAATATCTTTTCCGCCGTGGTGCACATGGATGAGAAAACGCCGCACCTGCATCTGTGCTTTGTGCCACTGACGAAGGACAACCGGCTGTCTGCCAAAGAAATTCTCGGCAACAAGAAAAGTATGATCCGCTGGCAGGACGACTTTTACGCCTGCATGGCGGAACGGTGGCCAGAGCTGGAGCGCGGCGCGCCCGCCGTTGAAACAAAGCGCAGGCACCTGACGCCGCAGTGGTACAAGAAAGTCACGGCGATGGATGCCAAACTGGAAAGGCTGGAAACTGCGTTGAATGACATCGATATGTTCAACGCAGGCAAGAAGCGCGAGGAGGCAGTTGCGCTGCTGGCGCAGCTCTTGCCAGAGGTAGAGTCCTTTCAAGCGGAAATTCAGCGGATGCAGGCAGCCGTGTCGCAATCGCTCTCCATGCAGCGATGCAGCGCCGAGGAAAACGAAGCGCTAAAGGATGAACTGACCGCCGAACGCCGCAAGAGCGCTGAACAGCGCGCAAAGCTCACCGTGCTGGAAGAGCGTTACAAACGGGCAGAAAAGATGCTGAGGAATGTGCCGAAGGAGATGATAGAAAGAACTAAGGACAAAAAGAGAGACAGGAGTGATAAGTGAAAAGACAGCCGCGGTTCATACCGTGGCTGTCCTTTTTATTGCTTCGATTTTTTCCGCCGTTTCCACAGCAGGAATTCTTCATACTCCCGAAGTGCGGCCCACTCGTCATCGGTGAAGCGCTGTTGATTTCCGCGGGGATCATAGGCAGGGTCTACCTCTGAAAGCCCCAGCAGATAATCTGCTGAGATGCGGTACAAGCGGCAAATGGCCACCAGTGCGTCGTGGGAAGGGGAGCTTTTCTCCTGCTCCCAGCTGCGAACAGTGGTTACTGACACATTAAGCTTTTCTGCCAAAACCGCTTGCGTGTCGTGATAATCTTTTCTAACTTCGGCTAAACGTTCTCCGTCCATATTGCCTTACCTTATGGCAATAATATAGGCAATATTATCACTTTCGCTAAAACCCTGTCAAAAAGTCAAGTCCCCATTAAAAAGAAATTTGCAGGCAGAAAAAGAATATAACAAAACAGAGGCGGCAGATCGGATCGCTCAGCCGCCTCAAACAAAGTATTGGAGATCTCAGCTCATTCTATTGCCGGCAAGCTGCGGTAGAGCTCTGTGACCTTGCCATAATAGACTCGGAGGAACTTATTCAGGCCTGCCACCATGGCAAGTTTACCGCATTTCCCTTCACTGCGTTTTTTCTCAAGGAACGTAAAAATTGGATCGTTTGCCGGTTTATGCATCACATACGCTGATAACCGGAGGTTATTTGTTGGTACCATCCGATTACGAATAGAAGTTGACACTATAGCAGTCTGCCGGTGGCAAGCACACAAAAGCGTACTAACAGAAATCTTTCATATATTGTTTTCGGCATATTCCTCGAAGAAAGCAGGAATTCTAACCCCCTTATCTATCGTACGTACAACAGTATAGGCGGTCATAGATTCGACAATGGATTTGGGTAGCTTATCATAGAGGGTTAGCAGATGTTTATTATCTCGGCAGTGAAATTGTAATATGAACTCCATTCCCCCGGCCAAAATAATATCACAACTGGTAATCTCATCAATTCCCTGAATATACTTATGAAATCTTGTAGTGTCGTGTACTTTGACAATAATATATCCATTAACACCTATCCCCAGTTTTCTTGGATCGACACGGGTTCGATAAGATAAGATTACGCCTTGATCCTCCATTCGATGAATACGCCGTAAGACTGCTGTACCGCTTAAATTTACTTGCCGGGCGATCTGACTTATGGGCTCGCGAGCATTATTCTGCAAAATACTGAGAATTCGCAAATCAGTAGTATCAAAAAAAACAGAATCTTCTTTCATCGACACGCATCTCCAAATTCAATAAAGTGCTCTCCAAGTCAAGGGAAAATTAGCTTGATCCATAGGGCAAAGGAATGTCCGTGAGATACTCATCTGTAGTTATATAGTTGTAGTATTCGTTGGGAGAAAGCTTTGTCAGATCCAACTGGCAGCGGTCATTGTTATAATAATCCATCCAGCGATCTAAGGAGAACTTCACGCCCCTGGAAGGAATCCATCCTGAAATCTCACCCACCAGTTCGTCCTTCATATGCCCAAAGAAGCGCTCTTGAGGTGCATTTTCCCAACGGTTCCACCTTCGAGACATAAACCGACGCAGATCACGGTTTTAACCAACTGTATGAATTTCGAACAGGTATAGTGCGTTCCATGGTCGTTGTGGATCAGTGTTTCCCCATTCAATGAAGCACCGCAGTTCTTCAACAGCAGGTTTACGGTCTCCAGAGCAAAGTTCACTTCCAGCGACTCGCTCAAAGCATAAGCAAGAACCTGCTTTGCACAGGTGTCAAGGATTGTAGAGAGGTAGCAAAACGCTCCATTCAGCGGAATATAGGTAATGTCAGTCAAGAGGAACGCCTGAGGATCATGTGTTTCAAATTTTCTGTTGACCAGATTTTCCACCGTGTTTCCCATCTGAATTGATTTATGCACTCTACGATAAGGATTTGATTTGCAAATAGGAGAAGTAAACTTGTTTTTTGGCATCAGGCAGCGGATATTCTTTACATTCATCCGTACACCCATGCGCAGCAAGCGCATATGAATCCCGCGAACGCCCTTTGCATACCCGCGAAATTGCTACTCTTCTAACATTTTCTCAATGTCCTCACGGTCCTTCATTTCGAGGAGATCCCTTGCATTTTTCGCAAGGATCCAACGGGATTGTCCGCTTCCATCCACCTTACAGAGTTCCTTCACAGTCAAGATATTCTTCTTGTCTGCAAATACCCCACGGACTGCTGCAAATCGAGTACCGGCAGTATTTGTGGTTACTTTTCCTGCTCCTTGTGCAGCTGCATAACTTTTTTAAGAATACCATTTGCTGTTGAAGGCATATGACTTCCTTCTACATACGCTTAGCGGTTTCATTGGATCGCGTTCCCGCAAAATCTGCCTGTTGCCTCGCTTCACCTTTTATACGGAGATCTCCGGGGCTTCCATCGTAAACCCTTCTGCAAATTTCCCTGTCTGCCGGAGTCGCTTTGATGTATTGTGGATCTGTTCAAAGTCAAGGACTTTCGTATTATATCCAAGCTTTCGAAATGCTGTCCTCTGTTACGCGCAGCGTGTATGGGGTTGCCTCTGAGTTTTTGATCTCCACCGGTGTGAATTTCTTTTTTTGTGGACATACGGCACCTCCATCTGGTGATGCTATGATAATTATGATAATACAGATGTGGTTCGTTTGACACCTTGTGTCATGTGTGTGTCTTTCCGTTGGGAACATGTGTCAAATTTCCGTGTCCACTTTATGGGGTATAGTTTACCAGTTCATTGCTATTATTCGTAATTATAAGCTTTGGCTGAGAATATGGCAAGTTTAAAATTCTTCAAAAATAACCAAAATTTTATCGAATATAGACGAAAATCCCAAGAATAAGATGAGAATTTTCTTGCGGAAAACACTGAATTTTTTTATAATTTTTATATCATCAGAGGGTGCACACTCTGAGTTGCGAGAAAGTTTCGAATCTTAATTTGGAGTATTCCCGCTCTTCCAAGAAAATACATTAGCAGGAGATGATATTAGAATATGAGCGTAAAGAAAATTAAAATAACCTTTTCCCACTCCAACAAGGTTGTGCTGGCTACCCTTCTAGAACAAGAGCAGCCTCAGTTGGTGCAGGAGATTTGGTCACTTTTGAAGACGCCTATGCGTGGATATGCCCATAACACACTTTCTACTGGTGATTTGATGGAATGTCGCCCGATTGCGCCCTACCATCCAGTAGAATTTGGAAACCAAACTAACCCTTTGGGTGGAAAAACGCCTATGCTGTGTGAGCTGAAAAACGGCGATATTTTCTGGGCTGGCTGGTATTTTGGCTTCATCTATGGCAGATGTACTGAGCCAATGGTTGCCATGGGACCCAATGTAGCCAGGGTTGACCCAGAGTATCTAGAGGACTTCCATGAAGCCGGACAGGATATGTGGAACCATGTATATTTGTATCATAAACTTGGAACGGTTGTCGTAGAGAGAGGAGATGAGGAATAATGAAGGTGCGTTGGCAGGATGTGAAGCGAGAGATTCACGACGAGGTGGAAAAGATTTGGTTTGACGAGCCAGTGGAAGTGACAATGAGCAAGCTCGGCGTTTTCCCCAGTGGGGCGGGGACGGACCACCAGTTCCTGGGCAATCTTTTCTTCTTGAATGCAGATACCCAGGGTATGGGCTGGTGGACGATTGAGCCGGCTATGTATGAGATTTTGGCGGACCAGGATTTCTCTTTGGACCACTGCAAGAAACTTTTCCACTATATGAATGCCCCGATGGCTCATCTTATGGGCGATGTGAAGGAGCCTGAGTGCCCTGCCCCCTGGATGAATTTACAAAAATTCCCCTACTTTCACGACAAAATCGTGGCTTCTTATGACAGCATCCAGACGAAAGAGGAACTGACTGATTTATTATGGTCATGGTTCTCCTATGTGGATCGCATCAACAGCTGGTTTTACACCGTTCTTCCTTGGGAACTGGGTAAAAACCTTCAGCGCAAAGATGTGGAGGATGTGGCGCAACTGGCTGATTTCCTTGGTTATCAACTGAAAGAAAAATAAATATCAGGCCCTGTACCGTACGGCGCGGGGCCTTATTCTACTTATGGAGGTCACTCATGGAGAAAGAAAATAAAGTCCGTGTTCCCAAACCATGGGAAGCAATCTCAGTTTTTTTGCTTATTCTGTTCGTCATCACGGTCTGCAATGTCTTTTTAGCCGTCGATGTTCAGATTTCTCTCTTAGTCGCCGTGATTCTATCGTCCATTTTCGCTCTCTACCTAGGATACAGTCTAGCGGATATTGAAAAGATGATTGTCAAAGGCCTAGAAGGCTGCTGTCATGTTTCCATGTTCAATATGTTTATCACGCTGATCATTGCCTCTTGGACAGCCTGCGGCATTATTCCGTACATTATTTATCTAGGTTTAGGCTGGATTACTCCTGCCATCCTGCCTGTCATGGCCTGCCTGCTGTGTACAGTGATGTCTCTGATTACGGGGAGTTCTTGGACCACTGCTGGTACATTCGGCATTGCTTTTGTCAGCATTGGCCTGAGTATGAATATCCCTGTTGGACTGGTGGCGGGTGCTGTAGTCTCTGGCGCGCTGTTTGGCGACAAGCAGTCTCCCCTCTCTGAAACAACAGTGCTTGCCGCAGGTGTTTCAAAAACTGATTTGTTCCGGCATGTGGCGTCTATGCGCTACACCTCCGTTCCTGCGATTATCATTGCAATACTGGCCAATACTATTATGGGCTTTCACTATGCAGGAAGCGGGAACGTGGATTTATCTGAAGTAGAAAATATCCGCACCACGCTGGCAAGCATTTTTCACTTCACACCTTTGCTGCTGCTTGTACCTGCGGCACTGATTGTCCTGTTGATGAAAAAGGTGAATTCTACCGCCTGCTTGTTTTTTGCCGTTATTTCCAGCACACTAATCTGTATTTTTTATCAGGGAGTAGAAATTTTCCAAATAAGCCTGATCTTAATGGATGGATTGAAGGTGGAATCCGGCATCAATTTTATTGATGAACTTTGCTCGAGGGGCGGATTAAACACCGCATGGTGGATTATTTCTCTGATTATGTTCGGCTATGCCATGAGCCAAATTCTGATTGAAACGAAAGTGTTTGATGTCGTTGTAGGTGTTATTGTAAGCCATGCTAAATCTGTTCGTGGTACTGTCCTGGCCACTCTGGCTACTGGCCTAATCTTGAATGCTGGGACTGCTACCCCCTATGTTCCTCCGCTCCTCACTGGTACAATGTTCCGGGATCGGTATGACAAGCTGGGTGTTGACCGCTGTGTTCTCTCTCGAACCATTGAGGATGCTACCACCATTCCGCTGCTGGTGCCTTGGGAGTCTAACGCAATGTTCTTCTGCTCTTTGCTGGGCTGTACATTTGGAGAATTGTATCCCAATTTTATCATGGGCTACTTGTGTCCGATTCTGTCTGTTTTTTGTGCTGTCACGGGTTTTGGCATACTCTATACAAATGGGAGAAAGGGATGGGGCAAAGACAAGTATCACCCTGACATTGATACTCCGATTTCCGCTGAAGGCACCCTACACTATTACCAAGAGGAAGGGGAAGAGTAGTACCCTAAAAGTCGGAAAGGATACGCTTGCACCATGAAAAAAACACGCTGTGGAATGATTTTGCTTGTGCTGAGCGCCGGACTGTTCAGTTTGCAATCTATTTTTTCTAAATTCTGTTATCAGACGGGATTTACGATCCTCTCCCTACTTACTGGACGATACATGTTAGCGCTAATCATTTTAGGGATATGGTGTATTGTGCAAAAAATTCCTCCGTTTCTTCCGACAGGTCAGCGCAGGATTGGCATACTATTGGGCCTGCTCAGCGCCTCTACCATCACGCTGCTGTTCACCGCTTTTGCTTATTTACCGGCAGCCGTTGCCATTTCTTGTTACTATGCCTATCCTATGCTGACCGTTTTATGGTGTTGCATTTTTTGGAAGCGACCATTGGAACGGGGACAGCTTACATCCCTATTGCTTTGCGTGATTGGTATCATATTGCTGTCCTTAGACGGCATAGCCAACGGATTGTCCGTCCGAGGGGGAGTATGTGCCTTCGGTTCCGCTGTTACCATGTCCATTCAGATTATGCTGATGGAAAGGCATATGTCGTCTGTCCATAAGGTGCGCTACAATTTTACGGCTTTTTGCATTGCATTGGCAAATTTTTTCCCGGCTATGCTGTTCTTTGAGGGAATTGGGGCGGTCGGCAGCATTCAGCCAAATGGATTGTTCTATCTGGTGATGCTGGTTCTATTTGCTACTATTGGAAGCAATATGCTGCTGTCTTTTGGTATGGAGTCTGTTCCAGCGTCCACTGCGGCTGTCCTCAATACACTTGAAATTCCCTGCACCGCGTTGTTTGCCTTTGCCTTTTTCGGCGATGTGCCTACTTGGCCTCAGGTGGCGGGGGGCGTTATGATCCTTCTTGCCGCTATGCTACCGGCCTGCGTGAAAAGACGAGAAAGGTTAAATAATAAATGATAAGACAGGAGATTAAATTATGTCGAATATGCCAAGGCACTTAATACAGGACAGGTATCAACTTTATATAGGCGGAGCGTGGTGCGACGCCTCGGATGGCGCTACCTTCGACAGTTTTTGCCCGGCAAATGGTGAACGTCTCTGTAGCTTTGCCGAAGCAGCAAAATCAGATGTAGATGCGGCAGTGACGGCGGCTTGGAACGCATTCCCGAGTTGGAGGGCCGTCCCGTCAAAGGAACGGTCCCAAATTCTGGGACGTATAGCAGATACCATGGAACAAAATTTGGAGCTGCTAGCGCAGGTTGAGAGTATGGATACGGGTAAACCAATTCGAGAGACGAGAACGCTGTGTGATGTGCCCCAATCAATTGAACACTTCCGCTATTTTGCAGGTGTAGCCTGCGGCGAAGAAGGGAGCGCCGTCATGCTGGATGAAGCCACGATGAGCATCGTACTGCGTGAGCCGGTGGGTGTTGTCGGGCAGATTGTTCCGTGGAATTATCCGCTACTTATGGCCGCTTGGAAGCTGGCACCTATACTTGCATCTGGGTGTTGTACAGTGTTCAAGCCCTCAAGCAACACATCCCTTTCTGTGCTTGTGCTGATGCAGCTCATTCAGGATATTGTCCCTCCAGGCGTAATCAATGTAGTAACCGGAAGTGGAAGCCGATGCGGACAATACCTGCTGGAGCACCCCGATATCCGCAAGCTGGCTTTTACTGGCTCTACTGATGTTGGTATTTCAGTAGCCCATGCCGCCGCAGATAAGATTATTCCGGCAACGTTGGAATTGGGCGGGAAGTCGGCAAATATTGTTTTTGAGGACTGTGATTGGGAATTGGCCATGGAAGGTGTAATGTCCGGAGTTTTATTCAATCAGGGGCAGGACTGTGGATCCGGTTCCCGGGTGTTTGTTCAAAAAAGCATCTATGACCAATTTACTACAGAGTTGGCCCATCGGTTTGAAAACATAAAAATTGGCCTGCCGTGGGAAAACGATACCGTTATGGGCAGTATGATTCATCAGAAACAGCTTCAGCGGGTGCTGGATTATGTGAAAACTGGATGCGGCGAAGGTGCACAACTTATTACAGGCGGTATACGAGTAACGGAAGGGGAATTGTCCAAAGGCTACTACATATATCCTGCCATACTTGCCCTCGCCACAAATGATATGCGTGTGGCACAAGAGGAGATTTTCGGACCTGTAGCAGTTTTAATTCCCTTTGAGGATGAGCAAGATGTAATTCACATGGCTAACGACAACAAGTATGGCTTGGCCGGTGGTGTGTTTTCCCGCAATATCAATCGAGCATTGCGGGTGGCCCGTGCAGTGGAGACGGGACGAATGTGGGTCAATACATATGGGCTCCACATTGCTGGAGCGCCCTATGGAGGCGTAAAACAATCTGGGTATGGCAGGGAGTGCAGCAAATCGATTCTTAGATACTATACTTATGAAAAAAATGTTATGATAAACCTTACAGAAAACACATCTGGAATTTACCTTGGAACAGATATGAAAACCCAATAGCGCTACTGTCAAGTTTTGGGATGAGTGGAGCTGAGACACTTCACTGGATGCGACCACTCAGATCCTATAAGGACACTCTGCATGAGCAGAGTAACAGAAGCTGATGAGCGTGGATGAGCTTGCCGTGCTGGATGGCGGCAAGTATAACTCGCTGAGTCTGAAATCCGACTTCATCCTGCCACTTCATGAGCTGATCGTCGGCGGCAAGGATGGGTTTGTCCCCTGTGGAAAAAGCCATCATTGATCGTTGTGTTCGCATCGTCTACCGGGAATACCTCAATGACCCGAAGCCGGAGAATATGCCGCTGTTGAATGACTTGTATAACGCCATCCGTGCGTAGGATGAAAAGAAAGCGCAGTACAGCGCCACCACTTTGGAAATCTATGTCACCGGTTCTCTGAATGTGTTTAATCATCGCACGAACGTGGCTGTGAACATCCGCATCGTCTGCTACGACATCAAGGAGCTGGGCAAGCAGCTCGAGAAAATCGGGATGCTCGTCGTACAAGACCATGTGTGGAACCATGTGACCGTCAACCGCGACGCCCATAAAACGACTCGCTACTATGAGATCTCGACGAGGCGTGGGATGAATGGGAGGAAGGGTGGTAAACACCCTTCCTCCGGCGTATTATTACTTTATTTGTTTATGATATCGAGTAATACGACTTCCTCCGCTGCGCTGCGGATGTTGTTCATGGCTCCGACCCACGCCATTTGATCCTCTTCCTTCAACTGCTCTGAGATACCTTGCGCCTGTGCCATCTGCTCAATTAGCAGCCGCAGCATCTCGTTTGCTTCACGGTCGATCTCGTTGAGGTGATGTGTCAGCTCACCGTGGGTTTTCAAATTGATATAGGTCACTCGGCGATGCTCTTTCAGATACTTGAGCCGCATCCGGCCAAAGCGTCCGTAAGTCGGTCCTTCCCAGGATACCAACAGATCCGGCAGGCAGTACTCTCCATACTTACTGTATGTAATTTCCATTATGTAATCGTCCTTTCGTGAGCCTGAATTTGACCCTTATTTTGACCCTTTAGCGGGTCATCTTCTATAAAACAATCGGACTGACTGGTACAGATTATTTTACGTTTCAGACTGTTTTACACATAATTGAACGAGAAAAGTTGATGAAAACAGAAATGCTGCTGTTCAAGTCCCGCCTCGCGCACCAAAGTGTTGAAACTCAAGGGTTTTTCCCTTGAGTTTTTCCTTTTACATTAGATTTCTTGGGGTGGTAGAGAACTGGATTTTTTAGAGATCTGAAAGCGGTGTTATTTTTTGCGCTTTACGGACAGCTTTCCTAATAAAAATTCCCCTCTTGTTTCGCTTGCGTCAGAATGCAGGGCCGTTTCAAAAAACTTTTCAAATGTGAAACATTTCCGCAGCCTGAATGATATAGTAGGTGAAAGGCTTTTCAAGGAGTATCCCATGCTGACAGAAGAACAGTTTTCGTATCTTGCAAAAAAGTATATGGACACGGTGTTCCGTCTGGCGCTCCACTACACCAAAAGCCGCTCGGAATCGGACGATATCACGCAGGAGGTGCTGCTCAAGCTCTACCGCACGGACAAACCGTTTGAGAGCGAGGACCACGTTAGGTACTGGCTCATCCGCGTTACGGTCAACGAGTGCAAGCGGGCGTTCCTCTCTC
>ERZ772893.2455-NODE-2455-length-14872-cov-5.920767_pt1 | contig 14872 bp, 14 predicted proteins | sample MGYA00511482_ERZ772893 | MGnify/ENA primary metagenome ERZ772893 (study PRJEB29015, sample SAMEA2737687) | human gut metagenome | biome: human gut; feature: human-associated habitat; material: faeces | place: China | collected 2012 ...
ACGGCGCTGCCGTGCATGGGCTCGGCGCTCAGCTATTTCGACGGCCTGCGGACGGCCGACTCGCCGGCCAGTCTGATCCAGGCGCAGCGCGACTACTTCGGCGCGCACACCTTCGAACGCACCGACGCGCCGCGCGGGGAGTTTTTCCACAACGACTGGACCGGCCGAGGCGGCAAGACCTCGTCGGGCAGTTACAACGTATAGCACAAGACACTATGAAAAAAGCGGATAACCAACTACTCGTCATCTTCGGGGCATCGGGCGACCTGACCCGGCGCAAGCTGATGCCGTCGCTGTTCGAACTCTACGTGCGGGGGCTGCTGCCGAAACGGTTCGCGATCCTGGGCGCCTCGCGCAGCGAATATACCGACGACACGTTCCGGCAGCAACAGCGCGAAGGCATCCGCCGGAGCGCCAAAGGCGCGTCGTACGACGACGGACAGATCGACGAATTTCTCCGGATGATTCATTACGTCAGTTTCGAACCGACCGAATACGCCACTTACGGCAACCTGAAAAAACGCATCGGCGAACTGCTGGAAACGCTCGGCTCGCCCGACCGGGTCGTCTATTACCTGGCCACGCCGCCGGTACTGTACGAAACGATCCCGGCCGGACTGAAAGAAGCCGGGCTGAACGTCGCCGCAACGAAAAAAGGATGGCGACGGATCGTTGTCGAAAAGCCGTTCGGCACCGACCTCGAATCGGCGCGCCGGCTCAGCGAACTGCTGCGCGGGGTATTCGAAGAAAACGGAATCTACCGGATCGACCACTATCTCGGCAAAGAGACGGTGCAAAACATCCTGGTGCTGCGTTTCTCGAACGGCATTTTCGAGCCGCTGTGGAACCGCAACTACATCGACTACGTCGAGATCAGCGCGACCGAAACCCTCGGCGTCGAAAACCGGGGCCCGTATTACGAAAGCGCCGGAGCGCTGCGCGACATGATCCAGAACCACCTGCTGCAGTTGATGGCTTTCGTCGCGATGGAGCCGCCGGCCGTTTTCGAACCGGAACCGATCCGCAACGAGATCGTCAAAGTGTTCCGCGCCATCCGCCGTTACACGCCGGCCGAAATCGGGCGCAACGTGCTGCGGGCTCAATACACCGGATGCGAAATCGACGGGCAATACGTCCCGGGATACCGCGAAGAGAAAAACGTCGCTCCGGATTCGACGACCGAGACTTTCGTGGCGATGAAACTCTTTATCGACAACTGGCGCTGGGGCGGCGTACCGTTCCTGTTCCATACCGGCAAACGGCTGTCGAAAAAACAGTCCGAAGTCGTGATCCACTTCAAATCGACGCCGACGCAACTCTTTTCGGGCCAGTGCTCCGGGCGTTCGTGCAACAAGCTCACGCTGCGTATCCAGCCCGACGAGAGCATCTCGCTGAAATTCGGACTGAAAATGCCCGGCGCGGGACTAAGCGTACGGCAGGTCAGCATGGATTTCCGCTACGACTCGCTGTCGTCGGACTACCTGCCCGACGCTTACGAACGGCTGCTGTTGGACGTAATGCTCGGCGACTCGACGCTGTACGCCCGCCGCGACTCGCTCGAAGCGAGCTGGCAGTTCATCGACCCGATCCTGCGGGCCTGGAAGCAAAACCCGCAGCGGAGCCTGCTGACCTATCCGGCGCTGACCGAAGGGCCCGACCCGCAGCAACTGCTCGAAGTCGGCAACGACCGGCCGGATGAGAATTGTACCCTGGACGAATCCATTTTTCAGGAATAAACACGCTATGGAAATGCTCTCTTTCGACTGCGTGCACGACGCACTGCAGGCAATGACCGAACAACTGGCCGCAGCGGTCCGGCAAAAAACGGACGGCCCGTTCCACATCGCCCTCTCGGGCGGCGGGACGGCCAAACTGCTGTTCCGGCTCTGGGCGCAGGAATACGTACGGAAAATCGCGTGGTCACGGCTGCGCTTCTATTGGGTCGACGAACGATGCGTCCCGCCGGACGACCCGGAAAGCAATTTCAAATATGCCGACGAACTGCTGTTTCAAAAGATCGGCATCCCCGACAACCACCTGTTCCGGATACGGGGCGAAGAGGATCCCGAACAAGAAGCCCGGCGCTACGCGGCGGCCGTCCGGGCCGAATTGCCGCTACAAGACGGACTGCCGCGCTTCGATGCGGTCGTCCTCGGCATCGGCGACGACGGCCACACCGCTTCGATCTTCCCGCACACGCCCGGATTACTGACCGACCCGGCCTGTTACGCGGTATCGCGGCATCCGGTCACCGGTCAGTGGCGGATCACGATGACCGGCCCGCTGATCCTCAACGGGGCGGAACTGCTGTTTCCGGTCATCGGCCCCGGAAAGGCGGAGATCCTGCAAAAAATAGACGGCCCGCAGGGAGCGGAATATCCCGCGGGGTACATCCTCCGCCGCGCCGAACGGGCGGCGGTCTATACGAACTGTAAAATATAATCCCGCGCGCTCCGCCTTCCGGTCATCGTCGGGTATTTTTGCGTACCTTTGCGGCAACCAAACCGGAAAACGATGGAACAACCGATCATAGCACTACAAAACGGAGTCGTCCGCGACGAAAGCCGGCGGTTCCGCACGCCCGTCAATTTCACGCTCGAATCCGGGGAGCATATCGCCGTCATGGGGCTCAACGGCAGCGGCAAAACGATCCTAATCGAAACGCTGTTGGGCAACCTTTACCTCGCGGAAGGCAAGTTGAACTACGATTTCCGCTCGGACGACAACCGGGCGTCGCAGCACATCCGCTACATCACGTTCCGCGACGCTTACGGCAGCGCCGACGGAGAATACTATTACCAGCAGCGGTGGAACGCCACCGACCGCGAAAGCGCGCCGCTGGCCTCGGAAATGTTCGACCGCGTGACCTGCGACCCGCTGGAACGCGAACGGATCTTCGATCTGCTCGGCATCCGCGGCATGTTGCAAAAACAGATCATCCTGCTGTCGAGCGGCGAACTGCGGAAATTCCAGATCGCCAAAATGCTGCTGGCCGCGCCGCGCGTACTGGTCGTCGAAAGCCCGTTCATCGGACTGGACGTCGAAGCGCGCCGGACGCTCGAAGAGCTGTTCGTCACGCTGACCCGCCGGTCGGACGTACAAATCGTGCTGTCGGTCTCGTCCCCGGCCGACATCCCGTCGTTCGTCACGCACGTCTGCACGGTGGACGGTATGCGGTGCGGCGCGAAGCAGACCCGCGAAACGTTCCTGCGCGACGAACCGTTCTCGCGACGCCGGGCCGAAATGACCGCCGCTTACGAACGGCAGCCGATCCAACTCCCCCCTCCCCTCGCCGAACCGCTGCATTGCGACGAAGTGGTGCGGCTGCGCAACGTTACGATCCGCTACGGCGAACGGACGGTGCTCGACTCGGTAAACTGGACAATCCGGGGCGGCGACAAATGGACGCTGACCGGCGCCAACGGCTCCGGCAAATCGACGCTGCTGAGCCTGATCTGCGCCGACAACCCGCAATCCTACGCCCAGGACATCGCGCTGTTCGGACGGCAACGCGGATCGGGCGAAAGCATCTGGGATATCAAAAAGCACATCGGCTACGTCTCGCCGGAGATGCACCGCTCGTACATCAAGAATATCCCGGCGATCGACATCGTGGCGTCCGGATTTTTCGATTCGATCGGCCTGTACCTGACTCCGAACGACGACCAGCGGGCCGTCTGCGAAGAGTGGCTGAAGACGTTCGAAATGGGCGGACTGCGGGATAAATCGTTCGTGAAACTGTCGTCGGGCGAACAGCGACTGCTGCTGCTGGCGCGCGCCTTCGTCAAAGACCCCGACCTGCTGATCCTCGACGAACCGTTGCACGGACTCGACTGCTACAACAAGGAGCGCGCCCGCGCCGTGATCGAGGCTTTCTGCCGCCGGCCGGACAAGACGATGATCTACGTGACGCACTACGAGCGGGAGCTTCCCCGGTGCGTGGACAAAAAAATGGTGCTGCAAAAACATGCATAGCGAACCGGAAGTTCCGAACAACGATGAATACGTATAAACTATACCAGGTCGATGCATTCGCCGAAAAGTTATTCACGGGCAACCCGGCGGCCGTCTGCCCGCTGGACAGTTGGATAAGCGACGACCTCTTGCAGAAAATCGCGATGGAAAACAACCTCGCCGAAACGGCCTTTTACGTCGGCCGGGGCGACCGGTACGAAATCAGATGGTTTACGCCGAACACCGAGGTAGACCTGTGCGGCCACGCCACGTTGGCGGCGGCCCACGTCCTGTTCGAATACGAAGATCGGCGAGAAACCCCGATCCGTTTCTACTCGCCCCGGAGCGGGGAATTGCAGGTGAGCAAAAAACCGGACGGCCTGACGCTGGACTTTCCGGCCGACGAACCGCACGAAGTTCCGGTTTCGGACGAACTCCTGAGCTGCTTCGATAAAAAACCGGTCGGGACCTATAAAGGAAGAACCGATTACATGCTGGTTTTCGCGAACGAAGCCGATGTCGCCGGCATCGAACCGCGATTGGAATCCATCGCAAAATTGAAAGCCCGGGGGGTCATCGTTACGGCAAAAGGCGAAAAGGCGGATTTCGTATCCCGTTTTTTCGCTCCGCAATCGGGAGTCGCCGAAGATCCCGTCACCGGATCGGCGCACACGACCCTCGCCCCGTACTGGGCCGCAAAGTACGGCAAAACCGAACTGTCGGCGATACAACTGTCCGCCCGGAAAGGTTACTTACGGTGCAGAGTCCTCGGCGAAAGGGTCGAAATCAGCGGCCGGGCCGAACTCTATCTCAAAGGCGAAATCTACATCTGACGCTTCCCGGCCCGTTCCCGGCCTCTTTATCCTTCCGGTCATCCTTTGCGGATGATGCCTTTGTTTTTGCGGCCGTCGACGTAAATGTACAGCGGCTCCGTAAAACGGACGTGCCGCACCAATTCGCTCTCGTAGACGGCTTGTTCGCCGTCCAACTGAGCCGCGTCGAACGCTCCGTCGCCGAGGAACGGGCTGATGGTCATGTAGCCGACGCCGAACGACGTGAGGTTCTGGAAAAAATGGGTCCCTTGACTCGGTTCGACGCGGAAATTTTCGAGCCCGCACTCGACGATCACTTTCGCTTCCGAAATCGCGGTCCACTTGACCGGAATGCCGAGCCACGGGTCGCTCGACCCCCAGCGTCCGGGACCGATCAGCACGTAGGAACGCTTTTCTGCGCGCATCCGGTTGTTCAGCGCGCCGATCTCGTCGGCGATCTGCTGCGTGCGCGCCGAATCGAACGCCTCGTTGCGAATATAAACCACGTCGCATACGTCGCCGATCGCGCCGAGCCCGAGAGCGTGTTCGGCATAGACCAGCGCGCCGTCGGGGGATACCTCCGACCAGTCGAGCGAAACGTTCGACTGCGTATCGACGATCGGGCGTATCTGCAGGAAATTGAACACGCAATCCGTGCCGTACGGCACGTCCATATCGACGGCAAACTCCATTTCGATCGGGCAACGCATCTCTTTTTCGCCCATTTCGAGCAGGTCGCAGACGATCTGCGCCAGCGGGATCGTATCGTATTTCAGGATTCGCGAGAAGGTGACGATCTTGCGCCCGTCTTCGAACGTACTGTCCGTAATGCGTTGATTCTGCATATCCCAGGTCGAAGCGACATGACGCATGTTGCGAAAATGCTTCGCCTTGTTGATCTCGAAACGCTGCAGGTTCACCGCGTCGTCGATCGACGTTTTGAACTCTTCGGGCTTCAGGTTCAACGCATACATCTCGCGCTGCGTCTCGCTCAACGCCAGTTCGGGCGTCGAAAGTTGCAATACGTTTTTCGGATAACGGGGCGAAAAGCGGAGCGTCTGACCGCCGTCGACAACCAGCTTGCCGAGCCCGAACGCGAGGTTCACGATACCGTCCTGCGGCTTCTCGTCGCCGATCGGATAAAAATTCAGCGAACGGGCCACGCCGGAAATCGTCGGAAAGAAATACCCGCTGTCGGCCGTCCCGCACACCTCCTGGATCACGACGGCCATCTTCTCCTCGCTCAGCAGGTTGGCCGTCGCCTGGATATAGGCGCGGCTCGATGCGAAATAGACCGACGCATAAACGCTCTTGATCGCCTTGCCGAGCAGTCGCAGCGTCTGGTCTTCGTTGCTGGTCATCGGAATCATATAAGTCGAATAGATACCGGCAAAAGGCTGGTAGTGCGAGTCCTCCAGTTTCGAACTCGACCGCACGGCCAACGGTTTCGACGAGTGGCGGATGAAGATTCGCAGGTCGTCGACCAGCGACTCGGGCAGCCGCGAGCTGACGAATTCGGAAAGTATCTCGTCGTCGGAGATATCGGAGTTGATCACGTATTGCAGGCCGTTCTCGCGGATGAACTCGTCGAAACAGTCGGTGGCGATCACCAGCGTCCGCGGCAGGTAGATCCGCACGCCTTCGTACTTGTCGTAAAAGCGGTACTTATGCAGCATACTGTTCATAAAGGCCAGTCCGCGCGCCTTACCGCCGAGCGAACCGTTGCCGATCCGGGCGAAACCGATGTAATTGTCGTACGTGTCGGGGTCGAAACGCGCCACCACGCCGTATCCCTGCAGGATGCGGTATTCGCGGATCGCCTGCGCGATGAATTCGCGCATCCGGTCGATCGAGTCGAACGAACCGTTGTGCAGCTTGCGCACCGTCGCCGCCAACGAAAAAAGCCCGCGGGCATACATCCACTTCGACAGCCGGTTGCGTTCGCCGTGGTAGAACAGCACCTCCTCGGGAATCTCCATAACCAACTGTTGCAGATCGCGCAGGTCGCGGGCGCGGCCGATCACGGTTCCCGTCTTCAAATCCTTGAACACGAAGTCGCCGAACGAAAACTCCTCGCCGATGTAGTCGCTCAGTTCGATCAACAACGTCTTCGAATACTTCGCGATAAAGCCGACGCCCAGTTCCTCGGCCGTCGCGCGCATACTCTCCTGCGACGATTGCAGCAGGAACGGCATTTGCGGATTATCTTTTTTAATCAGCTTGCAGAGGTCGATTCCCGCATCCAGCTTTTCGCTCGACGCCGGATCGTCCTTGTGAATAACGAAACCGACGTCGGAAATCACCCCCAGCAGGTTGTTCTTGTATTTTTCATACAGTTCGACCGCCTCCGCGTAGTTCGTCGCCAGCAGGATCTTCGGCCGGGCGCGCTTGCGCAGCTTTTGCTGCTGCTCGTTGAGCGCCTCCTTCGCGAATTCGCGGCTCTGCTGCAACACCAGCTTGTAGATCGTCGGCAGGTAGGTCGAATAGTACTTCACCGAGTCTTCGACCAGCAAGATCGACTGCACGCCGACCTGCAGGATGTCGTTGTCGGCGTTCATCCGGTCTTCGATCAGCTTGATGATCGTCAGGATCAGGTCGGGATTGCCGTGCCAATAGAACGTGTAATCGATGGCCGACGTGTCCTCGTTCTCGATCCGCATCCCGATATCGCGCGAAAAATTGGTCAGCAGCACGATCGGAATGTCCGGCTGCTGTTCGCGGATCAGCTTCGACAGGTGGAAAACGTCGATCTCGCCGACATTGAACATACTGATTACCAAATCGAATCCCGGATCGTCGCGCAACAATTCGAGCGCTTCGACCGACGAACTGACGCGCCGGAACGACGGCGGATTGCTCAGGTTCAGGTCGATGTACTCGTTGCTGATCTGCACGTCGATCCGGCCGTCCTCCTCAAGCGTGAACGCATCGTAACTGCTTCCGATCAGCAGTACCTTGCGGATGCGCCGCCGCATCAGGTTGCCGTAGTCGATCGTCGTGTCGGCCGTGATCCGGCCGATGGTATCCTGTGTCATAATCTTATCCGAATAGTGCGAAACAAACTTACGCATTTTTTGGAACTTTTTTTACCTTTGCACAAACTATCGAACAACCCTATGGCTAACTATACGCTCGAAGAAGTCACCTCGCGGCGGGCCGCGCGTGAATTTCTCGACCTGCCCAAACGGCTTTACCGCGACGAACCGCACTGGATCTGCCCGTTGGACAGCGACATCGAAAACCGATTCCACCCGCAGACCAACGAACTGCTGCACGACGGCGAAGCGATCCGCTGGATCGCACTCGACGAACGGGGCCGCGCGGTCGGACGCATCGCCGCCTTCTACAACCGCGAGTTGGTCAAAGCGTCGGAATACCAGCCGACCGGCGGCTGCGGATTTTTCGAATCGATCGACGACCAACGGGTAGCCGACCTGCTTTTCGACGCGGCGCGCGACTGGCTCGCCGCTCGCGGCCTGGAGGCGATGGACGGCCCGATCAACTTCGGCGACCGCGACTCGTGGTGGGGATTGCTGGTAAAGGGATTCGAATTCACGCCGCTGTACTGCAACCCGTACAACTTCGAATACTACGTCCGCCTGTTCGAGAATTACGGCTTCCAAAACTATTTCAACCAGCACACCTACCTGCGCGAACTGGCCGAGGGCCTGTTTCCGGAAAACGTTTACGAACGGGTCAAACGGCTGAAGGAAGAGCCGCGCTACCGGTTCGAGCACATGGACAAACGCCGGATCGAAAAATACGCCGACGACTTCCTGGAGGTTTACAACAAAGGATGGGCGGGATTCTCGGGCGTCAAACCGATCGACCGCGAACACGCTTTCGCCCTGCTGAAAAAGATGCGGCCGATCATCGACGAACACCTGATGTATTTCGCCTACTACGACGACCGGCCGATCGGCTTCTTTTTGATGATTCCCGACCTGAACGGCGTGATCGGGCCGCTGAAGGGGCGTTTCGGCCTATTGCAGAAATTCCGCTTCCTGTGGCGGTTGAAGGTGACGAAAAAAGCGACGCGCATCTTCGCCCTCATCTTCGGCGTCGTTCCCGAATTCCAGGGGAAAGGGATCGAATCGGGCATGATCTACACGTTCGAACAGGACGTGGCGAAAAAGATCAAATTCAGGTATAAAAGCCTCGAACTGGCATGGATCGGCGACTTCAACCCGGTGATGATGCGGATGGTCGAGAATTACGTCTGCGCCCAGAAGCACAAAATGCACACGACTTACCGCTACCTGTTCGACCGCACCAAAGAGTTCAAACGGGCGCCGCGGATGAACCTGCGCAAGCGGGAACCGGCGACGGCGGCCGAATAGCGCCCGGCCCGGCCGGTTTGGAATTCAGCCGGTAAAGCCTTACCTTTGACTTGACCAATTACCGATAACAAAAAATAAACCATGACAAAAGGAATCATACATACCGAGAAGGGGGATATGACCGTCGAGTTTTACGACAACGAAACGCCGATCGCGGTGAACAATTTCTGCAAACTGGCCGAATCGGGCTTTTACGACGGGCTGACGTTCCATCGCGTTATTCCCGATTTCGTGATCCAGGGCGGCTGTCCGCAGGGAACCGGAGTCGGCGGTCCGGGCTATACGATCAAGTGCGAGACATCGGCGGGCAAACAGTATCACGACCGGGGCGTACTGTCGATGGCGCATCGCGGCAAGGACACCGGCGGATCGCAGTTTTTCATCTGCATGAACCGCACGAATACGGCGCACCTGGACGGCGTGCACACCTGTTTCGGCCGCGTGGTCGAAGGGCTCGACGTGATCGACCAGATCCGCCAGGGCGACCTGATTCTGAACATCGAAATCTTTAAAGACCAAGCGTAATGGAATTCGAAGGAACCGTATGGCGGGTACTTCCGCTCGTCAAGGGAACGAGCGCCCGCGGCGAATGGATGAAACAAGAGGTGGTATTCGAACTGCCCGGCGAGTTCAACCGCAAACTGTGCGTCGGGTTCTGGGGCGACAAGGCGCAGGAAGCCGGCACGCTGCAACCGGGCGAATCGGTCGCCGTTTCGGCCAACGTCGAATCGCGCGAATACAACGGCCGCTGGTTTACCGAAGCGCGCGCGTGGAGAATCACCCGCAAAGCGGCCCAGCAACCGCAGCCGCAGGCTCCGGTAGCCGACGGGCTGCCGCCGATGGACGCATTCGCTTCCGACGAACCGGCCTCGACGAGTTCGTCCGCCGAAGTAGACGACCTGCCGTTCTAAATCGGAATTTTACAACTAAAAAACGGTCTGGATTTTTTGAAATCCAGACCGTTTTCATTAGAAACCGGATACCGCTTCATTCACCCAAAATTTCGGCTATTCTCGTTTTCAGACTATCGCGATGAATCCCTCTGGCTATGATTTTTCCGTCGGGGCCAAATAATATACGGAGTCCTCCCCGGATCCGTAAGATTCCGACGTCAGATTTTTGTCATCAAATACCTGCGGCCAGGGTCTTTGTAACTTTTCAAAGGCGGTCAAAGCCATCGACCGCGGTCTTCTCACAACCACTCCCAGTATTTCGAAACGATCTCGGTTATTTTTCCAGATGTCGCGTAAGTCTGCAATATAGGACGTATCAGAATAGCTGTTCCAGAAATCGACCAGTACGTATTTTCCACAACCGATATAATCCGCCAGCCGAACCGACCCCGAATCGGCTCCTTCTTTGCCGACAGGAAAATCGACGAACGGCATTCCTTCCGCTGTCCGGCGGCAAACATCGACCCGCCAACGCTCCCGCTCCATAAAACGAAAACTGCGGATACGTTTTCCGGCCATAGCGTAAATCGTGTCAAAATCCTCGAACGGACGGAAAGGTTCTCCGGAAATCCAGGCCATCTGATACACACCCATCCAACTCATCCAATCCCGGCATACGAAAGCCCCCAGGGCATTGTCGTTCCGGCTTACAATCGGACCGGCCAGTTCTTTCCACTGTGTTTTCCAGTGTGTCCAAAGGCTATCCTTCCGGAATTGCCGGACAGCGGCGTCTTCCGTATTCATCACAATCGTATGGCTATCAGATATTTGTCGACCAAGACACCTCGCTTGCTTAAAATATTCGTACAGAACCGCATTCTTATCCGTCCTGGCACATTGTTCATCCCCGATACCAATTTGTATGTCGGCCGCTTCGAGCACAAAAGCGATCTCATCGTACTCTAAACGAATTATACAGCACGAATCGCCTGTTATCCTTCCTCTGAATTCAAATTTACCGTCGCCGACTACCGTACTGTCGATAATACGCTCACGCGTATCTCCAAGACTTTCCAAATAAATCGTCTTCCCATCATAAGAAGAATCGACCGTTCCGGTCACGGTGTAATTTCCGCGCGAAAAACATGCTGTGCATACAACCGTAACAATTACAAAAAAAGTTTTTTCGACATACTCCAACGTATAAAACAACACTTAAAAAATAACAAAAAAACAGTAAACAAGCAAATTCGACAATAACCCGGTCGAATGACCATTTTAACCGCACAAAAAAAACACAATCAAATACTTTTTCTTGAAATAAATATTATTTATACTTACTGACATAATTGCCGTCATCATGAAACAGCTATTTATCATAATTATTATTTGTCTGCCATTCTTCCAAACCCTCGATGCCCAACCTCAACTCCGCGCAGGATCTCAGGATTTGTATCTTTTTTGTTCAAGCGTGACCGATGCGAAGGAAGGGATCCTAAGAGTGGAAAATCCGGATAATGAAAATGATCCGTTGTATGAACATCGGCCAATTCATTTTATCATGCTTTCCAAAGCGAAAAACATTTACGCTTGTTTCGATCATTACAATTATAATCCGACGCAGTTGAGTAAAATACGTACGGTCGAACCGGCGAAAGACCAAATGGAGATTATGATTACGTCGCGTGGTATGTTGAAATTTATTTATGAACTAAAACCCATTACCTTGGAAGACAAACTGGCCTCGTTCCGCACGAAAGAAGAGGTATGGACATGGATGGATTCGCTCAAGACCACCGGAAAAAGAATCTATATTTTGGACTGGAACGACTCATTTAATCAAAACGGTAACGGGCAGATCAAGCTGATCCAGGTGATGCCGGGTGCGACTAACCGCCCGCTTTACTGACAAACGGCAAATTAACTGAAAATTACCGGCGGAAGGAGTTGCATTTTTCCGCCGGTTTCATTATATTCATTTACAAATAACACATCCCTTAACGACTATGAAAACTTTGCTGTTATCCGCCTTGCTTTGCATAGCGACTCTCCAAATGCCCGGCGCCCGGTCTCAACCCCGTCCGGGAATGCAGGACATATACTTTTTCTGTTCGGCCGTAGCCGAAACAAACGACGGAATTCGAAGAGATGAAGATTTTGAAGATGATAACGATCCTCTTTATGTACACCGCCCTATCTTTTTTACGATGTACTCAAAATCGAAAGACATTTACGTTTGCTTCGATCATTATAATTACAATCCGACGGAATTGGCCAAAATTCGTTCGGTGAATCCGGCAAAAGATCAATTGGAAATTATGATTACGTCGCGTGGTATGTTGAAATTTATCTATGAACTAAAACCCATTACCTTGGAAGACAAACTGGCCTCGTTCCGTACGAAAGAAGAGGCATGGACATGGGTGGATTCGGTCAAGGCCACCGGCAAAAGAATTTACATATTGGACTGGAACGACTCTTTTAATCAAAACGGTAACGGACAGATCAAACTGATCCAAGTAATACCAACCGCTACCAATCGGCCCCTTTACTGACAAACGGTAAATTAACTGAAAATTACCGGCAGAAAGAGTTGTACATTTCCGCCGGTTTCATTAAATTTACCTATATTGTTTTGATTATGAAACTTCTGTTATTATTCGCACTTATTTGTCCGGCCGCACTGACGGTATTCGGCGCCGAACCCCAACCGCGTGTCAAGGGCGATGCGATCTATTTCTATTGTACTTCACGCACCGATCCCGACGAAGGCGTCGAAAGAAGCGAAAATCCGGCAAACGACAATAATCCGCTTTATGTACATCGACCTATTTTATTTCGGATGGTTTCGAAAGCCAAAGATATTTTTATCCATTTTGCTTTTTACAACTACAATCCGACCGAATTAAGCAAAACCCGCCCGGTAATCCCGGTGAAAGACCAAATGGAAATCGTCACGGGACCCCGAACCATGCTGCGGTTTATCAATACGTTCAATCCGATCACGCTGGAAAACAAACTGGCTTCCTTCAAAACGAAAGAAGAATCATGGGCCTGGGTGGATTCGCTTAAAGCTACCGGTAAACAGATTTACCTGATCGATTGGAATGATCCGATAAATGGTAGCGGAGGAACAGAACTCAGACTGATCCAGGTAAGGCCTACCCTTACCAACCGTCCGTCTTACTAACAAATTAAATACTAAATGATAACTATCGGCAGAAAGAATCGCACCTTTCTGCCGATTTTCATTATATTTACAAAAACGAGCCTGCCGAATTATGAAAACATGGTTGTTACTTGCATTCGTTTGCACGGCGGCACTGATGGCACTCGGTGTCGAACCCCAATCCCGTGTCAAAGGCGATGCGATTTATTTATGCTGTTCCGCATCTACACAAAATACTCAGGAAGGCATCGAAAGATATGAGGATCCAAAAGACGATAACGATCCGTTATTCGCACATCGGCCGATAACTTTCGAAATGAGATCGAAACAAAAAAACATTTATATACTTTTCATCCATTGCAGCTTTAATCCGGCGGAACTCAGCAAAACCCGCCCGGTAGACCCCGCGAAAGACCAAATGGAAATCATCATAGGTCCCCGGACTATGCTACGATTTATCAACACGTTCAATCCGATCACTCTGGAAGACAAACTGGCTTCATTTAAAACAAACGAAGAAGCATGGGCTTGGGTAGACTCGCTCAAAGCAACCGGTAAACAGATCTACCTGATCGACTGGAACGATCCAATGAATGGCAACGGAGGAACAGAGCTCAGACTAATCCAGATAATACCCGGAATTACCAACCGCCCGCTTTACTGACAAACGGCAAATTAACTGAAAATTACCGGCGGAAGGAGTTGCATCTTTCCGCCGGTTTCGTTATATTTACCTACGGTGATTCTCACGATTATGAGAACTTTATTATTATTCGCATTTTTCTGCTCTATGACGTTCACGGCACCCGCCGCAGAACCGCAACCTCGTGTTAAAGGCGATGCGATTTATTTCTATTGTACTTCACGCACCGATCCCGACGAAGGCGTCGAAAGAGGAGAAAATCCGGCAAACGACAATGACCCGCTTTATGTACATAGACCTATCTTTTTTCAGATGGTTTCAAAAACTAAAGATATTTATATTGATTTTGCTTTTTTCAACTACAATCCGACCGAATTAAGCAAAACCCGCCCGGTAATCCCGGCGAGAGACCAAATGGAAATCGTCACGGGACCCCGAACCATGCTGCGGTTTATCAATACGTTCAATCCGATCACGCTGGAAAACAAATTGGCTTCCTTCAAAACGAAAGAAGAATCATGGGCCTGGGTGGACTCGCTTAGAATGACAGGGAAACAGATTTACCTGATCGACTGGAGCGACCCGGTAAACGGTAGCGGAGGCACCGAACTCAAACTGATCCAGGTAAGGCCTACCCTTACCAACCAGCCTTCTTTCTAACAGCTTAAACATTGAATGATAACTATCGGCAGAAAGAATCGCACCTTTCTGCCGATTTTCATTATATTTACAAAAACGAGCCTATCGAATTATGAAAACATGGTTGCTATTTGTATTCGTTTGCTCAGCGGCATTCACGGCACTCGGTGTCGAACCCCAATCCCGTGTCAAAGGCGATGCGATTTATTTATACTGTTCCGCATCTACACAAGACACCCGGGAAGGCATCGAAAGATTCGAAGATGCTGAAAACGACAATGACCCGTTATTCGCGCATCGGCCGATCAGTTTCGAAATGAAATCGAAACAAAAAAACATTTACATACTCTTTTTCCATTGCAGTTTCAATCCGGCGGAACTCAGCAAAACCCGCCCGGTAGACCCCGCGAAAGACCAAATGG
>ERZ772893.2456-NODE-2456-length-14861-cov-3.067000_pt1 | contig 14861 bp, 7 predicted proteins | sample MGYA00511482_ERZ772893 | MGnify/ENA primary metagenome ERZ772893 (study PRJEB29015, sample SAMEA2737687) | human gut metagenome | biome: human gut; feature: human-associated habitat; material: faeces | place: China | collected 2012 ...
TATTCCGTTTACACCATGGAAGCCGCACCCAATGATACAACACTGGGTCGCCAGTATCTGTATGTGGGTGCCCAGCCCTACAGCACTACAAACGATGGCCGTTACAGACTGTTTATGCACTTCAACAATATGCCTGCGATCCCTGCCGGTTCCGAAGTAGTGGGTGCATCTTTGAGCCTGTATCAGCATCAGTATGTGCAGCGGTATTGTACCTCGTTCCCCATTGGTGTGTATGAGGTTACTACCGATTTGCCCTCCAAGTATTCCAGCTATTACAACTGGTTTGCGGCAATGACCTGGCGCAACAGTATGCCGGAATATGACAGCTCCAATGCCATTGACTACGTCATGGTGGATTCCACTAAGGGATACCGGGATTGGAACATTACGGAGCTGGTAAAGAAGTGGTACGCGGATAAGACCAGTAATACAACCTGCGCCCTTGTCATGATGAATGAAAGTGACATTGATACCTATTACTACTATGCCTCTGCCGCTTTCTACGCATACGCAGGCTCTATTCCTCCGGTCATGATCGTATCCTACCGGGACAACACCGGTATTGAACCCTATTACACCTATGCCACTCTGGGTGCTGCCTCTGCCGGTACTGCCTATATTGCGGACGCAACCGGTCAGCTGAAGGTCGGCAAGGAGCTGGCAAGCTACGCATCCACGGTCAATCCCTTCTCTCTGAACCTGATTTACAACTCTGACTACTTTTCCCTGTCCTCCGGCACGGATTATCAGCCGCCGAACAAGCTTGGCCTGAGCATGACGGTTGGCTCCGGCTGGACACTGGACTATGTTCAGAAAGTCGTTCCTGAAAATATTAAGGGTATTGATTACCTGAAATATACGGATGGTGACGGAACCGTCCATTATTTCATCAAGGATTCTTCCCCGAAGGATTCCAGCTATCCTTACTACGATGAAGACGGCCTTGGTCTGAAGATGAAAATCAACAGCACCAATGATTACACCATGGCCGATGATAAGGGCAATGTCTGGAATTTTACGAGCAATTACCTCACCAGTGAAAAGGATGAATCCGGTAACGCGATCAACATTACCTATTCCAGCGGCCGCATTACCAAAATTGTACAGAAGAACAAGGACCAGGCGGAGATCACCTTGGCGACCTTTGCCTATGACGGAAACGCACTGTCTACTGTTACCGATAACGCGGGGAACGTCTATACCCTTGGCTATTCCGGTGGCAAACTCGTTTCCATCCAGAAGAACGGGACTGAAATTGCGAAATATGAGTATGACGGCTATCGGCTTGTCAAGATGACCGACAGCGAAAGCAGCTACTCTCTGGCATTCACCTACGCCTCCGGTAAGGTGTCCTCCTACAAGGAGCTGGGCGGCTCTGCCACCGGCGCCACTGTCGCAATTACCTATCCCAACCACAGCCAGACCACCTACCGTGATTACGGTCAGGACCGGCAGGCCAACACCGCAGACGATATTCTGACGCACTACCTGTTTGACTATGCCAGAAGAACCGTCAACGCCTATACCACCGACAATGACGGCGTGATTATCGGCGCTACCAATTCCGCGTACTATGAGCGCAGCAGCACGGACAAGAGCAACGACAAGCGGAATAACCGCACTGTCCGTACCGCAAGCATTGGTTTGGCAAGCCAGCAGCTTCTGAAAAACACCAGTATCGAAAGCAGCAGCGATGAATGGACCTTCAGCGGCGCTTCCCGTGCTACAACGAAACCCAGAACGGGCAACCACTCCATTAAGGGCACACTGGACAGCAACGGAACGCAGTATGCAATGAAGTCCTCTGAGAAGCTGACTGCAGGAAAGAAGTACACCTTCTCTGCCTATGTAAATACAAGCGAGGTCACCAAAGTTGAGGGCAGCGGCGTTTGCCTGCTGGTTACGGACGGCTCCCAGAGCTGGACCAGTAACTATGTTAATTACACCACTTCAAACGAGGTCGATGACGGCTGGGTGCGTATCAGCGTCAGCTTTACCGCACCGGCAACTGATATTTACGGCATCACCATTTTCAACAGCGGTTGCATTGGCACCTTCTATGCGGATGATGTCCAGGTGGAAGAAGCGGAGGCACCCTCCAGCTATAATCTGCTGGAAAACGGCAATATGGAGACCTCCGGCTATGGCTGGACGATGGGCTCCGGCGCATCTTACTATTCCGGAAAGGGTGTGGCCGCTTCCTCGAACTCCATCCGGATCAATGGCAATCCTACGGATCAGGGCACAAACGCTTATCAGGATGTGGCTCTGAGTCTTCCGGGAACACAGACCTACGTTCTCTCCGGCTGGGTAAACGCGAACGCAGTCCCCGATGATGACCAGAATACCGCAAAGGATCTGGACAGCAAGACGAAGGAATGCGGCCTGCGTGCCATTATTACCTACTCCGACAATTCTACCGAAACCCAGTATGTACCGTTCAATTCTGACCTCTCCAATACCTGGCAGTTCGTCAGCATGACGGTCGTTCCAAAGGAAAGCGCAAAGACTGTCTCCAAGATCCGGGTCGTGTGCGCATACGAAGGCAATGCCAATGTGGCATACTTCGATAATATTTCCCTGGTTCGGGAATCTGCCCAGACCATGAAGTATGACAGCGACGGCAACCTCGTCAGCGTCACCACCAGCGGCCTGAAGGAAGATACCAGCACCTATGAAAACGGGAATCTGATCAAGACCGTCACCGGCGGCAACGGAACTTATAAGTACACCTACGACAGCACCTATAAGCACCGCCTGACCTCCGTTACCAACGATCTGATCACCCAGTCTGTTACCTATGACAGTGCGGGCAACGCAATCACGACCAAGCTCACCGGCAGCGGAAGTAAGACGATCAGCACTGCGGCATCCTATGAGGGCGGGTTGAACCGGCTGGCGTCCACTACAGATGCCGCGGGCACCAAGGTGACCTATGGCTACGGCACCAAGAACGCCCAGATGATGGCCCTGGCCACCACGATCACAGACGCCTACGGCGTAAAAACCACCACACAGTACGATGAAAACTATCGTGCTGTGGAAACAAGTGTTGCGGATTACGCAACATTGGTGTATAATTACGTTAATGGCAATCTGGGTTCCATTGAGAGAACCGATGATGCCAACGCAGCCCAGACCTATAGCTTTGTCTACGACAGCTTTGGTAATATGACCGAGCTGAAGGTTGGCTCTAAGTCGCTGGCAACCTACACCTATGGTCCCGGAAACGGTCTGCTGCAAAAGCAGAGCTTCGCCAATGGCGACTGCATTTCCTTTACCTATGACAAGCTGGGACGCACCAAGACCGCCGTTTATTCTGACGGCACTGTGCTGACCTACGTCTACAATGGCGAAGGAAGCCTCCACAGCCTGACGGAGACAAAGGACGGCAGCAGCACTACTTACCTGTACAATTACGATTCCCTCGGCCGACTGATCAACAGTGAGAAACAGGTGGATGGGTCTTCCGTGATCCACACCCACGATATTTACAACACTTACAATCAGCTGGTAAAGGAAAGCTGGCAGGTCGGCAGCGATGCCTACGCGCAGAGCAGCACCTACAATTCCGCGGACGGTACGCTGGACACCTTCTCCGTGGAACAGAACGGAAATGAGCTGGCCAAGTTCACTTATGGCTATGATGAGCTGCGCCGTCTCTCCACCGTTAGCGGCGCTCCGTTCACCAAGGGCTACACCTACCGGGACACTACCGGATCCAACACGACCACGCAGATTTCCGCGGTTGACTATTCCAGAACTACTTACGGCAATACCTATAAGTTTGCGGGCTATTCCTACACCTATGACAAGGCCGGCAATATTCTGACGGCTACGAACAACATAGGGAACGTCACCAAGTTCACCTATGATAATCAGGGACAGCTCCTGACGGAAAGCGGCACAGTCAGCGGCTTTCCGGAAGCACCCTATTCCTACAGCAACGCGTACCAATACGATTCCGTCGGAAATATCAAGTCCTTCTCTGACGGAACAACTACCCACACCTACGCATACGAAGATGCCGATTGGAAGGACCTGCTGACCTCGTATGACGGCCAGAGCATCACTTATGACAGCAACGGAAATCCTACCAGCTACTTCAACGGCAACCGCTGGACCTTTGGCTGGGAGAATGGCCGTCAGCTGACAACTCTTTCCAAGCAGGCCCCTGTCATCATCACGACCCAGCCCGAGAACTTCTTCGGCACCGCCGGCAGCACCGCCACCTTTACCGTGAAGGCAGAAGGCGACCGGGTGACTTACCAGTGGCAGCGCAGCAAGGATGAGGGCAAGACATGGACGGACATCAGCGGCGAAACCTCCGAAGCCCTCAATGTGACCATTCAGAGCAGTGACTTCGGAAGCCAGTACCGTTGTATCGCCAAGGACTTCATGGGTCATGTTGCTACCTCTCAGGCTGGCAAGCTGGCTTCCTCTATTGTGAGCCAAAGCGCGTGGGATCCTGAGTACACCATCATCAACGAGCCGGACGATTACTACGGACGACCCGGTGACATTGCTACCTTTATCGTAGAGGCCGAGGGAAAGAACCTGTCCTATCAGTGGCTGTATCAGGCTCCTGGCTCCGATGAGTTTGTGTACTGCACCAGCAGTGACGCCACCACCAATACCCTCCGTGTGGAGATGACCGCCGAAAGCGACGGTGCCCAGTACCGCTGCTTCATCACCGATGCCAATGGCGATATGGGCAGTACCCGCTGCGCAACGGTCAAGCTGGATGTTCGTGACTGGACCATGGAGTACGAGGCCGGCGGCCTGCGTACCAAGCGTTCCAGTGCCGAGAAGACCTACAACTACATTTACAGCGGCGATAAGCTGGTTCGGATGACCTGTGGCGATAACATTCTGGACTTCACCTATGATGCCAACGGAGCGCCTTTGACGCTGGTCACTGGAGGGAAGGTCTATTATTACCTCACCAATCTTCAGGGCGATGTAATGAGCATTGAATCCAGCGACGGCACCCCTGTGGCGAGTTATTGCTACGATGCCTGGGGCAAGATCCTGGCATGTGATGGTGCCCTTGCGGAGCTGAATCCTCTGCGGTATCGTGGCTATGTGTACGACCAGGAGACGGGGTTCTATTATCTGCAAAGTCGGTACTATGATCCGGCGATTGGCAGGTTTATCAATGCAGATGATATTTCTAATCTGGGTGCGGAACCGACACTGCTTACACTGAACCAGTTTGCATACTGCGCAAACAATCCAGTCAACCGATACGACCTTGACGGAAACGCATCTCTGCCTAACTGGGCAAAAGTTGCGATTGGCGTTGGCATTATAGCTGCTGCGGCTGCTATAACTGTGGCCACCGGTGGTGCAGCTGCAGGAACGCTGCTGGCAGCCGTGAATTGCGCAGCCCATGGTGCCATGGTCGGAGCCATGACGCAGGGCGCAATTGGTGCTGTATCAGGCGCGGTTTCTGGCGCTGTAGCGCACAGGCTGAAAACCGGAAGCTGGAGTGGAGCCGAACAAGCCGCAATTAACGGTGCGGCGACCGGCTTCATGACTGGAACGATTACCGGTGCGATAACAGGTGCGGTAACATCTCCCTATTGCTTTGTAGCCGGAACCACTGTTTTGACCGCCGCAGGGGCAGTGGCCATTGAACAGATTCAAGCTGGCGACCAGGTATGGGCATGGGATGAAGAAACCGGTGCGGTTGGCATTAAAAAGGTTGTCGAGACCTATGTCAATGAAACAGACGAGCTGGTCCATGTTTTCGTGAACCAGGAAGAAATTGTAGCAACACCTAGGCATCCGTTCTACTCCCCCGTCAAAGGATGGACAGAGGCGGCACAGCTCCGTGCCGGCGACATACTGGTTCTGGTCAACGGCGAGTATGTAGTTGTTGAAAAGATTCAGCACGAAATTCTCGAAGCACCAGTCGCTGTCTACAATTTCCATGTTGAGGATTACCACACATACTTTGTGGCAAGTTCGGGCATCCTGGTCCACAATGTATGTGCAACACAAAATAATCCTGGTGCCACTGGACAAGCACATCATCCGATCTCACGATCTATCCAGAAAGCTGCTCAGAATAACCCCAATTTGCAAGGTCAGGTCACACGCGATGGATGGGGTACGATTCGAGCAAGCAGGCTGGCTGATCATGTAGGTTATCAAAAATGGCACAGGAACTTCGATAATGCGGTAAAGGTATGGCTGAAGAACCACCCAACTTCTTCGCTAGACAAATTTACGGGATTTATGAACGATCTGTACGTATCGGCTGTAGCACAAAGAAAGTTTGGCTTTGTGCTGTTTAAGTAAAGATTCAATGGAATAAAATCAGGAGGAATACTTATGGAGCCAGAATTGTACATCGTAACGTATCCATGGAATACTGAGTATGCTGAAGCGGCTCTGACGGATGACGTAAAGTACGACTACGACAGGGTCGAGCGGTGCCCTTTGTGTGGGAGAAGGGTTTCGGGCGGCTTCTGGAGCCCCCCCCGCGAAGTGACACTTACCAACCGTAGAATCCCTGACTTCTTGTATTCCTACAGTAGCAGAGCACCTTTTCTGATTTCAGAACGTGCGTTGACGGTGATTCGTCAAGAAGGGCTTACTGGCATCAAGGACGCACAGAAAATCGAGCATGTCCGCTTTCAGCGGAAGGGAAAGAAAGAAATCCCAATTCCCCAATATTACTATATTGAATTGATACGTAGCAAAATGACAATCAATCACGAAAAATCGGTGATTGTCTATGGAAAACCAGATGGGGACCCAGAAGAAGAAGGAAGCTATGCTAAGGTTTGCCCGCTGTGCCGTCCAGTACCAGGAACCTACGATTTTCTTCGGCATCTGGAATTTCATTCGGAACAATATGAAGGTTATGACATTTTCTTTACCTATGAGTTGGGAGAATCTACCTTCCTTTCTAAGCATTTTGTGGATGTCTGTCGAGAAAATGGGTTGACAAACCTACATTTCAGGCCTGCAGCGAAATACGGAACAAAGGAAGCAAAATATTTTCTGGATGGAATTGAGGATGACAACGATGAGGATGATATGGTAAGTAGCTAAGTACACCGTCATTGATGAATCAGCTGACTGCTTTCTGGTAACATTTCAACATTGGAATATGGGCTGATTGTCAGAATGAAGGAGGGCTACAACTTTAACGGCTGTAGCCCTCCAATTTTGTATTCGCGTCGCTGATTGCCGGGAACAAATGCGGAATGCGTTAGTGTAGAGTGCTGGACAGGTGTAACTGTGGTATTACGGTGAGAAAATGTTTCGGAAGGCGAATATGACTTGATCAATTAAACATGCCGGCATCATGTATAATCTTTTGGAGGGAGAACACATTATGGAAATCAAGTACTTTGACAAAGAATTTGTTGAGCGCACCAAGGAAATTGTCCAAACACAATGCAAAGAAAATTTTGAATATGATGTGACGCTATTACTCAACTGCCTCCTAGGGCTGGTGAGTTTACCAACAGAACGTACGCCTGGATGCGATTCTTCATTCAAACAGGAGTGCGTCAACAAGCTCAAGAATATGGGTGTTATAACAATCAGCACGAGTGATGACTTAACGTTTAGATCGCTGAAAAATGCGCTATCACATATGAATGTATCCCCACAAAACGCTAACGGAGTTGTAAATTCTATTCGGGTATGGGATCACAAAGCCGGTAGGTCCCCAATCCATACAGAACTATGTTTCACAGTGCCACAATTAAAGGAGTTTGCGTTATTTGTGGCGGACAAGCACTTAGAGCGATTTGTTAAACAAAAGATCTGATATTAAATCATCATTATAGGTGGGAGAAGTCATATGTCCATAGAATCGCACACTCAACTTCCAAAGCAGATATTGCAGCATTTTCGTGATCCAGAGAGCGGCCTAGTCTGGTACCTGAACCTGACTGATGGAAGAATTCACAGGACGTCTTCAAAGAAATTGGGGACCATTACGGATTACTATTCTGCGGATATGGAGCAATACCTGTGCAAAAAAGTAGAATCCGGCCTTGGAAGTTTCTGGTCCGAGATAGCAGATTTTGCCAATGGAAAGGTAAACTCCGTTACAGTACATGAAGCCAAGGAACCTGCTGTAAAACAATACGTAAAAGCTTTGATTGCCCGAAGTGATTATTTGATGAAGACATTTGAAGGTAAAAGTCAAACAGCGACGCTATGCACGCCTCAGGAGAATCATGATGATTTGGTAAAGGCGTTACTGGGTGGAAACAATAAAGTGAACCGTTACATTGAGCAATTGCAGGTTGCGTATTTATCCAACCAAACAGATCAATACTTCGTTGTCCCAAAGAACGGCTACTATTGCATAAAATCCAAAGGCCGCGATCACCTCATTATCCCAGTATCACCGAAATTTGCATTCATCTTAAAATCTTCAGAGGATGTCGGTTACGATAAAAACGGAGCTGTAATCCATCACTACCGTATCGATGATGAGAACGACATCTATGAGTTTAATCAGCGCGCATTGCAGTTTGAATATGTCTTAAATAAAGATTTTGTCGCAGGAGCCAGGAAAAACGAATTGGAAGCGTTGATTCCCTTCCTGGAAAAGCACAGGGACGAATTAGAGGAGCAGCGAAATAAATTGGCCGAAGGATAGTAGTCGAGTAACACTATAGTATACCAGCAAGCAATGCCTTCGTATATACAAAGGCACAAAACCAGGCATTTCCACTCTAACGGAAATGCCTGGTTTCTGCTTGTTGATGCTCCGCCCCAATCCCCGCAGGATACAATTCTGTTTCCTGGAAACGGCTGTAGCCCTCCAATTTTGTATTCGCATTGCTAGGTGCCAAGTTTTTTTGAAATATTACAAAAACCAGTCTCTCCATCTTTATTTCTTGACGGAGAGACTGTTCGGCTACTAACTAAGTGACATTAGGTTCGCACTGACCCAGTTTTCAAGAGGTTTGTCACTCTCTGTTTTTTGAAACATCCACTGAAACCCGGAAGTTTTCTGCCTCTGTCGGTAATCTTCTTCCACAGTTCCAAGATGGGTCAGGTGAATCCCTTCACCTAGAGCAGAAACCATATCCTATCCCAAGATATTGCGATTGTACCATAGCTTTCAGAAATTGCAAGTTATTCTTTCGAATCAAACTGCTTTTTTAGTCTATCCAACTCATGGCGTTCAGGGCAAACAACATATCCCCAACCACGCTTTTTCTGCATTCGGAAAGCCCAACTATTCAAGTCCATCACTGTGTCTGGATCTGAAATGGAAAGCATAATTACAGCACCATTCTTATTCGTAACATCAACCAGATTTTTATGGATAAGACACAGTGCTATGCTCTTCGAAATTGGCAAATTGATTGCGATACTTCCTTTATATAAGTAACTATATAGTCCCCTAATTGGCAAGACAAATGGAATCTCTGTCTCATTAATTTGAAACGTCAACAGATAATCTGATAGGAAACCATTTCTCCTGATTGCACTAAAGCCATTAATGGCAACATAGTCATGTTGCATTTGCTCAGGTAAAAAGGATAACATATTTCCATCTGTTCCCATTTCCTGCATAAATACAGGATCACGCGCAATTAGCGAATACATAAAATCTCGTACTGTTTCCTCGCAGTTTGAATTCACTGACACACTGTTTTGGCTGAAATCCAATGAGTCTATGTACGCTAATACCTTGCCAAAAGGTGTTTCGATTTTTTCCCCCAAATAATGTTCGGTTCGAGCAGAAAAGAATCCCCACGCTGTGTTTAGTGATTCAGCAGTTCCTTTAGTCCCTACAAAGTTACCTTTAACATCGTAATAACAGCATAGCTTATACTGATTGTGAAAGCGCTTAATTACTTCCTTAGGCATCTGGATGTGGGAGTTTACATCATCCTGTCCACTTTTTATAGCATCATTCTGCATAAGGATTCTCCTTTGCATTTTAATCCAGGGCTACCGCCAAATGGCATCGGCTAATCTCACATAGCAGTAGCCAACAATATGAATTAATCAAATTAAAGAATTTGAATTCTAAGATACGGTTTTAACTTCTGCAATTCCCGGTTTTTGCAATAAATCAAAAAACTCATTAATTGCATCGTGTTGTTGCATTGGATATTTCAAACCTGTTCTGCGTTTGCAGAATGTAAAAGTAATCGACTCCTTTGCGCGGGATAATGCTACAAAGAATGCACAGCGATCTTCATCTGGCTGGTTCTTAAAGTTCCAGAAAGCAGAGTCCTCCAATCCGACAAAATATACCGCAGAGTATTCCAGCCCCTTGCTTTTATGGATTGTCATTATAGGTACTGAATGCTCTCCGCAAAAATTTTCAATGGCTAGACTCCAGTCCCCACACGCAGCAACATATTCAGCAAAAAAGAGGCCTTCAAATTTTCTAACTAAGTCATCTAAGTAAGTCCCTTGTTTATACGCCGGAAATTTCGCCTTGATGTTTTCAATACCGAAGAATCTAATTATTGCCCCCAGAGTGTCATGCCATTGCACACCGTCAAATCCCTGCTGTGCGGTTTTCTTCACGGTATCTGCTAAGTCAACCAGTTTTCGCAGCATTTCATCATAAGCACCATTCTCCTGTGCTTCGCCAATACCCCAGAGTTCGGCCAATGACTCCTCTATAAAGTTCCACTCATATGGATGTTTCTTGCCATAGGCGCACAACATAAACTTGATAAGCAGGTCCACAATTGGCTCCTTAATTAGATCCTGGTAGTCAGTTTCAATGCGAGCTCGGACACCATGTTTCGCTAACTCCGCAATAATCGCTGAAGCATAGTTCTGCGGCAACTGTTTACAGAGAATACATATTTCGTTAGGCTTTTTGCCTCCGGAAATTCTCTCTAGGATATCTGCTGATACAGCACCAGCTTCCAGCTGTTCATCGCCTGCAATAATTAGAGCAATATCTCCATCATCTTCTGCCCATTTATCTGAAACACAGACTTCTGTTGCCTTTTCTTTTAGAGAGGCATACATTTCTTGTTGTAGTGCAACCAATCTTGGTGCCGATCGATGATTCATTAGCAAACGAACACCTTTAGGATTCCACTCATCGCAAAAAATTTTAAAGATTTGTTTTACTGCACCAGCCCACACCATGATACGCTGTTTGTTGTCTCCAACAGCCGTTATCTTAGTGTTTGAACCAAAGAAGCATTCTTTCACAAGGGCATATTGAATATCCGTCGTATCTTGAAACTCATCCAGAAATATATAAGAATATGTTATATGCAATGCGCGCCTAATATATGGATTTGTTTTTACAATATATATGGCAAGCATCATAATCATCTTGAAGGTCAGTGTCGCTCTGTTCCCGTTAAATCCCTTTAGCAACAGCGGCCATACTCTATGCCCTATTTCGCTCCCTGTTAGCGGAAGGCTTATCTGCGTCAAGAAAGTGTCGTATTTGGATTTGAGTTTTGCTGGTGTTAATCCATCAGGATTCTCATATCCAATATATCTGAATGCAGCATCGATTGTATCGGAATCATTAACTAAATAATCAGGTGCAGGGCGAAGTTCTTCAGGTAACGCATACTTAAAGTGATCAAGGACACTCTTTGCGAATGCATCATATGTCATCGATACAAATCTTCCCTTTATTTCTGCCCCACAACGTCGTTCAATGCGTTCTTTCAAATTCTGCGCAGCATCCGTTTTGAAGCTGATAGCCAGTATTTTCTGTGGTTCTTTACATTGGTTTGTTTGAAACAAGAATGCTGCCTTTTGTGCCAATAATTCTGTCTTTCCTGCACCAGGCCCTGCAATAACCAATACATGCCTATCGCTGCAACGAACAGCAGTATTCGCAGCTTCTTCCAATACAATCCCATCGCAAGGTAGCCACTTATCAGGATACACGATTTTCATTTCTTATCTCCTTTTAAGATACGCTCTGCCGTCTCAATTAAGCGCTCCAATACCGGAGGGATATTGCCTTTTATCGCTTCATCGCTCAATCGGGATAGTACTGCAATATGCGTGGAAGGCTTACCTCTATTCAGGAAGAAATATGTGTACCATATCATAAGGTTCTGCTGCTCCGTAGAATAGGTGCTCCCATCTCCTCCCTCTTCTTTCAGTGTGGATTTAATATCCTTTTTGATACGAGCCCTATATTCCGCTGGATAAGTACCAGTTTCCTCAAATGTTTGGATTAATACCCGTTTCTTTTTTCCATCCTCAGCAATCTCTAAACGTGGACCTTCGGCGGTATCTAGAGATTTCTTGTACTCCGACGTCATCTGTTCCAACATCATAAAGTCAATATCCAGCGGTGCGGAAAAGAAAACATTATATCGTTCCAGCCAATCGAGCCATGTTTGCATTGATGTCACATCAGAAACATCCCACTCAGACATACCATCCAGTTGTTCGTCAGTCAAGACGCCACTCTTTGTATTGAGCAATTTATTCTTATCGTGCCCATTTGCAATGAGTTGCTTGAGCACATACTTAATGCGTCCCCAACCTCCACCTTCTCTTTCTCGGTCTAAGTCAAGTAATGTAATGTGAGGAATTTGCAAGTCATTCAGCAATCTCCAGAAATGGTTTACATGTCGGCCACCAAGAGGAACAACTGATATGCCGCCAACATCTACACTGCCGTTCACAACTTCCCAATACTTAGGAGGAATGATTTCCTCACTGTCGCCTTCTCCCAAAATCACAAGTTTTGCAAAATATAGTTCAGGATAGGCCCGGACTGCCTCTTTAATATATTTATACTGATCTTGTGCACTTTCCTCCTCGGGCAAAGTAATTCTTCTCACTTTCGATGCAAGCAAATCCTTGTCCATCCTGAAATATCTGAGATTCTCAGGATCAATCCGCTTAACAATAGCCGGCGAATGGGAGGTCATAATTGCCTGTGCATTGCTTTTGCCGGCAATATTACTAAGATTCTCCACCAGCTTACCAAGTAAATGCGGAGCGATATGGTTTTCGGGTTCCTCAAGCGCCACAATTGTCAGGATGGGCGGCCTACGACTAAAGGAAGTGTTTTCTGGGTCCGATTCAATTTCCTTCTGCATTTTGCCTTCCACATCTAAGATACTGTCAACCAAGGAAATATAAAATAATGACCGCAAGCCATCACCCATCTGATCTATGGTATATTCTTTCCCCGTTTCTGTAGGTTCGAAAACGACTTCCGTTTTCCTAACAGATGTCTCAATATCGGTACTGTTAAATCTCAAGCTGGCCGTGGAATACCTGTCATCAGAATCGTAGGCTTTCCACTGATTCGCCAAGGATGCACCAAACATGGAAACACCCTTTTCTCCAACAAATTGTTCATTTAACTCCTTGATTTTTGTCTTAATATTTCTCTTCGTTTCTTCGCTCCAATTAATGCTATTCATAATCTGGTACATCATCGTGCCAGACGCATTTTTCAATTGCCTAGAAGGGTCTCGAACTGCGGGAATATACACAACCCGGATTTTGTCTAAATCCCGACGGGCTGCTGGAGTGCGATAATTCTCCTCAATTTCAACCGCCTCAGGACAGGTAATATAGCTTATCTTGCTATCGATTGAACCTTCAATCGTGCCACTTTTCTCCCACGTAGCTTCAAGACGAATCCGCAAATACGGCAGCCCACTAGGATTATCGACAACGAGGTGTTGGAAAAAGATTGGGATAACATATTCTCCGCCATTATCCCCAGTTTTCAATTCTTCGAATTCAAAAACTGCTTCAACATAAAGATCCTGGCTTTCCATTTCATCAGGAGCCATTTCCTTAGGCAGATGGAAGTCGCTCCTTTGCAGAATCCGATTGCTGCTGTTTTCGGAAAACATGCAGTTTAGTGCGGACAGAGCAGCGGTCTTACCAGCACTATTGTTTCCAATGAACGTTGTTAGATTGTCAAATAAGATAATCTGTTCCTCTGAACCAAAACAGCGATAATTCATCAGTTTCAATTTGGACAGTCTCATATGTATTCTCCTATTCGGTACAGCTTTTTCCTATATTTTATCATAATGAACAGAGAAAACAAGGGGGAGTTATTTCTGTATACATTGCCACAGGACGAATGAGGATATGCCTCATATTTATCAGCAGGTTCTCAGAACGAAGCGAAGCATACACCCATTAATTTCAAACCATAATAATAAAAAGAAATATGAAGAAACATATTGTTACTTTGCTTAACACTACTTCTTCAGTGGCTGCTTCCGCGCCTGAAAGCCGGATGGTCACGGCTATCCGGCTGAAACAAATAGACTACGCCGGAGTTACTTCTGCAAACTGAACCTGCTACTGTACCTGAGCCATCTCAAATAACCGATGCTACCATTTGTAGTATGTTTGCTCGCATACTCAATTCTCCTGCCATCAGCTTTTTACTGCCATCTCGCTGTTACAACACTCTGCGATCCGCCCGGCCCACTGGACCAGTTTGTTCTGACCTTTATATTTTGTAAATCCTTGTTCTTGAAAATCCCCCGTATCTCGGATAGTATTTATCCGTTACTATCCGAAAGTATTGTTCATACCAGCGAACTCACTGCAAGTCACCGTCAGTTTTGACGCTTACTTGAGCAGTACTGCATTATCCAGGATTGGCTCTATCAGAGTGACTTTGACCGGCTGATTTCACGCACAGAAAACTAGTATAAAAGCTCCCCATTTCTGCCATGATGCTACTACCGCCCACGTAAAAATGGAGGTTCTTTTATTCATGAGTGTTAAACCTGCCCGTAACTCACAGTACACTTACTCTGCGTAGCTAGTGATTAACCTTTATACGGGCAGGCGAGTGGATTCGGACCTAGCAGACTGCTTCCATTTCCAAATTACCCAATATGGGTTGAGATTTCCTTCCCTTTTTAATGAAAAGA
>ERZ772893.2489-NODE-2489-length-14713-cov-4.088552_pt1 | contig 14713 bp, 8 predicted proteins | sample MGYA00511482_ERZ772893 | MGnify/ENA primary metagenome ERZ772893 (study PRJEB29015, sample SAMEA2737687) | human gut metagenome | biome: human gut; feature: human-associated habitat; material: faeces | place: China | collected 2012 ...
TTATTATTGGCTTCGCCACGGAAGCCATCTGTTCCGAAATATCTTCCCATATCTATTCTCCTAAAATAATATATCGTCTATCTTTCATAAAGCAACTGCCCCCATTATAGTTGGTATTAGACTCAAGTTCAAGCAAAAATGGCAAAAAAGTATGCATATGTGCAAAGACAATTGCTTCTATGCATACTTTTTTCATTATTACCCGGTTATAATTCCGAGTTCCTTTTCACAGAGTTCTAACGCTGATGCTATGACAGCATCCATATCATAATATTTATATTCCCCTAGACGGCCTCCGAAAATCACGTTCTCTTCTTTTTCCGCTAATTTTTTGTATTCTGCGTACAATGCTCCATTTTTTTCATCATTGACCGGATAATATGGTTCGTCACCCAATTTCCATTCAGAGCTGTATTCCCGGCTGATCACAGTCTTTGGAATATCATTTCCTTCTGAATCCTTTCCAAATTCAAACCACTTATGCTCGATGATACGTGTCCAAGGCGTCTCTCTGTCTGTGTAGTTTACAGCTGCATTCCCCTGGAAATTCGGCTTATCTAAAAGTTCCGTCTCAAATCTTACAGAACGGTACTCCAACGTTCCGAGTTTATATTCAAAATAAGCATCGATCGGTCCTGTATAAACTACTTTTTCTGCCAGCGCATCTAATTCCTCTTTATGCTCCAGATATTCTGTGTTCAGACGGATCTCTATGCCATCCAGAAGATTCTCTACCATCTTCGTGTACCCTCCCACAGGAATTCCCTGATACATTGCATTGAAATAATTATTGTCGAATGTCAGACGCACCGGAAGTCTCTTGATAATAAATGCCGGAAGTTCTGTACACTTTCTTCCCCACTGTTTCTCTGTATAACCCTTGATCAGCTTCTCATAGATATCTCTTCCGCCAAGAAAAAGTGCCTGTTCCTCCAGATTCTGTGGATCTGTGATTCCTGTCTCTTTGCGCTGTTTTTCAATAATCTCTTTTGCTTCCTGCGGTGTACGGATATTCCACATCTTACTGAATGTATTCATATTAAATGGCAGGTTATAAAGTTCATCTTTATAAACTGCTACCGGTGAATTGATGTAATTATTAAATTCCGCGAACTGATTCATGTAATCCCATATCTTTTTATCAGACGTATGGAAAATATGTGCACCATATTTATGTACATGGATTCCTTCTATGTCCTCACAGTAAATATTTCCTGCAATATGATCTCTTCGGTCAATCACAAGACATTTCTTCCCTTTTTTCTTTAATTCATGTGCCATGACAGCTCCATAAAGACCTGCTCCGACAATCAGATAATCGTATTCTTTCATTTACTCCTTCTTTCCGCAGAACGATTGTCTGGATCCGGTAAAATTCAGAGATAACCTTTCTGCCCTCTTTTTTTTCATGTTACGGTGCGTTTATGATAACACATTTTCTAATAAATTTGAATCTCTATCAAAAATACGGTATACTTAACAGCAAAAGGAGGATGAATTATGCTTATAAAAAATGGTTTTCTAATTGATCCTGCATCTGATACAGAACGTCTTGTCGACCTTCGCATCACAGACGGTCTGATCCAGACACTCGCAGATGCCGGAACTCTGACACCTGAAAATGGAGAGGATGAGCTTGATGCTGCAGGACTTATGATTTCTCCAGGACTTGTTGACACACACATTCATTTCCGTGATCCCGGATTTACTTATAAAGAAGATCTCCATACCGGATCTCTTGCAGCTGCTGCCGGTGGATTTACTTCCGTGATCTGTATGGCAAATACTTCACCGGTCATCGATTCTGTTCCGGTTCTCAAAGAACTGATGGAACGGGAGGCTTTGGAAGACATCCATATTTTCCAGGCTGCTGCTGTCTCCTGCGGACTCAAAGGTGAGGAAATGACTTCTATGAAAGAACTTGCCGCTGCCGGTGCCTGTGGATTCACAGATGACGGAATTCCTCTTAAGAATGCTGCCTTTCTCTATAAGGCAATGGAAGAGGCGAAGGCACTTGACCTTCCGATCAGTCTTCATGAAGAAGATCCTGCATTTATTGAAACAAACGGAATCAACCACGGACCTGTATCTGATGCGCTGGGCATCTACGGATCTCCTTCGATTGCTGAAGAATCTCTTGTTGCCAGAGATTGTCTGCTGGCGCTTCGTTCCGGTGCACAGGTCGTGATCCAGCATATCAGCTCCGGACAGTCCGTTGAACTGGTACGCACCTTTAAAGCTATGGGAGCAAATCTACATGCAGAGGCAACTCCGCATCATTTCACTTTGACAGATGAAGCTGTGTTAAAATACGGCTCTCTTGCCAAGATGAACCCGCCGCTTCGTACAGAAAAGGATCGTCTTGCTATCATTGAAGGTCTCAAAGACGGTACGATCGATCTGATTGCTACAGACCATGCGCCACACAGTACGGAAGAGAAATCCCGTCCTATCACCCAAACACCAAGCGGTATTATTGGTCTTGAGACTTCCCTTGCTCTCGGAATTACTTCCCTTGTACGTCCGGGACACCTGACATTAAGCCAGCTGATCGAGAAGATGACGATCAATCCTGCCAACCTGTATCACCTTCCGTGCGGTTCTGTCACAGAAGGGAAAGCAGCTGATCTTGTACTGTTTGATCCGAATGAGAAATGGATTCCTGAGACTTATGCCTCTAAGTCTTCCAATTCTCCATTTACCGGATGGGAATTGTATGGAAAAGTAAAATATACAATCTGTGATGGAAAGATTGTATACAAGGACTAATACGTAACTGTTACATTATTTTTATAATCTAAGAGGTTCCCTGCAGAATCTTTCATTTCCGCAGGGAACCTCTTCTTTGCTCATTAATCCTCGATCGCTGTTACTGTATAATCTTTGTCTTCGACTGTCTTTTTCAGCACTTCATTACTGATTTCGGAATTCAGTGTTACAACTGCTGTTCCGGCCTCATGGCTGACTTCTGCTGTATCAACCTGCTCAAGTGCCTCGAGAGCTTTCTTCACAGCCGCCTCACAGTGTCCACACATCATTCCTTCGATTTTCATTGTCTTTGTCATTTTTGTCTCCTCCTTGTTTTCTGACTCATTTTTGTCTGTTAAGACAATATCTGAAACAGTATTTTCTGCTGTTTCTACCTTTTTCATCTTTCTTTTTCTGTCTTTGCTGGCATCGTACATTTTAAACAGATTCAGTCTCAATGCATTTGTCACTACACAGAAACTGGACAGGCTCATTGCCGCCGCTCCGAACATCGGATTTAATTTCCAACCAAAGACCGGGATCCAGATTCCTGCTGCCAGTGGAATTCCTATCGCATTATAGAAAAATGCCCAGAACAAATTCTCATGAATGTTGCGCAATGTTGCACGGCTCATACGGATTGCCGCCGGCACGTCACTTAACCGGCTCTTCATCAGCACAACATCCGCTGCATCGATTGCAATATCTGTCCCAGCTCCGATGGCAATTCCCATATCTGCCCTGGTCAGTGCCGGTGCGTCATTGATACCGTCACCTACCATCGCAACCTTTCCTTTTTCTTTCAGCTTGCGGATCACCTGTTCTTTACCTTCCGGAAGAACACCTGCGATCACTTCATCCACACCTGCCTGCTCACCAATTGCCTTCGCTGTGCGCTCATTATCTCCGGTCAGCATAACAACATGGATTCCCATATTCTGAAGTTCTTTCACTGCCTGTGGACTATCTTCCTTGATCACATCCGCAACTGCGATCATACCAAGGAACTGCTCGTTTTTTCCAAAAAACAGCGGTGTCTTTCCCTGCTGAGCCAACTGTTCTGCCTGTTCTTTTATGCTGGCAGAAATCTTCATTTTGTCAGAAATGAATTTGAAATTTCCTCCGTACAGCCAGTCCTCTCCAAGTTTTCCTGACAGACCATTTCCCGGAACCGCCTGAAACTGTGTGATTTCAATTTTCTGCTCTGCTTTTCCATTTTCTTTTGCCTTTGCAAGAATCGCCCGGGCAAGCGGATGCTCACTTTTCTTCTCCAATGCATTTGCAAAAAATAATAATTCATGTTCTGTCATTCCGTCCGCAGGGAGCAAATCCGTCACCTTCGGTTCTCCACTTGTGATCGTTCCTGTCTTATCCAGTGCGACAATCTCCGTCTTTCCTGTCTCTTCCAGCGAAACAGCTGTCTTAAACATGATTCCATTCTTCGCGCCCATTCCATTTCCAACCATAATTGCAACCGGAGTGGCCAGACCTAATGCACACGGGCAGCTGATCACCAGAACAGATATTCCCCTTGCAAGTGCAAATCCAACAGACTCTCCGACAAGCAGCCATACGATCATTGTGACAACTGCAATAGAAATAACTGCCGGAACAAATACTCCTGAAACTTTATCTGCCACTTTGGCAATTGGCGCTTTTGTTGCTGCCGCATCACTTACCATCTGAATAATCTGTGATAATGTTGTATCCTCACCAACTCTCGTCGCCTCGCAGCGTAGAAAACCTGACTGATTCATTGTAGCTGCAGACACCTTATCCCCTTCTGCTTTATCTACCGGTATACTCTCTCCGGTCAGGGCAGCTTCATCTACTGCACTATTTCCTTCCAGAATAATTCCATCCACCGGAATATTCTCCCCCGGTCTTACAACAAACTGATCTCCTCTTCTTACCTGATCGATAGAAACTTCCTGTTCTTTTCCATCACGCAGGAGCGTTGCTGTCTTTGGCGCCAGCTTCATAAGGCTCTTTAATGCATCTGTTGTCTTTCCCTTTGAATGCGCTTCAAGCATCTTTCCGACTGTGATCAACGTTAAAATCATTGCTGCTGATTCAAAATAAAATTCATGCATCAGCTCCATCACATGATCCATATCGCCTGACGTCTGCGCTGCTGTCATAGCGAATAATGCATACACGCTATATCCATAAGATGCACCTGCACCGAGTGCAACCAGCGTATCCATATTTGGTGCTCTATGAATCATGCCTTTCCATCCACTGATAAAAAACTTCTGATTGATCACCATAACGATTGTCGTTAACAGGAGCTGCGCCAGCCCCATCGCCACATGATTCCCTTCCAGAAATATCGGAAGTGGCCAGCCCCACATCATATGCCCCATTGACAGATACATGAGCGGAATCAAAAAACACAAAGAAGCGATCAGACGCCTTTTCATCTTCGGTGTCTCCCTGTCTTTCAACGCATCTTCCGCACAGTTCTGCTCACTTTGATTCATCCCATGCCCTTCATTCTTTGCAGATTTCAACGTTGCCCCATATCCAGTTTCCTCAACAGCCGCAATGACCGCATCTACTGTTGCTGTGCCTTCCACTCCCATGGAATTCGTCAGAAGACTGACTGAACAGTTCTCAACTCCGGGGACTTTCCCAACCGCCTTCTCAACACGGGCACTGCAGGCTGCACAACTCATTCCCGTTACATTATATTGTTTCATTTTACTCCTCCTTCAAGTTGTGATCCGGACTTTTTGTGCCGGATCTCTCTTCAGATCTTTTATCGCATCAATTTCTGAAGTGTCGTCACGAGCTCGTCAATCGTTTCATCTTTTCCATCCCGGATATCATCTGCCACACATGACCGGATATGGTTTGCCAAAAGCACTTTATTGAAACTATTCAGAGCCGCATTCACCGCAGATACCTGAATCAGAATATCCGGACAATACGCGCCTTCTTCAACCATCCTTCGAACTCCCCTGACTTGTCCTTCAATTCTACTCAGACGATTCATCAGATCTTTATATTCTTTTTCCGGTCGATCCTTTGTCTTGTGACAACATCCCGGACAGACTTTCTTTTCTTCCATTGTATTTCTCCTGTTGTATAACCCCCAGGGGGTATATTTTCTAATTATTAATATATACCCCCTACAGGTATATTTCAAGTGCTTTTTAACAAAAAGTTACTGTTCATGCTACATGCGGTTGCTGCTTACGCTATATGCGGCCGGCAACAACAAAGAAGCTGTCATGGAACATTTCACGATTGTATCTATGTTCCATGCAGCTTCTCTGCAATCCATTATTATGTTCGTTATTATATTTCCTGACAAATCTGTCTTATTCCACACTCTTGAGTGATTCAACCATGTTAATCTTCTTTAACTTAAAATACATCACTCCATTGACAAACAAAGAAAAGGCCACTGTCAGCAGAAAGGCATACAGAAAACTCGGTGGATCGATATTTCGTCCAAACATAACCGAATCAATCTCCACTGTCTCAACAATAAAGCGGTGCAGAATTTTTCCGATCAACAATCCCGCCAGTGCCCCAATCAAAGTCAGCAGGATATTCTCTCTGTAGACATAAGAAGAAACTTCCTTGTCATAAAATCCAAGTACCTTTAATGTTGCCAGTTCTCTCTTGCGCTCTGTAATGTTAATATTATTCAGATTATACAGCACTACAAATGCCAGCATTCCTGCAGAAATAATCAATACAATAATCACGATATCCAGACTCTCCAGCATATGATCCACCTGCTTTTTCAGGCTTGTCGTATAGCTGATGCTAAGTGTTCCATCACACTTCATTACATTTTCGCCGACATCCTTTGCCTCTTCTGTTGTACGGTCCTGAGTTCTATAATAAATCGAATTATAGTCCGGAGCCTCACCGAATGTCTTTTCATAGACTTCAGATGTCATATAGAGATAATGTCCCATATAGTTCTCACAGATTGCACTGATCAAGACTGTTTTCTCTCCATCATCTGTATCAATCGTTAATTTATCACCGACATTGACTTCCAGCAGTTTCGCTGCTTTTTCAGTCAGGATTGCTCCTTTATCCTCCAATGAATAAATTTCCTTTGTCTTCCGATCCCGGATCACGACAAACTTTTTGAATGCTTCCACATCTTTTGGTACATCTAAATAAACTTCCTGAGAAGACTCTCCTGAACTGACCTCAATATTTTTCAAAAGATTTTCTGCAGTCACTGATACCTTCTTATCCGCATCCAGTTCTTTCTGGACATCATTTCTCTCTTCTTCTGTCACATCTTCCTTTAAAATAACGTCTCCATCATAAAGCTGAATCTGTTCGTATTGAAGCGGAACGATTGCTGAAATAGAATCTTTTAATCCAAAACCAAACAACATCATGCCCATACAACCGCCAATTCCAAATACTGTCATGAAGAAGCGTTTTTTATATCGCACCAGATTGCGCACGGTTGATTTCCACGTGAAATTCAGATTTTTCCAGATAAACGGAACTCGTTCCAGAAATACTCGTTTTCCCTGTTTTGGTGTCGGCGGACGCATCAATTCTGCTGCCTGCTCTCGTAATTCTTTCATACAGGAGAACAGTGTTGCGATTACTGTACATGCAAGTGCCGCTGCACATGCTGTTACAGCATAATACAAATTATATGGGATCACAACATCATACATATGACGATACAAGATCTTATATGCAGTGATAATGATATATGGAATTATCTTTTCTCCAATCAGAATTCCGAAAACACCACCGGTTAATGTCGCAAGGATCGCATACCAGAGATATTTTCCAACAATTGAAGCATTTCCATATCCGAGAGCCTTCAAAATACCGATCTGCGTTCTCTCCTCCTCTACCATTCGTGTCATTGTTGTCAGACTGATCAATGCTGCAACAAGGAAGAAAATGAGTGGGAACACTTTACCGATTGCCCGCATACGATCTGCATTATCTCCATATCCACTGTATTCTGTCAGATTGTTCCTATCATAGACATACCACTTTGGCTTTTCAAGATCATCAATCTTCTGCTGTGCTTTCGCAAGCTCTTCTCTTGCTTCTGTAATCTGCCGTTCTCCATCTTCAATCTTCTTCTGAGCTTCTATACGACCTTCCTCATACTCTGCCCAACCGTCTTCCAGCTCCTTTGTTCCGCTGCTTAATTGCTGCTGTGCCTCCTCAATCTTCTTCTGTCCCTCACTGATCTGCTGCCATCCGCTGTCAATCTGCTGCTGACCGGATGTAATCTGCGCCTTCGCCTGATCTATCTGCCGACTTGCGGTAAGGATTGCAGCATCCCCCTGTGTCAGCACATCCGTCAGTTTCTGTATATTATCCTGCAATACCGGAATACCCGCTTCAATCTGAGCTATCCCGGCTTCAACTACTGGAAGCCCTTCGTTGATCTGCGTTAATCCGGCTTCGATCTTTGTCTGGTTTTTCTGAATCTCTGCTTCGGCAGCCTTCGACTCCAGTTCCATTTTATCCAGATTTGCTTTCAATTCAGTCAACTTCTCTTCCATTGCTGTTTTTTCAGCTTCCAACTGTTCTAACTGAGCTTTTAATTCCGGATCTTCTTCTCCTGCTTCCTGTTTCCGGTCATATTCTTCTTTCAGTGCCTCATAGTTCTGTAAAAGAAGTTCATACTGTGTATTTAATTCTTCATAAGACTGTTTCAGCGGCTGATAAATTTGCTGATACGCGGACTGATAATCTTCTGCCTGTTGCTGCAATTCTTCCTTTGCTTTCAGAAGCTCGTCTTTCTTTTGCTGCATCTGTGTCTGTTGCGCTAAAAGTTCTTGTCTCTGATCTTCCAGACTTTCTTCCTGCTCTTTCAGTTGTACCAGCTGATTTCTTAATGTTGTAAGTGCAATCTGTTTTTCGCTAAGTTCCTGTGCTCCCTGCTCAACTTTTGCTTTGGACTGATTCAGCTCCTTTTGCTTTGATACCAGAAGATTTCTCGACTGCTCCAGTTCAAGCTTCGAAGCTGCCAGCTGATTTTTTCCCCGTTCAAGCTCTTTCTGCGCTGCATCAAGTTTCTCTCTTGCACTTGCAAGTTCTTCTTCTGCCTCTTCTTTTCCATCCGCCAGATCCTGCTCTGCCTGAGCTAACTCTTCTTGTGCTTCATCCACTTTTTCCTGCGCTGTCGAAGTAATCTCATCATATCTGGCCTGTTCTCTTTCCGCTTTAATTGCCTGAACCTTTTTCAGCACAGAATCCACATGTTCTTCATATTCTTTCGTAAATGCAGTCGCTTCCTTTGCACTTTCAACCTGCACTGTAATCTCTGTATACACATCTAATGAAAATGCTTTCTCCGGAACGCAAAGAAAGGCACTGACACTACCATTTCCGATTGTTGTACTGCCTCTGTGAAATGCAATATACTCCGGACTGCTGACCGTACCAACAATGGTAAATGTATCTGTCTTGAGTGTATCTTCCAAAGAATCCGAAGTCCCACTCGATAATGTGATCTTATCCCCAATCTTCAGATTCTTTCCATCCAGATAATCTGCATCTATTACACATTCATTTTCCTTTTCTGGAAGCCTGCCATCTTCTAACTGAACTTGATTCATCTTATCCTGGAGCGCCATAACATGAACTGCTACCTGGTTTCCCCGAATCGTACAAAGTACATCTGTTGCATAGCTTCCTTCTGCATCCAATACACCATCCACAGCACGAATTGCATCCAGATCATCTTCTGTCAGTCCCATTGTACTCATTACCTGAATATCCATCAGGTTCTTCTCATCGAAATATGCATCTCCTGAATATCTCATATCCGGCTCTGATGCACGAATTCCGGAAAAGAATGCACATCCTATCGCAACAATAAAGAAAATGGATAAAAAACGTCCAAGACTATGACGGATCTCCATATAAAAGTTTTTTCGTAATGCTTTCTTCATCCACATCCCCTACCATTCAATTTCATCAATCGAAGTCGGATTCTCATTAGATTCCATTCTTGCTACCTGTCCATTTTTTATATGAATCAATCGATCTGCCATCGGCGCAAGTGCCTGATTATGTGTAATGATAATAACTGTCATTCCCTTTTCTCTACACATATTCTGAAGTAATTTCAAAATTGATTTTCCTGTATTGTAATCCAATGCACCTGTTGGCTCATCACAAAGCAAAAGCTTTGGGTTCTTCGCTAATGCTCTCGCGATTGAAACTCGCTGCTGCTCACCGCCGGAAAGCTGTGCCGGAAAATTATTCTTCCGTTCCCCCAGACCAACTTCCTCCAAAACTGCCTGTGCATCCAACGGATCCTTACTGATCTGCAACGCAAGCTCAACATTTTCCAATGCGGTCAGATTCGGCACAAGATTATAAAACTGAAAAACAAATCCGATGTCATCTCTGCGGTATCCTGTCAGCTGTTTGGAATTATAAGCTGTAATATCTTTTCCATCTACATACAGCTTCCCGCTTGTTGCTGTATCCATTCCGCCGAGAATATTAAGCACAGTTGTCTTACCTGCACCACTTGGTCCAACGATTACAACAAGTTCTCCCTGCTCAATCGAAAAGCTGATGTGATCCACTGCATGAATCTCAACTTCACCCATTTTATAAGTTTTCGTGATATCCTGCACTTTAACGAATTCCTTCATCTACATTCTCCTGACTCTTTTTCTCTTCTTCTGCATCTCTCCTGGCAAGCAGTCTGTTACTCTTTTCTTCGATTCTCTACAGGCGCAGTTTCTCCCACTCTTCTCCTGCACCGAATGTCTCATGAAAACGTTCCGGAAGCGGTGTATCCTGGAATAATTTCTTCTGATACTGTACGATCAGACTCGCAGCTAACGGCACTGCACCTGAATATTGCCGTTTTAAAACCTTACAATATTTCTGACATAACGGATCTGGCTTTACACTCATCACTATGTCATGCAATGAATCGTATTTCCCCACTGCCTTCATCCCAAGAAACAACGCTTTTCGCTTTCCAGATGTCGGTGCCAGAAACAGCTTATGATAAAAAACCATCCCTTTTAATGCCTTATAGATCTGCTCGGCTGTTACATCTTTGAAAAATGGTGCGATCACTTCCGCATACTCCATCTTAGGATGAATATGCTTCGCTGTCAGATAGCGCAAAGGATCATGATAATCTTCCGTCAGCATCATTCGATCCAGCTCCATCTCAATCTCATTGTGTGAAACTCTTCCTACCTGCATAATTTTTTCAACATAAGGATGACATTCACTGTCTAAAGCAAAATGACAGATAAATCCATAAATATATGCGCGCGCCACTGCCGGATCTTTTGCTTTCTCAATCACTTCAACAGCATGATGGAAAAACTCATCGGCAAATTGTTCATGAAGTGTATGCCCCTGTTCATTCACCGGATCTTTCTTTAATGCATTATAATAAAATAAGATATCCGGTCCATGTAACCCAATATCAAACAACTCTCTATGCGCTTCTATAGAATTCTGAAGGGGTCTTGGAAGTGCGCTGAGCACCTCTTTTCCGAATTTATAATGTGCGTATGTTGTTGGCATAAGAAACCTCTCCTTTTTCCGAATTTTCTTGTTAAGATTTATAATTACTCATATTCTTATATTAACACATTCTTCCCTGTCTGACAGTAATTATCTTTATAAAAAATATGTGAAATGACATTAAAAATGCTAAATTTTTACGTTACTGTTCAAGGGCTAACTGGACTTAAGAAAACCGATGGTGTAAACTGGGAAACAGCTAAAGCCATCGGTTTTCTTTATCCAAATATCCTGGACACTCTGTCAAATATATTTTCTGGTGCAAGGCATTCCTGATGATCCGTTCCATAATTATAAAAGGTCCGGTCATGATCGTGTACAAGGATCCCCTGGACATGATTATCCACAATATAAAAAAATAAAAATTCGTCACTTTTTACAATGACTTATGCATACCCTTGAACAGTAACAGGCAATCGTATGGATCATTTTTTTTACATCCAGTGGTTTGGCCAGATGTGCGTTCATACCACAGTCCAGTGCATGGCGTACATCCTCTGCAAAAGCATTAGCGGTCAGTGCGATGATGGGAATGGAAGAAGCATCCGTCCTGTCAAGCTTCCGGATCTGGCGTGTGGCCTCGTATCCGTCCATCAGAGGCATCATAATATCCATAAGTATCACATCAAATGTCCCCTCGGGGTGACGGGAGAAAAGTTTTACAGCTTCCCTGCCATTGGATACTGCAGTTACCACAGCACCTTCCTCTTCAAGGAGTACCTGTGCCACTTCTCTGTTTATTTCATTATCCTCTGCCAGCAGGATCTTTATGCCCTGAATGGAGTTTCGCTCAGATTCTGGCTCAGAAGAGATATCCGTTTCTTCTGCCTCTTCAAATGGCAAAGTGATCACAAAAGTACTTCCGATACCCGGAGTACTGGAAATCTCAATGGTACCACCCATCTGTTCAAATAGCGCTTTGGCAATGCTCATACCCAGTCCGGTGCCATGATATACACTTCGGGCATCCATATTCTCCTGAGTAAAGGGTTCAAAGATCTTCTCCAGATATTCTTTGCTGATGCCGATTCCCGTATCAGAGATCGTCCATCTGCAGACCAGCTTATGATCATGGGAAGGGAGAGCATGGATCTCCGTATGGATTGCCCCATTTTCTCTGTTGTATTTGATACAGTTACTGTAAATATTCATCATGGCACGACGGAGGTGCAGAGGGCTGCCGTATACAAAGGGATGTTCGTATATCTCCGGTGCGATATGAACGGTGAAATCAATGCCGTTTTTCTGTGCCTGCATATCAATCAGCATCTGTGTCTCTTTTTCATATCTGATCAGATCAAAAGGTTCATGGTTGAGTACAAGTCCGCCCTCCTCGATCTTGGACATATCCAGTACATCATTGATAAGAGAGAGCAGATGACTGGCTGAAATGAATGCTTTTTCACGATTACTTTTCAGGAATCCGATATCATTTTCGTGCTTTCTATCAATTTCCAGCAGACCAATGATTCCATTCAGCGGCGTACGCATATCGTGGGACATACGGGAAAGAAAATTGGATTTCTCTGCATTGGCACGTTCGGCAGTATCAAGAGCTTCTTTGAGAAGCTTCTGGTGTCTGATTTCTGATTCCACCACATCGTCCACATTCAAAAATCCCAGAACAATGATACCGGAGTCTTCGTTTTTGATAAAGCGGAACTGATAGTAATGGATACCATCCCTGTCATTTATCCGGTAATTCCCCTTGTATTCGGACTGACCGGACAAAACACTCATTACATTATCCAGTTCCAGTGATTCTTCCAGCATTGTACGGTCATCCGGATATACACGCTGCCGGATATAGTCTGAGAGGAAAAGATCATAGGGGTATGTATTGCTGTGTTTTTTGTCCGGATCAGGGACATCGTGGTCTTCCTGCTTGATCACAGAGAGAGTTTTTTCTCTGGGGTTGATCAGGTATACGTTCAGGTAGTTGCTGCTCAGTGTCTGGACAATACTTACCTGTGTCTCATAGGCTTCCTGTGTTCTGGTGACATCCTCACCGTAGAGGATTGCTTCCAGATGGTTATTGGAAGGATTGAGCAGCAGTCTTGTCACATATTTGGAAAGCCTGGTTATATTGTCATCGTAGAGACAGCGGGAAACTCTGGTGACCTCTACCTGACCGTCCTCGTAGCTTTTCATCAGGGAACTGCGGCAAAATGCGTTGATGAAATCGTTTCTGTCCTTTAATACCGGTATAAAAACAGCAGTCTCTGCAATAAAATGGTCAATGGAAGCGTCAGCATCTATCTTATAGGCCAGGGCAGAAGTGCCTCCGATCTTCAGAATCTTATCATCTGTAAGGTCGAGATGAAAGTAGCCGGCAGCATGGGTAATGGATGCCAGAAGAGAGTGGAGCTGATTTTCATAGATTTTGCGTGCTGTCACATCATTGTCTTCACAGGCCACTGCAATTACGAAATCCCGATAGTCATCGGCGTTTCCGTTTCTGGCAATGAGCAGATAATAGTAATGGACAGTATCTGTGACAACCCTGAGATGGAATTTGAAAGAGGCTTCCTGAGAAAGTCTTTCCAGCAGGGTTTCATAATTCAGGTGTCTGGACACATAGGAACGCTCATCCGGATGAATATATTTCTGGATGATAAAATTAAATGACAGCTTATAGTCTGCATTATCTTTAATATCCGCAAAAGCATCAGTAAATCTGGAACGATATACGGAGATTTTCCCGGTTTCCCGGTTTACGCCATAAACAGACATGTAGTCAGAAGCAAGCAGGTTGATGGCACCCAGCAGACGGAGAGAGTTCTCACCTGTGGGAATAGACTTTGACAGGCTTTCTCCTTCGGCTACTGTGCTGAATACAAGTGCATGTCCTCTGCTACCGTCGGGCTGTACAGTCTCTACTGCATCAACTGTCTCATAAATATGACGGATCGGATCCAGGTAGGTCTTTGGCCCCTGTATCCCCAGTGCTACAGGGCAGGGCGGGCATGGGGAATCAAGCCCCATAAGTGCCTTATAGCATTTCACTCCCGGCTGGAGATTGGGGTACAGTTGTTTGGCAGTGTCGTTATAGCTTAGGATATTATAGTCTTTGTCTATGCTGTAATATCCGGATGAGTGTGTGTTCATAATTTTATACTCCTGGTGTTTAGTGCTTTAAAGTATACTCTTTTTACCAAAAAATAGCAATGATAATGGACGAATTTGTAAAGGTTGTACAATGTTTCGGGATTTTGGCATATTCATGCCAAAACGCCTCGCGAGATAGTAGCGTGTGAACAGTAACTTTTTTACTTCTTTTAACGCAATAACCACTTGACATTTATATTTCTTTTTACTATATTAATATGTACAGCACACGCAAGGACGTGTCTGTTACAGTAGAGAGTATTCATTACTCTACCCTGATCAGGGCTTGTACTGGTTTCGACAGGGATCTCGAAGATGGAGAAGCTATCCG
>ERZ772893.2492-NODE-2492-length-14698-cov-3.240798_pt1 | contig 14698 bp, 4 predicted proteins | sample MGYA00511482_ERZ772893 | MGnify/ENA primary metagenome ERZ772893 (study PRJEB29015, sample SAMEA2737687) | human gut metagenome | biome: human gut; feature: human-associated habitat; material: faeces | place: China | collected 2012 ...
TAGCGGAGATCCTATTAGCTGGATAGAGACCCGATACAAAGACAATTATACTTGTATAGGTCGTGTCAATACAATCTTGAATCGTTTGGAATCCTCTGAAATGACAGATTCAGAAAAAAACGCAGTAAAAGCCGAGGCTCTATTTTTAAGAGCATACTATTATTACGACTTGGTTCAGCACTGGGGGGGAGTCCCTTTGATATTGGAGGAGGTACAGAACGAAGCTGATGCGTTTAAAGCAAAATCTTCAGCTGAAGAGGTTTATAACCAAATTATCACAGACCTTACGGAAGCGATTACGTTAGGTTTACCTGTGCCTTCTAAATTCCCGCAAAGCGGACGAGCAACGATGGGAGCCGCAAAAATGTTGAGAGCATACGCTTACATGTCTCAACCCGATCGGAATTATCCGGCCGCAGAGCAAGACTTGAAAGATATCACAAAGATGAATTATACATTGTTGAGTGATTACAATGCTGTATTTGACAAAGCGAATAAAAACAACCAAGAATCCATATTGGAAGTACAATACGCCAATGACGGTAGTACAGATGAGTGGAATCGTATTCCTTGGAATATAATCCCTAAATGTAGTAACAATGAAGTCCTTATGGGTATCGCTGGTTCCAATTATGTAGGTGCATGGCCTGGTGGTACCGCCGGAGGTTGGAATGTTCCCACGGATGAAATGATCCAATCTTATGAAAAGGGAGACAAACGTTTAGAGGCATCTATCGCAGTGGCAGAAGGAACGTTGGATGGTGATAACTTCACATTCGAAGAAGTTAAAAGCCCGATCGGTTACACGCCAGCTGCAGGAAAAGACTTCCGTTACTTTGTAAAGAAGTATTATCATCCACCTTACACCTATTCACTGAGGGCAGACGATAATTTCCCGGTTTACCGTTACTCAGGCGCCTTATTGCTATTATCAGAGGCATTGGTGAAACAAGGTAAGAACGCAGAAGCTTTGCCTTATATTAACCAAGTAAGAGAAAGAGCGGGACTTAAACCTTTAGCGTCTGTAACATTAAACGATGTTATGGATGAAATGCGCCATGAGTTGGCCTTCGAGAACAAACGTTGGACGGATTTAATCCGCAATGATCAAGCCATTGAAAAAATGACAGCATTCGGCAAGACCATGAAAGCTCTCTATCCGTGGATTTTACCTTCCGCATTCAACGTCACGAAAGAGCGTTTCGTATACGCCTTCCCGAGACGTGAAATGGACATCAATTATCTATTGGAACAGAATCCCGGATATTAATATAATTATTCCTTTTGAAGAGGGCCGGCAATAGCCAGCCCTCTCGGAGATTACACTAATTTTATAGCGGATTTATATAAACAATTTAATAGCATGAAAACACAGGAATTAGTCAAGTATCTATCTTTCGCTATTACATGCGGATATTTATCTTGGGGCTTAACGAGTTGTGATGGGCAAGAAGCCATGAGTTCCGATAATTGGGCTACATTGGAAACCGGATTTAAAGATCCGAAAGCAGAATATCGAACAGCACCTTTCGCCGTATGGAATGGTAAGGTGACAAAAGAAGAGGTAGAACGGACAATCCAAGAGTTGAAAGACGCCGGATCTGGAGGAGCATTTATACATCCACGTCCAGGTCTCATTACCGAATATATGTCAGACGAATGGTACTCTTTGTACAGGCATGCTGTCGACTATGGAAAAAAAAATGATATGAACATCTGGATCTATGACGAGAACTCATATCCCAGTGGTTTCGCAGGTGGACATGTTCCCGAACTGATGCCGGAGTCTTATAATCAAGGACAAGGTTTGGCTTTGAAGAAGGTTGAGCTATTACCCGAGAAGTTAGACAACTGTTTTATCTGCCTAAAAAAAGAGGGTGACAAATGGAAAGACATCACAAACGAAATAGACTCCTATAAACAAAAGAAAGGGGAATATTACCTGTATGAGAAAACATTTTATGGACGTTCGGATTGGTATGGTGGATATTCTTATGTAGATGTCATGGTAAAAGGCGTAACCGAGAAGTTCATCGACGTAACGATGCAAGGTTATGAGAAAGTTGCTAAAAATGAGTTTGGCAAGACCATACCGGGTATTTTTACTGACGAACCCAATATCCAGAGTTCCGGAGGTCTGCGCTGGACTCCGGATTTGTTCGACGTATTCCAGCAAAAGTGGAATTACGATTTAAGGCCTTTATTACCTTTATTAGAAGAAGAGGTTGGTAACTGGAAAGAGGTGCGTCATAACTACATGGAGACCTTGTTACAATTATTTATCGATCGATGGTCAAAACCATTTCATTCCTATTGCGAGCAAAACAATTTACAATGGACAGGCCATTACTGGGAACATGGCTGGCCTTATATGAATGACGGACCAGATAATATGGCCATGTACGCTTGGCATCAAGTCCCGGCCATCGATATGTTGTTCAACCAATTTGATGATAAAAGTCCCGTCGCACAATTCGGTAATGTACGTGCGGTAAAAGAGCTGAGAAGCGTGGCAAATCAAATGGGATATACCCGGACTTTGAGTGAGACATACGGTGGAGGAGGCTGGGATGAGACCTTCAAAGACTTCAAGCGTTTAGGTGATTGGGAATACGTATTAGGTGTCAATTTTATGAACCAACATCTTTCGCACATGACATTGACCGGCGCTCGTAAATACGATTACCCTCCAGTATTTACATATCATTCTCCTTGGTGGTCTAACTACAAGAGCTTGAATGATTACTACGCACGCTTATCTTGGGTCATGAGTAAAGGTGTACAAGACAATGACATATTGGTTATCGAACCGAACTCTACCCTATGGAGCTATTATTCTCACACAAAGAGTAGCAAGCAATTGATGGAAGTCGGGCAAGCCTTCCAGACCTTTGTGACAACTTTAGAAAAGAGGCAAGTAGAATACGATCTGGGCTCTGAGAACATCATCAAGGATCAAGGAGCCATAAAAAACGGTCAATTCGTCATCGGAAAAGCCGCTTACTCAACGGTAGTTCTTCCTCCTTTGATGGAAACTTTAAATAAACCCACATTCGAGTTACTACAAAAATTCGTTCAGCAAGGAGGTAAAGTGGTACGCTTCTCTTCTCCCAATCGGATTGATGGCGCAGAAAACGGCGAATTAGCCAAAGTGTTGAGCGCACAATCGGTCATATCCTACGATCAATTGAATGAAAAAGTCATTCAAGATGCTTTTCCTCCAAAAGATTGCAAATTTTCCTTTAAGGGAGGCGACTTATTCCATCAACGTCGTAAGTTTGCAGATGGGGAATTGCTGTTCTTAGTCAACTCATCCATGACCGAGTCCGTAGAGGGAACCATAGCCACAGTCGGCAAATCTGCGATCCGCCTAGATGCCATGGAGGGTAAGATTTATTCCTATCCTTCCGTTGTAGACAATGGGTTATTACATACAGATTTCCATTTGGAACCTGCAGGAAGTTTATTACTTTATTATTCCAACCATATATTGAAAGGATATCCGGAAGCACCCGCTATCGCCGGAAATACGAAATTGGCAGCTAGCAAAAGTGTTGAAGTAAAACGTTTGAAAGAAAATGCATTGAATATTGATTTCTGTGATGTATCCGTAAAGGGAAAAACTCAGAAAAACATTTATTTTGCACAAGCCGCCGATATGGTATTCAAGGAATATGGTTTTACAAATGGTAATCCATGGAACACTTCTGTACAATACAAAAGAAATATCTTGGATAGGGACACCTTCAAGACCGGAGGATTCGTCGCAACCTACCATTTCAACGTGAATGATAAGTTTGATTATTCTACGATGAAACTGGTAGCTGAACGTCCTGAGTTTTTCTCCGTGAAAGTAAACGGACAGCAAGTACAGGCCATTCCTTGTGAATGGTGGCTAGACCGCTCTTTCGGAGTATACGCAATCGGAAACATGGTGAAACAAGGAACCAACACGGTCGAGATGAGTGTGACACCAATGAGTATATTCGCAGAGATCGAACCAATCTATGTGATCGGTGATTTTGCGGTTGTTCCTGAAAACAAAGGATGGAGTATTAGCGCTCCGGTGGAGAAACTGACCTTGGGCAGTTGGAAAAAACAAAAACAACCATTCTATTCTTGGGATGTTTCCTATACGAAGGAATACGATGTGAAAGATACCTCCAAATCCTACACCATCCAGTTGAACGCTTGGAACGGTACGGTCACCGAAGTCTACGTGAACGGAGAGAAAGCTGGAATCATTGGGTTTGATCCGTATCGCTTGAATATAGCTTCCTATTTGAAGCAAGGAAAGAATCAAGTGGAAGTCCGTGTAATAGGAAGCCACAAGAACTTGTTAGGCCCGCATTACAACAACCCGAATCCAGGTTTAGCCAGTCCTTGGCATTGGAAAAATATCCGCAAGCAAATACCTGGATCTGACTATCAGATGCTGGATTACGGCTTGATGGAAGATTTTGACCTCGTTTATTAATAGAGATAAATGGCATCAAAGCATGATTATACCCTCCTGATTTTCCAGCAAGAACGTATAACATGTTTTGATGCCATTTTTTAATCACAATTGATTTTTTAGCTATGTTTAAACATTCATATAAATACGCCTTGATGGTATGCTTGCTGTTATTGAGCACATCACCCATATTCAGTCAAAAAAGCGATGAATTGAGACATTCATTCAACGCTCCTCCCAATCAAGCGAAACCCCGTGTGTATTGGTGGTGGCTCTATAACCGAATAAACAAAGAAGGTATTACCCGAGATTTGCAGGAGTTCAAGGAGAAAGGGATCAGTGGCGTGAATCTGATCTGCACCGGAGGATATGCAGGTGACAAAGCTTTAGAAGGAATCAAGTGGCTCAGCCCGGAATGGCGTGAACTTTTCCGGCACGCCGTCAGTGAAGCTAAACGACTAGATATTGAATTGGGATTCAACCTGTCCGGAGGATGGACAATGTTGGGTCCTTGGGTTACGTATGATAACGCAATGAAAAAAGTAGTCCAATCAGATACGATCATCGCAGGAGGTAAGAAAGTCTCCATGAAACTGGCTCAACCGGAAACCGTGGAGGGCTATTATAAAGATGTCTGGGTACAGGCTTTCCGTATTGACACCACCAAGAAGTTGGTAGACGCAGAATCTGCAAAAGACCTAACCCTATACATGAAACCAGACGGAAACTTTGAATGGAAAGCCCCCAAAGGAAATTGGTTGATCCTCCGCACAGGATATACCTTGACCGGACATACTTGGAGCCGTTGGTTCGCCTATCCCCAAGGAGACACTTTCGCAGAAGGAGCCGGATATGAGATCGACTATTTAAGCAAAGCGGCCCTCGACAACCATTTCAACCACTTGGGAACAATTATTCTCGACGAAGTCAAAAAGGCAGGAGGCAATTTAGCCTATTTCTGGTCGGATAGCTGGGAATGCGGGAAATTAACATGGACACAAGATTTCCCTGAACAATTCATGCACTACCGGAAATACGATTTGAAACCTTATATGGCCATATTATCCGGATATATAGTTAAGGATTCTCTCTTTTGCGAACGTTTCCAGGAAGACTTCGATCGCACGATTCAAGATTGTATCGCCGATAATTACTACGGCCATTTTTACGATCTCTGCCATAAGAACGGATTGAATGTCGGCAATGAAGCCGGAGGACCTAATGATATTCCACCCCAGGATGTCTTAAAGAATCTAGGACGATGCGATATTCCTGCCGGCGAGTTTTGGGTTCATTACAAATTGCCGGAAGACGGAATGAACTCCCGGAAAAGTGCCCGGTTGAATTTGAAACAAACCGCCTCTGCCGCTCATATCTATGGTAGACGTGAGGCGCAAGCAGAAGCTTTCACCCAAATGGAACAGGATCGTACTCATTGGTCGTTAGGCCCGTATGATTTGAAACCGTATGCGAATGACGCATTCTGCGAAGGAATCAACCGTTTTATGTTGCACCAATCAACCTGCCAGCCACCCGAGGATGGAAAACCAGGTTATGAGTTTTGCGCTGGACAGCATTTTACACCCAATCTTACTTGGTGGGAACAATCATCCGCATTCTTCTCTTATTTATCACGATGCCAATATCTATTGCAAGAAGGTAAATTCGTAGGCGATGTATGCTATTATATTGGCGAACAGACTCCATCACTGGTTCCTCCTCACTACATCATTCCGTCGTTAGGTTTAGGATACGACTGTGATTATACGAATGTGGAGGTCTTGTTAACGAGAATGTCCGTAAAAGATGGTAGGATTGTCTTGCCGGACGGCATGAGTTATCGCTTACTCTATCTCCAAAATTGTGTCTCACCAGATAAGGAAATATGCGAGGCCGTTTCTCGCTACCAACAATTAGAAGTTCCTACCGAAGCATCGGAAATGATGTCCCTAGATGTGCTTAAGAAACTACGTGAATTGATTATGGATGGAGCAACCGTCATAGGCGCACCACCAACAATGTCCGCTGGACTAGACAACTATCCTTATGCGGACAATGAGGTACGTAAACTGGCCTCAGAGATTTGGAGAGACTTGGATGGGAAAAACATCACAGAACGTAAATTAGGTAAAGGAAGGATCATCTGGGGCAAAACCGCACGCGAGGTTTTGCTAGCGGATGGAATTGGACAAGACTTCGCCTATCTGAACCAGACTGCAGAACCGGAAAAATTCAATTACATCCACCGTTCATTAGACGATTGCGATATATACTTTGTCATCAACCGGACAGGCAAACAAACTTCTAGCCAATTTACGTTCAGAGTTCAAGGTAAACAACCCGAGATTTGGGACCCTGTGACAGGCGAGATGAGAATAGCCTCCTCTTTCACCCAGCATGATGGATATACGACTGTCCCCTTAGAGTTCGTTCCGTACGGCTCTTACTTTGTCGTATTTGACAAGACAATCTCAACGGATAAGCAAGGAGAAGGCGATCGTAATTTCAGCAAGCTGGAAATAGCACAAGATTTAAGCCACTCTTGGGAAGTGATGTTTGACCCAACTATGGGAGGCCCGCAAAAGGCCTTTTTCGAGGATTTATCCAATTGGATAGATCGGCCAGAGGAGGGTATCAAGTATTATTCGGGGACAGCCACTTACCGGAAATCATTCGACCTTTCTTTCCCCAAAGGGAACGATGGACATATCTACTTAGACTTAGGAAATGTCAAGCATGTCTCATCGGTTCGGATCAACAACAAGGACTTAGGAATCTTATGGTGTACCCCGTGGCGAGTAGATATCACAGACTATGTAAAAGAGACTGGTAACTTAGTAGAAATCGATGTGATCAACTTATGGGCCAATCGAGTGATCGGTGATTGGAAACTTCCAAAAGAACAACGATTTACACGTACTCATGATGTTTTTCGCTTTGATATGTTAAGAGCTAGTACCCCGCTTACGGACGCAGGTTTGTTAGGGCCTGTTAGCATTCTAAAAGAGAAGGTATGGGATATGGTTACCCCTATTACAAAATAAATAATGATGAAGAAGATATTATTTTTTATAATCGGAATAGTGTTTTGCTTATCTTCTTTTGCCACAGATACACGAAGTACCGCCTTGGACTTATCTCCCGCAAAGTGGATATGGTATCCCGCAGGTAGAACCTTGCAAAATACATTTGTATTATTCCGGAAAGATATCATATTGGACAAGAAACCTCATAAGGCTATCGGCTGGATATTGGCAGACAGCCGATATCGCTTGTTTGTCAACGGAAAGCGAATCCAATGGGCCAGCCCCTTCCGATCCTCGCTGGCAAGAGGCTGATCCAATAGACTTAACCGCATTTCTCACTGAAGGGAAAAATGTAATCGCTGTAGAAGTTTGCTTTTTCGGTTCTGGAGATGGTACACATCCAATGGGAAAGCCCGGATTTATACTAAACCTAGACATGGATCAAGAAAAGTTAGTGACCGATGCCTCATGGGATTGTTTTCTTGCTAAAAGTTGGCAACCGGGACAATATAAACGTTGGTTCCTACGCTCCTTACAGGAAGAATTCGATGCTCGGCTATATCCATACGGATGGGATACCTCCGATTTCAAACCAGACGAAAATTGGACAAAGGCTATCCTTGTAAGCCAAGATGGCAAGGAACCTTCCGTGTGCAACAGCTCCTCCGAGTATGTCTGGGAAATATTCGGTAACAAGCAATTGTCCGAGATACGGAAAAGAAGCATTCCCGCTATGCGAGAATTTGATTTCCATGCCACTACGCTAGAAGAATCTATGTGGATCCATTGGAAAAGACCGGTGGAAGATTATTTTGATTTGTTGGTATCAGACGCTTTCGAGACAATCGATAAACCTATCACAAGATCTCTCGGGGATGGTGAGTGGGAAATATCACCACAGGGGAACTACGCAGCCGCCCTGACATTCTCTTTTCCGGAACAAGGTGTCGGATGGCCTCATTTCACGATCGACGCACCCGAAGGAACCATAGTGGAGCTACTGGTTCATGAGGCTCATCAGAAAGGAGGTCCAGCACTTATCAACTCGCATTTCAATTCATGGTCACGCTTCATCTGTAAAGAAGGAATCAACCATTTTGAGACTTTCGATTTTGAGAGTTTCAGATGGTTACAACTGCATATCCGCAACTTCAACCGTCCCATAAAAATAGCTTCAGTGGGTATGCGCCGTCGTATCTATCCTTGGAAATCGGATCCTACTATCGTTATATCGGATGATACCATCCAACACGTAGTCAATGCCGCCGTGAATACATTATACAATTGCGCCCAAGAAACTCTAGTAGATGGAATGGCTCGCGAAAGACAACAATACAGTGGAGACGGAAGTCATCAACTACACGCCGTAATCCAAACACTAGGTGATATAACGTTACCGTATCGATTCGTGAACACTTTCAGCCAAGGGCTTTCCATTGACGGATATTTCATGGATAGTTGGCCCGCATGGGATCGTTTAGCTCGTACGGTTGAACGACAAATGCATTTAACAGGTTGGGGCCCAATATTGGATCATAGTATTGGTTTTTGCTTTGATGCTTTTCATTACTATATGTACACAGGCGATCTACAAGGATTAAAGGAGGTTTATCCCAGACTACTCTCCTTCTTCAGCTATCTCTATAAATTAACTGACAAATCAGAACATCTGGTTCCGGTGGAGAACTTAGGAATGTGCTCTGTCTATATCGATCATGAGGCTTATAAGCAAACGAAACATAAGCAACTCGCACTCAATCTATATATCGTTGCCATGTGCCAAAATGCCTTATCTACATTATGCCAAGCGTTTGGTGATACTCAAAAAGCAGATGAGATCAATCAGTATGCGGCGGACATTCTACAAGGATGTATCCAAAAATTTTGGGACAAAGAACAACAAGTCTATGTAAACAATCTACCATGGAAAGACGAGGAAGGAGAAATTCGTTACTGCGATCGTTCCTTATCGACCGCCTTGATCTTTGATCTATGTCCAAACGGAGAGACCGCAAAAACATTGGATTTATTAGAACAGAGTCCAGCAGAAATGGGGGTGTCGTATCCCTGTAACGCCGTATGGCCTCTATGGGCTTTGGCTAAATACAGGAAGATCAACACTGTCTTATCCGACCTAAGGGAAAAATGGGGCAACATGAGTTCCGTATGGGCCAATAATACGTTGCAAGAGTTTTGGAAGGCTTATCCCGACGAAGGTTCTCAATGGAGCCATTGTGCCATGTATCCCTTGATTGCCCTCAACCAAGGCATCGCTGGAGTATATCCACTCAAACCCGGTTGTGAGAGGATTAAGATGGAACCTCAATTAGGTGATCTTGAGCATATCCGTTTTGACGTGCAAACCCTCAAAGGAGCCATTCAACTCTCGGCGCAAGGCATAAAAGGGAAACGTGAACTACGATTGCAAGTACCGGACTCTCTCTCTATCGAGTTAAGACTGGATAAACGAGAAAAGGTGGATTTGCCACTTTTACGCACGGAAAAAGACGGAATCAACGTATATGAGATCACACATCCCGGTTCTTATGTATTAAAACTAAAATATACTTAATTGTTGGCCCATAACATTCTAAATTCGTTACTATATGAAAGGAAATAGAGTAATTTTAAACACAGCCATTCTCTTGATAAGTTCAATGAGTTTATTAAAGCTGTCTGCTCAGAATGAAAATTCATGTGTACCTACGAATCTTCGTTGTGAGCATTTGGAACGTCCTTTAGGAATCGACCGCCAGTCTCCCCGATTTAGCTGGAATTTGTCTGATACCCGAAATGGAGCAAAGCAAACGGCTTATCAGATTGCGGTAGGAAAAGACTCTTTGGCGCTATCTAAGGGGAAAGGTACTATTTGGAAAAAGAAGATATCCGGAGACCAAATGCTGACCACCTATACGGGAAAGGCCTTAGAACCTTGTACACGTTATTATTGGAGTATCAGCGTTTGGGACAAGGACAAGAAGAAATCCCAATCGGTTATCTCCTCCTTCGAGACCGGCTTATTGACCCAAAGAAATTGGCAAGGCAAATTTATCTCAGACGGAAAGGATATGGAGTCTCGCGACACTCCCTATTTCAGGAAACAAATCTCATTAAACAAAGAGGTTGAATCCGCTCGTACCTATATTGTCGCAGCCGGTCTCTACGAGTTATCTATCAATGGAGAGAAAGTCGGAGATCACTACCTAGATCCCGCTTTTACGGATTATGGAAAACGTTTGCTGTATGTGACACATGACGTGACAAATCTTTTGCGACAAGGGAAGAACGCAATCGGTGTAATCTTAGGAAACGGATGGTATAATCATCAGCCAGTCGCAGAATGGAATTTCCACAATGCTCCATGGCGTGACAGACCATCATTTTGTATGGATATTCGTATCCGTTATACCGATGGAACAGAAGAGATCATTGCCTCGGACAATAGCTTTAAGACAAACTCCGGGCCTATCACGTTCAACGCTATTTATCTAGCGGAAAACCATGACTTCCGCAAGGATATGCCCAATTGGAATAAGCCTTCTTTTGATGACTCCTCTTGGCAAACAGCGACAGAAGTAGAAAAGCCGGATGTTATCATATCCTCCCAAACAATGCATCCTATTCGTATCACAGACTTTCGCAAGCCGATTGAGGTGAAAAAACTAAGTGATACACTTTATCTGTATAACTTTGGGCAGAACTGGTCGGGTATCACCACTTTTACCGTACAAGGCGAAGCTGGAACGAAAGTAAAATTACGTCATGGAGAACAATTGGATTCCCGGGGTAAACGTTTGTTTGATGATAACAATACCCAATTCTATCAAAACGTAAACGAACCGCTCAAGTATGGAAAACATCCGGAAGACGAATTGTTCCAAACGGATGTGCTTATCCTAGACGGGAAAAAGAACACGTTCACTCCGCATTTCAACTATAAAGGATTCCAATATGTGGAAGTATCTTCCGATAAGCCCTTGGAACAGGACAAACAAGATATGACCTCCCATTTTATCCATACCGACTTACCACAAATCGGCACATTCGAATGCTCCGACTCTTTGATAAATCGTTTATGGCGTGCTACCAATTATTCATATCTGTCGAACTTAGTTGGGTATCCTACCGATTGTCCGCATCGTGAGAAAAACGGGTGGACTGGCGACGCACATTTAGCCATCGAGACCGCTTTATTTAATTACGATGGTATCACCTTGTATGAGAAATGGCTGGCGGATCATCGGGATAATATGTATGAAAACGGACGGTTACACTGTATCATTCCCTCCGGAGGCTGGGGCAGCGACATCGTAGACTGGACTTGTTCCGTAACGCTTATCCCTTGGGCGATCTATGAGTTTTATGGAGATCAGACCTGTTTACGTGATAATTACACCGAGATGAAGAGACATACCGATTACTGGTTGAGTAAGTTCCCCGAAGGTTTAGTAGGAGATGCCGGATTGGGAGACTGGGTACCTCACAAAGCTGTAGCTAACCGAGAATTGTCGGCCTCTATCTACCATTACAAAAACGCAGATATCATGTCACGCACAGCGAAGCTATTCGGTTATGAGGAAGAGTATAAATATTATAAGAACGAAGCGGAGAAAATAAAAGCAGCGATCAATAATAAATACCTCAACAAAGAAACCGGAATCTACGCTAGCGGTTATCAAACAGAACAGAGCATGCCACTCTATTGGGGTATCGTGCCAGAAGAACTGAAAGCGAAAGTCGAGGAACGTTTATCCGAACGTGTACACATGAATAAGGATCATCTGGATTTTGGCATCATGGGTTGCAAGACCGTACTGAACGCATTGACCGAAAGTGGGCACGTAGAACAGGCTTTCCGTATAGTCACACAACAGGACTATCCCTCATGGGGTAATTGGTTGAGACAAGGGGCAACTACTTTGTTTGAGAACTGGGATTATAATGGATTGGCGTGGGGATACTCACAAAACCATATCATGTATGGAGAAATTGGTGCCTGGTTCTATAAAGCTCTTGCCGGAATCAATCTTGATCCACAGCAACCCGGTTTTAAAAACATCCTGTTAAAACCGCACTTCGTGAAAGAGCTTACGTATGTGAAAGCCTCTTATCATTCACCGTATGGAGAAATTATCTCCGCATGGAAAAGAGTGGGCGACAAAGTGATTTATCAAGTGACTATCCCCGCTAATACAACGGCGACTTTATATTTGGAGCATAAAGACGTACCGAAAACTTTATCATCAGGATCTTATGAATTTAAAATTAAATAGAGTAGATATGAGAATTTTGAATAAGACGATTTTATCGGGAATGCTGCTTCTACAAATGTTCGCAATTTGTACACAGGCCTCTTCCTTGAAAGTGAACCACCTCAAATGCGAAGAATTGGTAAATCCGTTAGCAATAGATAATACGACACCTCATTTTAGTTGGCAATTGAATAGCGGCTGGCAAGGAGAGCAACAGACTGCTTATCAAGTCTTAGTAGCTTCTGACAGGGAACGACTGAATGAAAACAAGGCCGATTTATGGAATTCTGGTAAGGTGACCTCCTCCGCATCTACTTGGATTCCCTATCAGGGAAAGCTTTTGGCCGCTAAAAGTTTTGCTTATTGGAAAGTACGTATTTGGAATAAGGATGGAGAAGTATCCGAATGGAGTACTCCTGCTTCTTTCGGTATTGGCTTATTGTCCCCACAGGATTGGAAGGCGCAATATATCGGTATAAACAATGAGGATCCTCAATCTCCCTTATTGAGAAAAACGTTTGAATGGAATAAGAAGGGAGATAAGATGCTGTTGCATGTCAACTCTTTAGGTTACCATGAGGTGTACTTAAACGGTTCGCCGGTAAGTGATGTTGTATTGACCCCAGCGGTCTCACAATTCAATAGACGGTCACTTTCGGTCACCTACGACATCACCAACTCGTTGCGAATCGGTAAGAACGAATTGGTTATCTGGCTGGGAAAAGGTTGGTATCAAGACCAACTTCCTGGTGTCGTAAAAGGCGGTCCCTTTGTCCGTGCCCAATTAGAAGTGCGAAATAACAACGTCTGGGAAACCTTTCAGGCCACAGACGCTTCTTGGCTGGCACGAGAAAGTGGTTACACTTCATTCGGGACTTGGCGGCCTCATCAATTCGGAGGCGAGGAGATCCATGCGAAAAAGCTGATCGCCTTGGATGCCGTTTCCCTGAACAAGGTAAACTGGGCACCAGTCAAAGTTGCCGATATTCCAGAACACACCACCTCCCCACAAATGGTAGAACCCAATCGAATCCAACTAGAATTTCACCCGTTGTCCATAGAAGCATCCGGAGACACTGCCTGGATTTTCGATATGGGAACCAATCTGACCGGATGGACAAAGATCAAGTTTCCTCCTTTAGAGAAGGGACAACGGGTTCGCATCAGTTATTGCGACTTTTTGGATAAACAACAGTTCCGGGATAACTTATATGAGGATTATTACATCGCAGCAGGCAAAGAGCAAGAGTTTTTTATCAACAAGTTCAATTATAAGGCATATCGTTACCTGAAGGTGTCCAACCTAAAGCAGGCACCGGCATTAAACGATGTTACGGCCTATTTGATCCATACGGATTATTCAAGTTCCTCTTCTTTTGCTTGCTCTGATGAAGATTTGAATGCAATTCATGATATGATACAATACACCCTACGCTGCTTAACCTTGGGAGGATATATGGTAGACTGTCCTCAAATTGAGCGTTTGGGATATGGTGGCGATGGGAATGCGTCAACACCCACGGTTCAGACGATGTTCAACCTTGTTCCGCTGTATACGAATTGGATGCAAGCTTGGGTGGACTGTATGCGCACTAACGGAAGTATGCCTCATACGGCTCCAAATCCGTATGCAGCTGGTGGTGGACCATTTTGGTGCGGTTTCATGATCGCAGGTTCTTGGCAAACGTATGTGAACTATGGCGATGCTCGTTTGTTGGAACGCTATTATCCATTCATGCAGCAATGGCTGGAATATGTAAAAGAATACACGGTCGATGGCTTATTGAAAACATGGCCGAATACGGATTATCGAAACTGGTATCTGGGAGACTGGGCAACACCGGAAGGGATTGACCAAACAGATCCCCGATCGGTAGACCTAGTAAACAATTGTTTCGTAGCGGTTTGTTATCAGACAATGGCTAAGATCGCTCAAACATTAGGCAAGCCTAACGACCAGAAAC
>ERZ772893.2500-NODE-2500-length-14644-cov-2.889986_pt1 | contig 14644 bp, 8 predicted proteins | sample MGYA00511482_ERZ772893 | MGnify/ENA primary metagenome ERZ772893 (study PRJEB29015, sample SAMEA2737687) | human gut metagenome | biome: human gut; feature: human-associated habitat; material: faeces | place: China | collected 2012 ...
GGAATACCAGAAAGACGGGTTCGAATGGATGGCCCGCCTCGAAGCCTGGGGAGCCGGAGGATGCCTCGCGGACGATATGGGACTGGGGAAAACGGTTCAAGCCATCACCATGTTGCTACACGTTGCCCGTAAAGGCCCTTCACTCGTCATCTGTCCCGCCTCCGTGTTACCCAACTGGGAACATGAATTACGACGATTCGCCCCCACGTTGAATGTCTACCGACTAAACTCGGCCACCGAAAGGCAACAAACCATTACCGCCATGCAACCGGGCGACGTGTTGCTGGCTACATACGGAATGCTTGTCTCGGAAGAAAAGGGGTTGACAGGGAGACCGTGGCAGATGATCGTCTTGGATGAAGCCCACGCAATCAAGAACCGAACAACCAAAATGTCAAAGGCGGCCATGAAGTTACAAGCTGATTTCCGTTTGATTCTTACCGGAACGCCCATTCAGAACCATCTCGGGGAGCTATGGAACCTGTTTCAATTTATCAACCCGGGACTACTCGGCAGTCTCGAACATTTCACGGAACGCTACGTGCAGCCCATCACTCAACTAAAAGATAAATCCTGCCAGAATCAACTGAAACGTTTGTTGTCCCCCTTCCTATTACGACGCACGAAGAATGCCGTTCTAGACGAATTACCCCCGAAAACGGAGATCATCCGGGACGTGGAACTCAGCGAAGCGGAAATGGCCCAGTACGAGTTGTTACGCCGAGAGGCGGAAATGACACTGGCAGACGCGACAAACGGGGACCAATTAAAGATTATCGCGGAAATCACTCGCCTACGGTTAGCCGCCTGTAACATAAATTTAGTCAACAAAGCCTTCACCACGCAGGCCTCCAAGGTGGAAACCTTTTTAAACATCGTCAACGAACTCAAGGCAAACAATCACCGGGCTCTCGTGTTCAGCCAGTTCACCTCCCACTTGGCACTTATCCGCCAAGCGCTTGACCAAACGGGTATTTCCTATTTATACTTGGATGGTAGTACGCCTATCCGTCAGCGGGAGCAACTCGTGGCTCAATTCCAGGAGGGAACATCCCTACTGTTTCTCATCAGTCTCAAAGCGGGGGGATTGGGACTAAATCTCACGGCAGCCGACTTCGTGATCCACATGGACCCGTGGTGGAACCCCGCCGTCGAGGATCAAGCCTCAGACCGGACCTACCGGATCGGCCAAACCCGTCCGGTAACGATCTACCGCCTGATAGCCAAGGGTACCATCGAAGAGAAAATCATCCGCCTGCATCACACGAAAAAAGATCTCGCCGATTCCTTACTCGAAGGTACGGATCTTTCACACAAGCTGACACGGGAAGAGATTCTGGAGCTGTTGAGGCAGGAGTAGGTCATAAAAGAGACCGAGGATCAAATCCCCGGTCTACTTTATCTGTTGAAACAAACACTAAACATTTTACTTCGTAACAGAAGCTATTAATTTCATATCCTGTTCTATCCGGTACATCATCGCTCTGTAATGATCACGCACGGTTTGATTAACATGTTGCTCCGAAAGTAATTTTGCCTGTTCATGAATATCATTTATCCAAGCAATCATATTTACCCCGTAAGTTGTCAACTTGTTATTATTGGAAAGAACCATATGTTTTACCATCAAGTCCATGAAAGTCATGATAAACATGTTCTCCACGTGACATTCATACTCTGACAAAACCATGTCTTTACTAAAATTTTTAAAGATCAGACGACGTATATCCTCCCAATAATCAATCAAAGAATATGCTTTATCTCCCTCCACACGGGTAGCCCGTTCCATGTTTTCAATCACTTTGGGATTCAGTAAATAGCTAAAAACAATCTCTTGCAAACCAAAACGTATGCCTTTAGGCCCAATCCCAAATTCTTTCGTCAAAACCTCATCATACATCCATTCCTGTGGTTCGGCAAAAACATTTTCAGCCAAGAATTCCATGGTTTGTTGCTGCAACTCTTTAGAAGCAAAAACTTCATCCCGTTCTAATTTCATCCGGGAGCCCAAGTTCTCCATCACCTTATACACCAGATTCTGGTACAACATTCCCAAGGCATTTTGTCCCCCGGTCATGTAAGTTTGCCAATTATTCGCTTTCAAATCCTCCGTGGCAGAGAGTTTGTTTAAGTTCTTGATAAACCTTTCCATATTACGAATCCCCAACCGGGAAGCCTCGATTTTATCGGAAGATAAATCCGAAGGTAACGCCCGCAGGTCGTAACTGGTATTTTTCATGTAAAGAAGAGTTTTATTCGTCAAACGCTTATCTGCCAAATTCTTCAATAATTTTTTATCGTTATCGGCAGTCTTACTGTTCGGGAACACCCGGTATCCCCATTCAATCGCCCAACGATCGTAAACCCCCACGTGGTATATTAATTCATCCGTGGTCATCTTGTCTTCCGGCTGAGCAATAAAATTGAACGAGCAATCGTCTAAGATAGAAGCTGAAAAACTATTTTTTTTCACGAAATTACGACCCCGAATCGGGGCTGGGGTATAAGCATAGCTACCCGCCGCATTAGGAAGTAATCCTAAAGCGAAACCGACCTGTCTCGCCACGAACATGCGAACAATTGCCCCAGCAACATGAGGATCATAAATATTCTTTGCCATACGAGGATCAATGGCCCCACAACGGGCAAAATAAGTATCCAAATACCCCCCAAGAGTCACGTGATTCAGGTTCACGTTACATGCCAATATCTCCCCTGTACGAATATCCCGTTCAAAAGAAGTAGAATTGGTCCCGGCATTGATACTATAAGAAATGACCGCTTTGGCCGAAGTCATCTCGTCTTCATTCTGAGCCTCTCTTACTTGAATTGCATTTTTAAACCCGGCTTTCTCAAAAGCAGACTGCCACTCCAAAACTCCTTCTTTGGCATATTTTTTCAATTCTTTGGGAAAGCAATTATCCAAATAGAACACGATCGGCTCTTTAGGTTCAGTCAAAATTCCCTTGACATAGCGATTCATATCCTTCGGCTCCAGATTCCATTTCGCAATGATCGTTCTTTTTTTGATCCCGTAAGGATTACTTCCGAAATCATAATAATCCAACGTCTCGTACCCCACCCGTTCATCGGCATAACGAACTCGCATACGTCTTTCCGGCAAAAGATCGACATGACATTCAATCCCGGCAACATTTTGATCCACGATCCAGGTCAGCGTGAACTTCACTCCATGATTTTTTTTCAACACTTCATTCACGAAAATCATTTCTCCACCACCGGATTGTTTGTTCCCTTTCAATGCAGCACTGGTTCCTTCATCTGACAAGCGATACCAATTCCCGGTTCCTTTTATCAAGTTGGTAATCTCGATAATCACGCCCGTTGAATCTTTTCCCCAAGCCACGATAGGAAAGACGGCATCTACCGGTAACAATGTTTCTTCTTCTAGAATACGGGCCACTTCCGGTTGTTGTTCTGATCCCCGGACTCCCCCGAACTCACAATACATATACAGCTTATCCTGAGGGCCTTTCTTAAAATTTACCACCCCGGCAGATTCCAAACCTGAAGCACGCACCCCGATACCTTTCACCATTTGTCCGGAGATAAACATATCCCTTCCAAGGTATTTCTCTGCTATCTCCATGTAGTATTTATCATCCAACTCGTACACGGGGAAGGTGGCATCCACTTGCTTCATGCCTTTTTTAAAGAATTTATCAAAGGACATGGGCCCCTTTTTCTCTGCCGCAGTCGTTTTTTTATCTTCCGAAGCCTTTTTCTCCTGCCCAATTCCAGGCAAGCAAACCATAAGGCACAGTACAATACTTAATATACAATTTCTCATCCTGGCTTTATTTTAGATACAGACCACTTTTTTCTCCATTCAACCAAGCTTCCACCGTCTTCACGATTGTCTCCGCATGCATCTCGGAAGCCTTGTCCGGAGCCTTCATCTTATACGCCTCGGCAGTTTTAGCAATATTCTCCAACTGCAACGTAAACAGGGTTAACAAATTAGAAGTTTTCCGAACCTCCGAATATTGTGTAATTGCCATCACCTGGCGAAGGTATTCCATTTGCAAGTCACGACGATAAGCCGGAATAGCCTCTCCATTCTTCAAATCTGAAAAAATTCCGTTTTCCAAATCATTGAAATAATCTTCTGGGGTATAATTTCCTTCACGTCCATATAAATCCATACAAGAGGACAAAAAGGCTGTCTTTGGCAATAAGTTCTGGATAACGAATCGTTGAATATTCCCCTGAGTTCTCAATTTATCGATACCCGACAAGCCAACAATCCGTTTCTCGAACAACCATTCCGGACTCGTGAACACGTGTTTTGTCAAAAATTCCATGGCCTCTTGTTGCCGTTCCTTTTCCACCATTCGAGATTCTGCCTTACCATTTGAACGTAAAGGCATCTCGCTATAACGACCTCCTACATTTTTCAAAACATGAGAGATGAAATACATGTATTGATTTAAAACTCCATTATACATCATTTTCAAGTAAGTAGCGTCATCGTCATCGCCCTTTGTCCAGCCTTCCAGATTATTCATGATCAATTTCAGGTTTTTGATACCGTACTCGCCTGCCTTCATGCTATTATCTCCTAAATCCTCATTTTGGAAACGGGGATCAGACATATCCAATTCGGTTCCAAACATACATTTCGGTTCTTCTTTGTACTTCTGAGTTACCCAATTCCGAAGATACTCCGTTTCCTCCTTCAAGTCCATACCCGGGAAATAACGATATCCCCATTCAATAGCAAATTCATCATAGATACCAATGCGCGGAATCAAATCTTTCACATCGATATGATCTTCCGGTTGCGCAATATAATTCATACGGGCATAGTCCATGATAGAAGCCGTGTGGCCATTCTTTTTCACGTACTCTTTATCTCTTAATTTTTCAACCGGGTACAAGCTACTAGCACCAAAGTTATGACGCAATCCCAAAGTATGTCCCACCTCATGAGCGACAACAAAACGCATCACGTCACCCACTACATTTTCCGGCATAGGACATTGACGTACTCTAGGATCAGAAGCCGCAGCCTGACAGAAATACCACTGTTGAACCATCTCCATCACGTTATGGAAAATACCAATGTGTGAACAAAGAATCTCTCCCGAACGCGGGTCTGCCATATGAGGGCCATATGCGTTAGGAACCAAAGAAGCCTTGTAGGAAATCACGGAATAACGCACATCTTCCATCGAGAAATCCGGATCTTCTTCCGGGGTTGGAGCCATCTTTCCGATAATCGCATTTTTGAAACCGATTTTCTCAAAGACAGGTTGCCACAAATTTACAGCCTCAACGAAATAAGGTTGCAAAAATTTGGGGGTATTCCGGTCAATATAGAAAACGATCGGTTTTACAGGTTCAACCAGTTCTCCACGTTTATATTTTTCCATATCTTCCGGTTTCGGTTCCAGTCTCCAACGACTAACAAGATACGTCCGTTCAGCTTTATACGGATTAGCTCCCATATCCGATTTCATGTTCGTGAAGTATCCCACCCGGATATCTTCAAACCGGGGTCGCATGGGTTCCTCAGGCAAGAGGGCTATGGACACACCGATTTCCCAACGCGTAGGAGGAGTTGGTTCACTCCCCCCTTCGGATTTGCCGGACTAGGAGGCAATGATCTGGATCCCGCAGCATAACTCTTCACGGAACGGAAAATGATATTGTTTTTGAAACAACTCGTTTTCGTCATATAAGAACGATCTGCCTGAAAACCTCCCAATCCCAATTTTCTAGCAGAAGCTTTCAACGAAAAGATATCATTGTCACCCGTCAACGCCGCAGTCATATCGATCAACACGGAGTTTTCACTCTTAGCTTTCACATCGAACACGTATAACACGGGAATCAACGTGGAGTTCTTCACAGCCTGATATACCCCCATCGTCGTATCGGTTACAGCATAACCATAAGATGGTTTCTTCAAAAAGATTTTATCTTTCGGCCCTTTCTCAAAACTGATAATCGTGTGAGACAAGGCATCACCCGCATAACCATACATTTGAGTCGGTGTCGGCTTGGGCATCTCAGACCCTTTGATAATAGAAACCATCGTGACAAATTCCCGTTCCATCATCGCATCGGAAATTTCCATGTAATATTTATCATCCTGCTCGTACACGTTGAACATTCCTTTATGTACAACGGCCTCCGGTTTGATAAATTCCGATATTTCAGGTAACCCTTTTTTCTGTTGTGTTGTATCAGTCTCCACGCTCTCTTTCTCTTGAGCAGAAACCATGGGCGCACACATCCCCCAATAGCATATGAACAATGCTATTAATTTACATACAATTTTCATACTGTGATATTTATTAATTACTTTCTTTTATTTATTGCAGTCTTTCTATAATTTCTTTTATAAGACCATATTTTTTAAGAACATGCGGTTTATTTCCATAGGTTTCTTGTACTTCTGCCTCCGTGAAACCTAAATACAAAGCCACATAATCTTTCACATCTTGATCTCGTGAAGGGAAATAATATAAACTTCCTTCTATAATTTCCTTGTCTTGAGCAGGTTTCAAGAAACCATAATCTTCACAAGGCGCATAATAAGGGTTATATTTACTCGTATTATTAATATCCACCTTTTGCCCATAACTATAAAATTGATTTACATCCTGGGTCAAAACTTTGAAAAATTTAGCATCAAGATCGGATTTATAATCGGAATAAATATCTGAAGCAATAGGTGCAGCCAAAACTTCACCACCGAAAAGCTGTTTTTCTGAAGCAGTCATTTCCTTAATCTCACCCAACTTTCCAACAGCAACAGCAGTCATTCCCGCATATGCAGCAGAAGAATAACGCACTTGTCCTGTTGCAAGTCCTTGCCACAAAGTATCAACTAACAAATAACTTTTCGGAGCTGGAAGATAATCCGGCAGTTTGGGCAACACATAATCTCGTAGAAATTCAACTCCATCCATGATATCTTCCTGATTTTTTGACAAAGAATACTCTACAACTTTAGCATCACTAACTCCACCTAAAATTGTGTAATCCAATTTAATGGTCTCATAATAAATGATAGAATTGCCAAAAGCATCTTTCTCCTCCCGTGTCCCCACGGTATCTGTATAGAAAATAGGAACGTTATATTGTTCATATACCCCAAAGATGAAGTGATCCAACGGATCATCCGGATTATCAACATTTACCCACCAGTTGTTGTCCAGTGAACTTGGAGTCAAGTCATCTTCGCCACTACAAGCTACCATGCACATCAACACAACAAATCCTAATACATATATTATCTTTTTCATAGTCTTAGTTATTTATTTTACGATCTTCTCTCTCGTTTTGTACTAACGCACCATTATTATATGTCATGGCATACTCGGGGATTGGTAACACATAAGCCGTTTCCTCGTTATATTTTTTCAATCTATAATTCCCGGTAAATTGATATTCATTTCTTTCATCCCCTACACCGGAACCAGAACCTGCCCAACGGTCATAATGTGGGTGAATGATCTCTTTCGTAAAAGGATGTGTAGTAGATACGGCATAACGTCGTAAATCAAACCAGCGATGTCCCTCGAAACATAATTCCCGACGACGTTCATCCCGTACAAAAGTGATATAATCATCTCCCGTTTCAACCACAGATTGCAAATCCGCCCCTTTGAATCGATTACTTCTCAACTCTTGCAGACAAGCTTTAGAGTCATTCTCCCTTCCTAACATAGCAAGAGCCTCAGCCTTATTCAATATCACTTCCGGATAACGCAACAGAAACATATCAGACACGTATCCATCTTTATTCTTATCTTTCAACTTGATACAACGGAAAGTTCCGTCAGTTGTTCCCTCCACTCCCGGCATTCTTGTCGGAGTATGATAAATACTTCTACGCAAATCTTTTTCGTTATAGATTTTCAACAAATCATCTGATACCACCCAACCATAATGGTAATAAGGACTATAGTTCGTTTCAGACATGATAAAATCCATACTGTAAGTTCCTTGTGAAAATATTGTTTCGGGAGAACCTGCATACGTACTACTTTTAGACGCATCTACCGTATTAAAATCCAAACAAGAGTATTTATCCAGAAGCATGATAGAATCACATTGAGCCACGGCATTCTCCCAACGCTCCATGTAAAGATACACACGACTTAACAATAGACGGGCAGCAGCCTCGTTTGCTTGATAAACAGTAGTTTGTTCTACTCCTTTCAAAAGAAGGACCGCTTGTTTCAAATCATTCTCTATAGACTCGAAAACTTCCTTTACCGTATTACGAGAATAATATTTATCTTCAATATATTCAGTCAATTTTAAAGGTACAGACAAATCCGTGGTTGCCGAAGCCTCCCGGTAAGGAAGTCCATAAAAATTCGTCAACAAGAAATAAAATCCTGCACGCAAGAAAAGTGCTTCCCCTTTTATCCGGTTACGTTCCTCTTCCGGATCATCCAGCATATCATTAACTTTAGGAATTACCACGTTGGCGATAGCGATACGCGCATACCAATCTTTCCATGCAGCATCATCAAATGTCTTTCCCTCATTCTGGAACGGATTCTTTGCCCAATGATGAAACTCTTCAAGTTGATATACAGCTCCCGAGTATTGTTGTTTCCGATCCGGTTCGATAGCATCATCATCCATAACATGAATCCATGGACAAGAAAAACTATTGTCTCCAGTCACCGTAAAAGATGTTGACACATTTTGTTTCATGTAGCCATTCCCGATAAGTAATTCCTCCAAATCAGCACAAGAAGAAGCATAGGTCAAATCTTGAGAATAATCTTCCAAAAAATCACCACACGAAATGGTAAATAGTCCCAAACACACGATCCAATATAATATTTTCTTTTTCATAACTCTAAACTTAGAAAGTGATGTTAATACGACAAGAATAAGTAGGACGAAGGCTCATGTTAATTGTATTTGCCGACCCGGATTGAGTGGCTGGATCCTGTCCTTTCAGTTCTTTAGCACTAATTGTAAATAAGTTTGTTCCCGTCAATTCAAAATAAGCCGATTTTAAACGTAAAGCTTTCAATACTTTTTCCGAGAAAAGATAACGAAAACTCACGGAAGATAATTTCAAATAATTACCACTCACAACACGTATATCTGAATTATCATACATCGACCAAATATTATCCGCAAAAGAGTAAGAATACCCCGACCACCAGTTGGAAACGATTGTTGCACGGAATGCTTCTCCCGATAAAATACCCGGAATATTCGTGTAGGCCTCATCACCCGGATTTTGCCAACGTTTCAAAAATTCCCGACGAGCATTCTCGTGTGGCTGCGGAGCAATTGTACCATAAGAACCATTCACGTTCGGGTATAATTTCAACAAACGGATCTTGGAACCCAAACTATAAGCCAAGTTAAAAGCTAATACACAACGTTTATATGACAATTTATTGGAAATGCTTCCTTGTAACGTCGGTACTCTACATCCGGAATAATCCATCACGTACTTATACACCTCTTCTTTATCCATATCCGCAAATTTTTCCTTATTTTCCACGTCCACATCATAGAACATGGGACGGCCGTCAATTGGATCCAATCCTTTGAATTTATACGAGTAAAAAGAATCCAACGGGCGTCCAGGAATTTCCACGTTACCAGACAAATAATCAGCATATTTTACCTCATCACGAATTACTTTCTCTTGATTATTAATCGCTTTGGCTATCAATTTATTCAATACCTGACCAATCTGTGGGTCTATACTCCAACGAAAACTATCCGTCCCACCCTGCGGATTAAAGGGTACAAAATTCAAAGCGAACTCCCATCCCTGATTTTCCAAAGTTCCTTTATTTACCATATAATTAGTAATACCATTGATCTCGGAAATGGTTTTACTCAAAAAGGCATCTTTTGTCTTTTTGTAATAGTAAGCAACAGTTCCTTTGATTGCATCATTCAAGAACGAGAAGTCCAACCCAATATTAAAAGAAGCCGTTTTTTCCCATTTCAAAAATGGATTCGGGAATGAACTCACGGTCGATTCATATTTTCCGAATTGCGTGTTCATCGTTCCTTTCTTAATGATCAACTCGGGTGTTTGCGAGTCCAACATATTTCCTTGATAACCGAAAGAAAGACGCATTGCCAATAAATTCACCCAACTACGATTGGCAAATAAATCATCCTTCACATTCCAACGTCCCGCAATAGCCCAAATAGGTAAGAATTTATCGTTACTCTTGCTACCAAATTTATTGGACGCATCTCCACGCATGTTGAATGTCAAAACATAACGATCTCGATAACTATACGATGCCGTGAAATACCCAGATATCATGTTCGTTAACGAGTTTGTACGTTTTCCTAATGCCGCTTCATCATTAGCCAACCATTCCATGTACAGGGGATAAGCCGCCACGTCCACGGGAGCGTAAGATTCTCCTCTTTCCGGCATATAACAACGACGTGTTTGCGAGAAACCGCGGTAACGTGAAGAAGAAAGTTCTCCTCCCACGGAAGCCGTAATCATGTGAATATGATTTTCATCCAAGAATTTATTGAAGTCCAATTGTAAACGAGCCGTATAAGAGTTATTTCGAGAATCTAACAATTGTAATTCACCTCCATAAGGCATGTAATTTGCTACTTTTCCCTGTTCTGTGAATCCTCCATCACGTAAACAAGCTGCATAAAAACTCTTTTCCCCAAAATAAGTTTCCTCGTTCGTATTACTAACCTGATAGGACAAAGTGGCCGAAGCCTTTAAATAATCTGTAAATTTATAATCGACAGAAGTATTTACAGACAACGAACTCGAACGAATCTCGTCTGAAGTATTTTCTATTTCATTCAAAATACTGAAAGGATGCGTAGAGCTAGAACCTCCTTCCAACGTGGAAGTTCTATCGTAATAAAACAACGTCCCATCTTCATTGTATGCCGGAATTGTTCGAGAAGTATTGAATGCATAACTAAACAATCCTACATCTGACGGAGTATATTCTTTTTCTCCTACGTTAGCTTGAAACGCAAAACGGGCAGAGAAACGATTATAATTAGCAGTCAAATTCAATGCCGCTGAATACGTTTTATTTTGTTCTCCCTTATTGACCCCTTTCTCGTCATTAAATCCCAAAGACCCATAATAACGAATATTATCAGTACCTCCGGAAAGACTCAACGTATGCTTATGAGAAAAAGCATCCCGAGTCAACAAATCGAACCAATCCGTGTTAACCGTTTCATAACGATCCACCGTCTTTTGGAATTCATTATAATTCATTTTTCCATTCCAAAAATCATAAATCGCAGACTCGTAACCAACCCAAGAATTTAATGCTGTAAACTTGATTCCTTTCTCCACCAATTCACGAGAAAAAGCCATACGTTCTTTGGAGTTCATCACATTCACCTCCCGATCCGTATATCTTGGACGACGAGATAAACTTCCGGTAAAAGAGTAGGAAATTGAAGGAGGTCCGATCTTACCTTTTTTCGTGGTAATCACAATCACACCATTTGCTGCACGCGTACCATATAATGCCGTGGCAGAGGCATCCTTCAACACGTCAATTTGCTCAATATCATCCGGATTCAAGCCTGAAATAGCATTACCCAACAAATTCACAAAATCCAAATCATTAATTTGAGAAGGATCAACATTTACCGGATCATGTAAAATGATTCCATCCAAAACCCAAAGCGGTTCACGAGAACCCAACACAGTCGAAGAACCACGGATACGTAATTTCGGAGCCGCTCCCACCTGACCTGAATTTTGCATGAAAATCATACCCGGTACGTGTCCCTCCAACATCTTGTCAATAGTCGATATACCGGCCACATTAATATCATCAGCCTTCAAAGTTGTCACGGCACTGGTTAAATGACGTTTGTCAATTTTCTGGTAACCGGTAATCACAACCTCTTCCATCTGCTCCACATCATCCTCCATTACAATGTCTAACTTTTTGCCCGGCGTGTACTTTACTTCCTGTCTTTTCATCCCCACAAATGAAAAAACAAAAGTCACGGTATCCTTGGGTAAGGTAATCTTAAATTTTCCGTCTACATCCGTAACCACCCCTACTGTAGTCCCTTTTATCAACACGGTAACCCCCGGAAGAGGATTTTTTTTGGTATCTTTCACCGTCCCGGAAATAGACCTTCCTTCCTTTTTCTCCGGTTCATCTTTTTGTTTGTTCACGATATAAATAATATCGTTCTCAAAGAAATAACGCAATGAGGTATTTTTAAATACTTCATCCAGCACTTCCTGTACTGTTTTGTGATCTGCTTGCACATTAAACGCTTGAAGTGCCTTAACATGCTCTTCATTGTAAATAAAACGTAACCCCGTTTGTTTCCATATTTCCTGACACAATGTATTCACATCACACTGCTTCAAGTTTAAAGAAACAACCTGCTCCTGCGAGTAGCCATTTGCCATTACTCCAGGAATACAAAAGAAACAGAAAATTAAGAAAAATCTCATACTCTTAAAAGTCTTTGATTTTTTCACGCTAAAAACAGCGTACTTCCAATTAGATTTCATAACTTTGTCGTTAAATATTACACATGATGAATAGGAATCCGCTTGCCAATGGACCCATTCATTTATTGTTCAATAAGGTGAAGATGAGGGAAACATCTTCATCTTTTCTTATAACTTACTTATAAATACAGTATTTCCTTGCACCTTAAAATGAGTGTCCGAAATCTTCTCAAAAGAATGGAACAACTCTTTCACATCTTTATATCGTTTCAAATTACCAGATAATCGTACGTCACGCAACTCCCCGTTTTGATAAAATACCTCCAAGCCATACCATCGGCTCAATTTATCCATAATGGAACCTAAAGATTCATTCTGAAAAATAAAATCACCATTTTTCCAAGCCACGTAAGGCAATACATTGACATTTTCTACCAGAATTTCTCCTTTTGACGGATCAAATACGCCCTTCTGATTCGGTTTTAACATCACCTCCCGATTGCCTTGATTCATACTCACGGCCCCCGTTACCAACACGGTCTCTACCCCATCATAAGTATTCATGTTAAACTCAGTTCCATAAACCTTGACAGCAACATCTCCTACTTGAACCAAGAAAGGCATATCCTGATTTTTTGCCACCTTAAAGTAAGCCTCCCCCTTCAGTTGAACGACACGTTGTTTTCCGTTAAACCGAACCGGATAGAGAAGTTCTGTTTCTGCATTCAACCACACACAAGTTCCATCCGCCAAGGTTAAGCTAAATTCACCTCCACGAGGCACCAGTAAACGATTCATGACGTCCTCTCCTTTTTCTTCTGCCACTTTATCATCTTTACCCGAATGATAAGCGATCTGACCGTTTTCGCTCACTTGCAATGCAGTTCCATCACGCTCTTCCAACTCACAAGCTTCCGCTCCCATATTTACTTTTTCCCCGGATGATAACACCAAAACCGCTTGAGTTTTTCCCGGTTGAATAGAAACTTCTTGTGCTAATTGTTCTGGTTGATCAACACGATTCCACAAAAAGACACCTCCTACACTTAACATCAAAACCAAAATGGCAGCCACACTATACCACATCCGAATACTATAACGTGTTTTCAATTTTCGACGTAAAGTATTAAAGTCCGGCTGCATTCCGTAAGCATACGTACCCCATTGTAATTCCAAGTGTACTCGCTGAAATTTTCTAAAGTACTCTTGGTGATCTTTGCTCTCACGTAGCCAGTTATCGACCTCATCCCGTTCGATATCACTCGCTTCGTTTAAAATATACAAAAGTAACTTTTCGTCTATTTCATCTTGAACCATCATAGTCATTAGTTTTACAACTATAATACAGTTCAGAATCAAAAATCATTTACTGGAAAACAATCTTTTTTCAAGAAAAAATAAATAAACTGCAAGTTCACTCTCATTATCAGATTGTTGTCGTAATTTTTTTAATGCTTTTACCAAAAGAGAATTGACCGTCGCAACTGAAATTCCTAGTTTTTCCGCCACCTCTTTATATTTCATTCCCTTTAAATAGACACAACGAATGATCTCTTGCGTTCTAGGTGGTAATTTTTTTAGTTCCACTTCCACTCGCTGAAACACTTCTTCTTCAAAGTTATCATATTCTTCCCATGGACTCTCGTAATACGCTATATCACAAGCTTGTTTTAACGGATCTAACCGTTCCAATTGGTTTAACGCCAAATTGCGCACAGAAGCAAACAAGTAAGATTTCAACGAATCCGGGAATAATTTATCCGTCAATGACTTTTCCCACAATTTGACAAAAAAATCCTGCACGATATCTTCTGAACGTTGAACATCAGACACAAAAGTAGCACCCCAAACCACCAATGGTTTGTAGTACTCTTTAAAAAGAAGCTCCATCCCCTCTATTTTCCGAACCCTCAACAATTCACAAATTCGTTGATCTATCTCACGCATATCTTTTTGCTATTGAGACACAAATATAAGGACTTTTTTATTAAAGCCAATTAATGCCTTAAAAGTTGCTGAATGAACATCTGTAATAATCTCGGTTCCAGTAACACGGGAAAGATCAAGCCGAACACTGCTCCATAGAAGTGGGCATTATGATTGATATTATCGCCGTCTCGTTTTGCCATGTACTGGCAATAAAGCAAGTAGATGAAACCAAACACGATACCGGGAATCGGAACGATC
>ERZ772893.2503-NODE-2503-length-14642-cov-6.398917_pt1 | contig 14642 bp, 12 predicted proteins | sample MGYA00511482_ERZ772893 | MGnify/ENA primary metagenome ERZ772893 (study PRJEB29015, sample SAMEA2737687) | human gut metagenome | biome: human gut; feature: human-associated habitat; material: faeces | place: China | collected 2012 ...
ACCGGCGGGCGATGAAATCCGACCGCAACGAACTGATGATCGCCTGGGCCAAGGCAAACCTGTAATAATTGCCGGAAAATTGTTATTTTTGCGAGATTAATGCTAAAATTCGGAATACTTATGGAAATCGGTGCAAAATACACCCCGCAGCAGATCGAATCCAAGTGGTACGACTACTGGATCCGCCACAATTTTTTCCACTCGACGCCCGACGGAAGGGAACCCTACACGATCGTCATCCCGCCGCCGAACGTGACCGGAGTGCTGCACATGGGGCACATGCTGAACGAAACCATACAGGACGTGCTGATACGCCGCGCCCGGATGCAGGGCAAAAACGCCTGCTGGGTTCCGGGAACCGACCACGCGTCGATCGCCACCGAAGCCAAAGTCGTCCAGAAACTCAAAGCCGACGGAATCGATAAAAATTCGCTGACCCGCGAAGAATTTTTAAAACACGCCTGGCAGTGGAAAGAGAAACACGGCGGCATCATCCTGAACCAACTGCGCAAACTCGGCGCTTCGTGCGACTGGGAGCGTACCAAATTCACGATGGACCCGGCGCTGAGCGAAAGCGTCATCAAAGTATTCGTCGACCTGTATAAAAAAGGTAAAATCTACCGCGGCGTACGAATGGTCAACTGGGACCCTGCCGCGCAGACCGCCCTTTCCGACGAAGAGGTCATCTACCGCGAATCGCAGGGCAAGCTGTACTACCTGCGCTACAAAATCGAAGGAACGTCGCGTTACGTCGTCGTAGCCACGACGCGGCCGGAAACGATCCTCGGCGACACGGCGCTGTGCGTCAACCCGAACGACCCGCGCTACCGGGATCTGCCGCAGGATGCGCGCGTGCTGGTGCCGCTCATCGACCGTTCGATTCCGGTAATCCGCGACGAGTACGTCGACATCGAATTCGGAACCGGCGCGCTGAAAGTGACCCCGGCCCACGACGTGAACGACTACATGCTCGGCGAAAAATACAACCTCGAAATCATCGACATTTTCAACGACGACGGTACGCTGAACGAGCACGGCGAACGCTACGCCGGCATGGACCGTTTCGAAGTCCGCCGGCAGATCGAGAAAGACCTCGCCGACGCCGGCCTGCTCGAAAAGGTCGAAGCCTATACCAACAAGGTGGGATATTCGGAACGCACCAACGTGCCGATCGAGCCGAAGCTGTCGATGCAGTGGTTTCTGAAGATGACCGAACTGGCCCAGCCGGCTCTCAAAGCGGTCATGGAAGACGAAATCCGGCTGGTTCCGGCCAAATTCAAGAATACGTACCGCTACTGGATGGAGAACGTCAAGGACTGGTGCATCTCGCGGCAATTGTGGTGGGGCCAGCAGATCCCGGCCTACTTCCTCCCCAAAGGGGGGTACGTGGTCGCCGAAACGCCCGAAGAAGCGCTGAAGCTGGCCCGCGAAAAGACCGGCGACGCTTCGCTGACGGCAACCGACCTACGCCGCGACCCCGACGTGCTCGACACGTGGTTTTCGTCATGGCTATGGCCGATCTCGGTGTTCGACGGCATCAACCGCCCCGAAAACGAGGAGATCAAATACTACTACCCGACCAACGACCTGGTCACTGGGCCCGACATCCTGTTCTTCTGGGTCGCCCGGATGATCATCGCCGGATACGAATACCGGGGCGAAATGCCGTTCAGGAACGTCTACCTGACCGGCATCGTCCGCGACAAACTGCGTCGCAAGATGAGCAAATCGCTCGGCAATTCGCCCGATCCGCTCGACCTGATCGAACAGTACGGGGCCGACGGCGTACGGCTGGCGATGCTGCTGTGCTCGGCGGCCGGCAACGACCTGTTGTTCGACGACGCGCTGTGCGAACAGGGACGCAACTTCGGCAACAAGATATGGAACGCTTACCGGCTGGTAAACGGCTGGCAAGTGGACGACTCGCTGGCGCAGAGCGACAGCAACCGGCTCGCCGTATCCTGGTTCGACGCGATGCTGAACCGTACGCTCGGCCAAATCGAAGAGGATTTTACCGAATACCGCATTTCGGAAGCGTTGATGAAGCTGTACCGCCTGTTCTGGGACGAGTTCTCCGGATGGTACCTTGAAATGGTGAAACCGGGCTACCGGCAACCGACCGACCGGGCGACGATGGACGCTACGAAAGCGTTCTTCGACAGGTTGCTCCGGACGCTGCATCCGTTCATGCCGTTCATCACCGAGGAAATCTGGCAGCACATGGCTCCGCGCAAAGACGGCGAAAGCATCACGGTCGCCGCGCTGCCCGCGCCGCAGCCGTTCGACCAGGCGCTGCTCGAACGCATCGAACAGCTCAAAGAGGCCGTCTCGTCCGTGCGGAACATCCGCAAGGAGCACAACATTCCGAACAAGGAAGCGCTGGAACTGTACGTCATCGGGGACGACAATTATCATCGCGAATACAACCCGCTGCTGCAAAAAATGGCGAACCTGAACCGCGTGGAGGAGATCGCCGAAAAGCGTTCCGACGCAGCCGCGTTCATCGTCAAAACGACCGAATATTTCGTCCCGCTGGGCGGCAGCATCGATGTGGAAGAAGAACTCAAGAAGCTGAAGGCCGACCTCGCCTACCAGGAAGGATTTCTCGCCTCCGTTCTGAAAAAACTGTCGAACGAACGTTTCGTACAGAACGCCCCGGCCAAAGTGATCGAAACCGAACATGCCAAACGGCACGACGCGGAAGCCAAAATCAAGGCGCTAAAGGAACGTATCGATCAGTTACAATAAAATTTCACAAGACGAAAAGAGCCCGGAAAGATTCCGGGCTCTCGTTTTAAAACATGAAGTTATCTTAAAAAAAACATCCATACAGGAAAATATCTCCGAAAAGACTTCTACACTACGTCAACGTGCAGACTGTAAATTAAAAACTTTCTCATATAATAATTTCCGCACATCTTCATTAGCCGTTGGATTCCCAACCAATGTCACCCGATTTGTCGAATCCAGTAAAAAACTATGGTAATGAAAATCCTGTGGGATATGCGTATTCAATCTACCAAAAACACCGGATTCATCGATATATACGACATGTAGGGATTTATAAGCCTTTTTCTCTGGATTGCATCTTTGTGATATTTTCTCTCACGGTACGGTACAACTTAAAAAGCAACCTACCAACAAAAGTATAATTCACCGTGTAATTTTCATATTTTATTTCAATTGTTGGATACCGATAGCACATCCTCCCGCATGAATATGATCAATAATATGATCGGGTAAAGACACGTCTTTCGGATTCACATTCGTGGTCATGAAATAGGAAAAGATAAACGGATCATCGTATTCGGTAAACAAACTGTTTGAAAATAACTCGACCGGTTGACTCTCATATTTAATTCCATTTTTTCTATCAACGATGAAACACCGCGATTTTCCATGATCTCTCAACTTTCCGATGATTAAATCTCCTTTTACAGCAACATAATCCTTGATAAAACAATAATTTTCGAATTTATCCAATTTAGACTCTACGTCCTTTTTATTTTCATCGGGAACATTGCACGCTCCAAAATCGAAACGAATTATCTGTCTGAGATTCAAATCTCGACTCAACACATACGCATTATTATCAATAGGCTGATTATAAACAACATTCTGTTCGCAATCCGTAAAACGATAAGATGAAAACACATAGGCGGGATCGATATATTCATCATAATACAATACTTGATTCTCCATTTTACATTGTGAATCCGTCTGCCCGATCTTATATCCTTTCGCACGTCCGCTATTCCAGGACGCTAATCCGAATATTATTTTTCCCCCTACCGATTTGAGAATATCCGCCTCAAAATCCAACGTATGACTCGCTATGAAATTAAAATCAGAATCGTACAAATTAACCTTATCGGTATGTGAATCCAATACATACAATACTCCGGACTCCCTGTCTATATCAAAATCGGTTATTTGTAAATATTCGTAAAGGGCCCTGCCTTTTCTTTGGAATTTTCTAATAAATTTCCCGGATCGATCGAATTCCAGAATCGCATTCAATCGTTGATCCAATATGAATAATGAACTATCGACAAATTTCACTTTATCAACCCGCCCGAAAAGAGCATCGGAAACGGTATCGAATGCAACAAACTCCATTTTAGACACAATATCCTCCGGAATCTGTTCAAAATTTCGGCTTGTTAACGATTCGTAATCTATAATAGACACGGGTACATCATAGTCTACCTTCTTCCGAGAATCGCATCCCACGAGGAACAACAATATGCCAATTAATAAGATTGGCTGTTTATCAAAACATATAAACAGACGGATGAGTTTCGACATAACATTCTCTCTTTCTCAAAAATCTGCCCATCCGATTTTCCATAAATTTACAGAAAACCGAAAAAGGCAGACTTTTAGTATTCAACAAATTTTCCCGCTGTTACCCTTTAATTGCAACCAGACAAGTCTTTACAATTTACCGTATTCTCCGATTTACAGTTTCCCGTAGCTTCAGATTTAGTACCTCCACAAGGAGTACCCCCACTTTCCCCGCTCGCCAACGCTTCTACATTGGCCGAAAGAAATAAAATTCGATCGGTATTGTCAGAAGTCAACAAATAAGCGCCGGCAGCCCATGCGACCGCAAACGAACAAATCGCTCTTTCATGACAATTAACAATCAATAAATAACAAAATTAACGCGATCTTCATTACAATATTAACGATAATTACCATTATCGACAAACCGTCATCACTAAAAAAGAACTTATTAGAAACTATCATCGCTACAGGCAATTTGCTTATCGTAAACGTTCCGGGATCATCGATTCCTATGTAAAAAGTCCTTCGAAAAACAGGATTGCCGGCAGTCGGCTGGCCAGGGGACGATAAACCCACGGACGTTTCGCCCCGGCCAAAATGATCGAAACCGAACATGCCGAACGGCACGACGCGGAAGCCAAAATCAAGGCGTTGCAGGAGCGCATCGCGCAACTGGGATAAAAACATTTACAAAACAAGAAGCCCGTTGTGTGGAGACAACGGGCTTCCTGTTTTTATCGTTAAAAATCGACCATTCAACGAACCTCATACAAGAATAGGATCGGATTATCGTCCTCTTTCATCCTCTCTATTTTTTCCTTAAACCAAGGAGCCGCTCCCTTAGCGACATGCTCGACATAAATTTTCAACGACGCCTGATTCACCGACGGAAGAAACGCAATATATTTATTTCCGATATCCTGCGTCGGCAGCATCCCGTTGCACGGAATTTGAGTTTGGGTGTCCAGAATCATCGGGAAAGCCTTCACCTCGTGCGTCCGCGTATCGAGCACGCAAAAGCCCCGGTTATTGACCGAAAAATACAGTTTCCCGGAACTCTCTTTAATGTTAGCCAATCCGGTAACGTAATTACGGCCCCGCACCTGCTTCTGGAACTCCTGATCGGACAACCGACCGCCTTTCTGCAACGACTCGGGCAGATTGTATTTGCCGAAATCAATCCGGTAACGGGGAACGACGGCGCCTTCGTCATATTGATAAATCGTATTGGCAAAACGCCGTGCGAAATAGGGTTTCGTACTGGTCTGTATCAACGCTCCCGGCGGATAGAACGGCCCGATATCGATTAACGGCAAATCCAGCACCTTCTTTTTATGCAACAACCGATCGTCATTGGGCAACTCAACGAGAAAATCATCTCCGTTTTGCGCCCGTAAATCCATGCAGATCAAGCGATCCTTCGCAATGGCGAACTGAAAAAACAATTCGTCTGTCAGTACCTCGCCGATAAATTTACCGTTATAATCGAACCGCATAAATTTGGAAGGCACATCCGAATAAACGACGAATTGCCGCCTGTCGTAATCGAAACAGCAATCCCGGATCTTTATGTATTCCCCCGGACCGCGTCCTTTCCGGTCGATCGAAAACAAAAACCGGCCTACCGTATCGAACACGCATATTTTCCAGCTCCGATCATCATAAACGGCAATCCGGTCTTCGAAAACGAATACCTTACTGATATCCCCTAAAAGAGCTTCCTCGGTCGTCTCAAAAAAAATCACGCGACTTTTCGAAAAGATCGAAGTATCGGGCTGGCTACGATCGCCGTCGGAAAACAAATCCCGGACATCCGCACTCAAGACAGGAACCGAAGCGCCATCCTCCCCTCCCTTGGCATGACACCCTATAACACATGACAAACATGCAACTATCAAAAATAACCTTGTCTTCATTCCGTCGTTCGGATTCGTTCATATATCAACCACCCCGCAAAAAATCGTTTCCACTCCGTTACAGGGCGTGTCCATAGGCTTTACTACGGACGCCGATCACGGACGCCGTATGACCCTAAAAAAACACCTTTCGCCTTGTCCAAAATCAACCATTAGCGACGACACCCCATACGACCGCAACGAATACGGAACTGACTTTCCCCGGCAACCGTCCCTAACCATGAACAAATATCAAAATCTCCGTGATTTCACTACAATATTAACAATAAATTGTCATTACCGACAAATTAATTATGAATCGTCCCCCATCGTGTATAAAACCAATACTCCGCCGCCGTTAACAAGATGCTCTTCCACGACCGGTTCCGCACGTTCAAAACCATCCGCTACCAAACTTTTGTAACTATCGTCTCCTGCAAGAAAACAAACATATTTATCATTATAACTACATAACGGAAACCATAAACATTTAAAACTGCTCTCCGCCGAATTCACAGTAATCCCTCCGTTTTTTCCATCATAAAGAAAACAATCTAAAAAATCACCAATACTGACTTCCAATGCAATATAATCCCTACACATCACAGGAGTGCCATAAAGGTAATGATAACCATTCTCATTAATTGCGTGTATATCAGCACGACTATCCCGGGGAATTTTATTCGGTCCGAAATCGACTGCAATAGTGAACATGGTGTCTGCATTATTTTTTGAAAAGACAGTGAAAACATCGGAACCGCACGAATGAAAAACAATGCGATCTTCCGTCGTCGAAAAATAGGTTTGCTTGCCGATCGGATCTTCCTCGGAATAAGTAAACAACCTGCGTTTTATACGGCAATTGGAATCCGTAACAAAAAGCCTGTGCGGTGATTGCTTACCCGACAGGCTGCCTCCGGGTAATGGTGCGAATGCAAAAAGAAAATCTCCGTTATCAAAACACTCGACATCCCAGACTACCACGGGTAATTTCTTCTTATTTAAATATTTCCCCGATCGGGAATCATAAACATAAAGTATATGTCGATAATTGTCTATGACATAAATAGAATGATCGTCGACCGCAAAGTTTTTAATTTCAAGATATTCCTGCGGCCCTCTTCCCTTACGATCAATTGCGAACTTAAAATTACCGGCTAAATCGAAAACAACGATCTTATGATTCCGAAAATCCCCGATATAAATATTCCCGTTTTTCATCACGAGCTTATTAATTTCCGAGAAAGCAGACTCTTTCACATCTTCCAACAAAATATAATCGACCGAACGGACAGACGTAGCAATAAGAGAATCCGAAGAGTGATCAAATACAATCGTCCGGTCTATCTTAATGTTTTCCACATTTTTTATCTCAGAAGAACAAGCTGCAAAAACAAATATACTGAACCAAAGAATAGTATTTATCTTTTTCATTTCGTAAGAATAAAAGACAAGAGCAGAACCAAAATCAAGATATGGTTCTGCTCATTATCAAATAATTTAATTAACTTTTGTGTGTCGGGCAATGTTTCGAATTACACCCGTTTCCTCCGCCTTGACACGTTATAATCTCCACTTTACATTTCTTACCCTTGGAAATCTGCACGCCACAAATAGAACTATACATATACCCATCCGGATACTCATATTGTCCGCCCTCATCATGTGTCAACGCCTCGACATTTGATAAAAGAAGTGCCCCCTCACTGGTTTTGTCCGCTGTTAGTAAATAAGCACCGGCAGCCAATACGACCGCAAACGAACATAGAATTACTTTTTTCATGATAATTGATTTTAATAATTAATAAATAGCAAAATTAAACGTAATCTTTGTCACAATATTAACGATAATTACCATTATCGACAAACCGTTATCGCTAAAAAAACTTATTAGCAACTATCATCGTTACTGACTACAGGCAATTTGCTTATCGTAAACGTTCCGGGATCATCAATTCCTATGTAAAAAAGTCCTTCGAAAACCGGACGGCACGATGCGGAAATCGAAACCAAGAGTGCCCATAGAATACATGATGTAATTTAGCATAAAAAAACGACTTGTTCGACAAGTCGTTTTTTCACATAGCGCCACAACTGAATCTCTCAATCCAACAAAAACGAATATTTTTTAATCAATGGTCCATCATCGCCAGACACTATTGCATACATCGTATTTTCAGACTCGTCTACCGCAATTTGATCTAAAAACTCATCAAATTCAAATTGAATACGCGGCTTGCCCTCCCAATCAAAAACGACAACTTTTGGTAATAAAGTATCAAACTCCGACTCCGTCGCTCTCCACAAAAGCGCATAAATATAGTTGTCCGAAACGCTTATCCCTATACAACCGATAGGAGTTTCCGGCGTAGAAGTCACCCATTTAGGGGAAGTTCCCTGCACCAATTTATACAAAGGCTGATCAATCGGTACAATTGTTTGCTGTTGTAAAGAGTCACCCCGAAAACAAAGTATTTCCAATGTTGTCCCAATATAAGTAACAACAACCATTTTCGAGGAATCTGGTTTTATTCTCCATCGCGGATTGTAATTCCAAATCGCTCTATTCGCTTCGACATCCGGCACGGTTAACGGATATTCGGTCGTTAAAACACGAACCTCCCCATTTTGTTGTACGCCAAAACGCATTTTATCATCATTCCCCATTACATAATACCGACCGCCTACCTGTAAAGAATATATCGGTGAATTCGGAGTTATTCCCATCAGTTCTTCATCAAATAAGGGTTGCTTGTCTTTTAAAATATTATTTACATAATAAATAACATGTTTACGCTGACCAAAATCATACGCTGTTATCATACTGCGATTAACATCACAAGAAACGGATTCAATTAAAAGGGCTTCGCCTGGTCCACGTCCTACGGATCCGAAACTTGCCCTAAACGCACCCGTTTTTTTATCGAACACGTGAAACAATCCTTGGGGAGTCCCCGCATCCTGTACTACCAATAACGAATCCATTAAAATGAATTGACAGGGGCGTGCAAAAAGAAACGAATCCTGTAAAGTTTCTCCATGCAATTTTCGCGAATTATTAACATGCATTCCCTGATATATCAATACATCGGGATGGGAACATGAAAACATTAACAAACACAAACATAGCCCTCCAAAAATTCTTTTCATTCTCTAAAACTTAACATAAAACAAAGATGTATAACCTGAACGACAAAATACAAGTTATACATCTTTTATCAATAAACCGAATAACTAATCACACTCGTGTTTCCCTGAAGCAGCTCCCGTACCCTTTACTCTGGTGCCACATTCTCCACAAAATAAGCTACACTCTTTCTTTGACGAGGCGTCGCAAGTCCAGGTACTGGTCGCTCCTTCACTCCGAGCTAACGCCTCGACATTTGATAAAAGAAGCGCTCCTTCACCGGTCTTATCCGACGCTAATAAATAAGTGCCGGCAGCCAATACGACCGCAAACGAACATAGAATTACTTCTTTCATGATAATTGATTTTAATAATCAATAAATGGCAAGATTGAACACAATCTTTATTACAATATTAACGATAATTACCATTATCGACAAACCGTTATCACTAAAAAAGAACTTATTAGAAACTATTATCGTTACGGGCAGCAGGTAATTGCTTATCGTAAACGCTCCGGTTCATCAATTCCTATACAAAAAAGCCTTCCGAAAAACCTGACTGCGGGGGACGATAAACCCACGGACGTTTCGCCCCGGTCAGAAACCGAACACGCCGAACGGCACAAGGCGGAAGCCCAAAGCATTGCGGGAGCGTATCGCGCAGTCGGAACATACACACAAAACAACCGGCCTGCTGTCCTGCGACAACAAGCCGGTTGTTTTCACTTACATACGAAAGAAGTCACTCGTCGGAGCGGATAGCCGATTCGTACAAACGCCAGATTTTGTCGCTCCCTATCGGATTGCCGACGGCCCGAGGCTGATTACGACCGTTTAATAAAAACGTATGGTAGGCCTCCCGGTCGATACGATAAGTCGCGGCGAAAGATCCCAACGTATCGTAGAGCACAGGCAGCGTAAAGTGAATCATTTTCATCTGGGCATGGATCGCCTGCATATCCGGGACGTGAACGACCAGAACGACCGGAACGCGCATACGCCCTCGCACCACATTCCACATCCGCAGGCTCTGCAACTTGCAACCGACGCAACCCGAAGAATCGAGGTAGTGGACAATCTTGGGGCCGGGCATCCGTACGGTACTTTTCGCCAGATCTTCGGGCGCATACAGCCGGCTCAGGTCGATGCGTTGCTCCATAAACGATTCCAGTTTCCGGTACTCGGCTCCTTTCCGTGAATCGCAGCCGGTTCCCATACTCAGCCCCATCCCTACGATCAACAAAAAGTATCTTGCCAACATCCTAAAAATCCTTTACCTTAAAACATGCCAGAAAAAGATTGGCGTCCGTCTCCATACTGTCTATCATCGCCTTGTATTTGCCCGAAAATCCGTAATCTTTCGCCATATATTGCAGCGTTATCGCATGATGCGGACCGTAACACCAATCCCCGTCGCACGCATAGATAATGCTGGTCAAATAGTCGAAAGTACGATCCCCGCTCATATTTTCAAGCGTTTTATCGTACCGGATCGCATTTCCGGAATTTTTCGAATAAAGGTACATATCGTCCATCCCGGAACGTAACAAGATATGCGATCCGACATTGAAAAACTCCACCGGAAAAAAATAGTTTCGCTTCTCATATTCGGGCAATTCCGCATTGGGATCCATTTCCCGGCGCTGCTCGTCGTTCAGCAATTTCACGTCCTCGTCCCCACTCTCTATAATATAAGCCGGGGATACGGTACGTTCCGACACGGCGACACGGTAAACCGTATCCCCCAAGGTAGGATAGTATAGAATATCCCCGTTGTCCAAATAACCGCTGGCCGACAGGAACGACAAACCGTATTTAGGCGTCCGGTTCCTTATCATGCCCTGGACGACGTCTCCTTTCAGGTCGATCCAGTGCAAATCGTAATCCCGCAGCAGCGAATCCTGGTACTGTTCCTTGTTGTCGTTTTCATACCTCAGGATCATATCGTCGCGGAACGCGATCACTTGTTTTGGCGCGAAATCGACTTTAACCACGTGCTCGAGATTCAGAAGTTCGTCGAAAATAAAAATCTTGCGAACGACATCGTCCGCAACCAATATTTTCTTACTGACCGGATCGGCCGCGAGAAAACACAGCATGAAATACTCGTCGGGCCCGTTCCCCCGCGCTTCGAATTTTTTCAGAAATTTCCCGTCTCGATCGAAACAGAGCAACTTCGTCCCCATCCGGTCGAGTAAATAGAATTTGCCGTTCAGCAATTTCAGGCAGCGCACATAATCGAACATCGATTCCGGGGTAGTCTCCAATTGAACGAAACGGAGCGAATCGAATAATTCGGCTCCGGAAACTCCGTCTTTTTTCGGTTCGATCCACAACCGAGTAAGCGAATCGGACGAAGCCCGGCGATACATATTGCGATTTTTGCAGGAAACGACTCCTGCAAAAACCGCAATAACCAAACACAAAACTTTCGTGATTTTCATCGACTGCAAGCTATGAAATCGATCAACCGATCTTACAACTCGGACATCCGGGAAGTTCTCCCCCCTCGATATATATACACACCGGAGTCCTTCCCTTAACGAGTTGGGGTGGATCGGTCGGGCTAAGTCCGGGGTACGCTACATAACAAGGAGGCTCTAAAATATAAGAAACTATTCTATAACCCATTTTGGGCGGCTCCGGTTTTTCATCTTGCGTCAGCGCTTCGACATTGGCCAATAAAAAATCACCGTAACCACGAAGTCCGCTGTTCTTCAGATAAACGCCCGTAGCCAATAACGTAAAAATGCCCGCGACTCCCCAAAAGATAAATGCTTTTTTCATAACAATAACGTTTTGATAGTTTAATAAATAATTGGTAATAAATAACACATAACATCATTGCAATAATAATAACAAACCCGGTAACGGACAAGCAACCTCACCAAAAAGGAATCAATTAACTACCAATCCCGGCTTCGAATCGTCAGGCGGGCTTTCCCTTCATGTTCCGTCCGGAACAGGCACGGAGCGCTCCGTTTCTCCCCCCATCCACCCCTGCGTTACGCTCCCGCACAAAAAAGAGTCCCCCGATTGCTCGGAGGACTCTAAGGAGGCGGCTACCTACTCTCCCACATGTTACTGCAGTACCATCGGCGTGAACGGGCTTAACTTCTCTGTTCGGAATGGGAAGAGGTGGAACCCCGCTGCCATAATCACCTAAATCTTTATTGTTATACCTACAACATCATACAGCCTCAGCGATACCTTTAGTAAAAATTTCTTCTGTTCAATCCGGTTCCCTTGTCTAAAGAACCGAACTTTATGGATTTAATTGATAAATAATCAGACAAGGATTATCGTCGACCTCGATAGACGGGATGATTTGGCGCAATCGTGCGGTTTGTTCGGGATAATCCTTTTCAAAATCGTTATATTCATCTCTCCCATCCACGAACGGTTTCATATTCAATGCACTTATTTCTGTAATGATAGCCTGCTGCGAAATTGCGCGTATTCGACCGAAAGGAAGAAAATATTTTGTCTCATTGACGACCGGTTCGCAGAGCCGACTCGCTCGCGTTTGTTTGTCATATACCAGCAAACGAGGTTGCCCTTCAAATACGAAATAGAATACCCAATAACGTTCGGTCTGCTGGAAACAGTTAATCTTCTGAACAAATCCGTTCGCTTCATTCGGGTCCAGATGTTGTAACTTCTCAAAACGGTTCACTTGTTCCGGCCAACCGTATTTTCCAAAATCCAATCGGAACAAAGGAGTCGCGCCCTTTTCTGAACAACTGTAAATAAGATTCTCACGCGGAGCAAGAAAATAACCGACACCGTCGTACGATGAAAAAGTATATGCATCGTTATAATACATGCTTTCCCATCCCTTTTCTATCGGAATATCCCCTCTCACAACTTTATAGTTTTCATCCAATATCCAGAGTTCATAAGAACCATCTTGCGCATATCCCCCCGCATATCCAACAACACCGTCGCGCATAGGGCATATAGCAACTAATTCTTTCGGCAATTCGGTTTGAGAAATTAGGGAAGTTCCGTCCAGATCGAACGAAAGTATTTCCGACGAATTCCTTGTCAGCAAATTCAACGTACCGGATTGGTCGTCGATAAAAAAATCACGTAGCTGAATGTATTCTCCTGGCCCTCGACCTTTCCGACTGATTTTACGGATTGCTTTGCCTTGCATGTCAAAAATAAATAGAGATTGACTGGCATAAAAATCACCGATATATATCTTGCCGTCATGAATCAGAACTTTATCGATTCGTCCGACCAATACGCTATCGTTTGTTTCCAGCCTTACAATCCGGATATCTTTGATAAGAGACAATCGTTGCAACTCAACCGTATGCTCATCCAGATCTATCGTAATAGACTGAAATTCACATGTATTACATTGCATCTGACACGAAAACAAAAATAAGCACGAAACCAAGGATGCAACACACACAGACAATACTTTATTCATGAATTCCAAATAATTAATAAATTATGAAATCATATAAGATCATATCTTCAAACCATTTGATATCAAAAAGCCAGTCACCGCTACTTGAAAGACTTAATAAAACAACTAAAAATCAACAAATTACACCTAAAGCATACAATAAAGAAACGTTCTCATACATTAACATTTAATAAGATAATATAGATATATTAATAATAAAAATAACGAAGATAATAGCAATATCCAAACACATATTTACAAAAAGAACTAAAAAATTAATTACCTTCTGTTCGGAAGCTAAGCTCGTTTCCTCGCTACCACGACCGATACTACCCCCATCAATATCCGCAAAAAAAGAGTCCCCCGATTGCTCGGAGGACTCTAAGGAGGCGGCTACCTACTCTCCCACATGTTACTGCAGTACCATCGGCGTGAACGGGCTTAACTTCTCTGTTCGGAATGGGAAGAGGTGGAACCCCGCTGCTATAACCACCTAAATCTACATTGTTATAGCTAACAACATGATATCGTAAAGTTCTTTTGACTCAAACACCTTCTTTCGAGTATTTGACGATTCGAGGATGAGAAAAGGGCCCTCTGTAAAGAAAGTCGTTCGGGCTATTAGTACCGCTCGGCTTTGACATCACTGCCTTTACACCTGCGGCCTATCAACGTAGTAGTCTCCTACGGCCCTCAAGGGAAATCTTATCTTGGGGTTGGCTTCGTGCTTAGATGCTTTCAGCACTTATCCAATCCGAACATGGATACTCAGCGATACACCTGGCGGCATAACTGATAAACCAGAGGTTCGTCCAACTCGGTCCTCTCGTACTAAAGTCAGGACCCCTCAAATTTCCTACGCCCGCAACAGATAGAGACCGAACTGTCTCACGACGTTCTGAACCCAG
>ERZ772893.2506-NODE-2506-length-14628-cov-4.118919_pt1 | contig 14628 bp, 19 predicted proteins | sample MGYA00511482_ERZ772893 | MGnify/ENA primary metagenome ERZ772893 (study PRJEB29015, sample SAMEA2737687) | human gut metagenome | biome: human gut; feature: human-associated habitat; material: faeces | place: China | collected 2012 ...
AAAAACGTTAGGGAAAACGGAAAAATCGCAAAGTAAACGCTCGTAGGGAAACGAGGATAATCAATCGCAGAAAGTTGAGGTAACAAAGATGGAAAAGAAAGAACTTTTAAAAATGAATTTGCAGCATTTTGCAGAACCAACACCGGAACCGTCAAAGGACGAACCGAAGCCACCGGCACCGGAACCACCAAAAGATGAGCCGGATGGTGGCAAAGATGAGCCACAGCCAAGCATTGAGGAACAGATGCAGCAGTTACGCATTGAAAATGCAAAGCTGAAAAAGGCACAGGAAGATGCAGCTACGGACGCTTCTAATTGGAAAAAGAAGTACAACGCAACCTTGAGCGATGCTGAAAAACTGGCGCAGGAGAAGGCTGACAAGGAAGCGGAGAAAGATGCTGAACTTGCGAGACTTCGCAAAGAGAGTGCTGTTTCAAAGTATGAAAAGAATTTCTTGACACTTGGTTACTCGCAGGAATTAGCCAAGAAAGCCGCCGAAGCGCAGTTTGAGGGCGATACAGACACACTGTTTCTGGTTCAGTCACAGGCGCAGGAAGCCATTGTGAAAGCGAAGGAAGCAGAGTGGTACAAAAACAGACCGGAAATTACAACCGGTGCAGGAGATGGATCAAAAGATGATCCGTTCTTGCAGGGATTCAATTCATAAAAATTTTAAGAAAGAAATGAGGTAGAAAAATGGCAGTAGTAAATTATGCAAGCAAGTATGCTTCACAGGTGGACGAGCGTTTTTCACTCGGTTCACTGACCGGAGCATTAACCAACAACGCTTATGATTTTATCGGCGTTGAGACAGTAAATGTATATTCCATCCCAACCGTTGGAATGAACGATTACAAGACAAGCGGTTCAAATCGTTATGGCGACCCGGACGAGTTAGGCAATTCCGTACAGGAAATGAAGCTGACACAGGACAGGTCATTCACATTCACTATTGACCGCAAATCTTACGACGATGCACAGATGACCATGGAAGCTGGAAAAGCTCTTGCAAGACAGATTGCAGAGGTTGTTATTCCAGAGGTAGATATTTATCGTATTCATAAGATTGCAGCATCTGCAAAGGTGGCAAACATTGTTACCGGAGCAACCACAAAGACAAATGCATATGAAAACTTCTTATCTGTACAGGAAAAGTTGGATGATGCAAAGATTCCGGCCGGCGGTCGTATCTGTATTTGCCGCTCATCTTACTATAAGAACATCAAGTTAGATGATGCTTTCACAAAGAAGGGCGATATGGCAACCCAAATTGCTATTAACGGTGCGGTTGGTGAGGTTGATGGAGTGCCTATTATCAAGGCACCTGCATCTTATTTCCCGGCAAATGTTGATTTCATTATCACAAATCCAATCGTTTGTGTCGCACCAATTAAGCTGACCGAGTACAAGATTCATACAGATGCTCCTGGTATTTCCGGTTGGTTAGTAGAGGGACGTATCAGATATGATGCTTTCTGCTTAAATGAGAAGCTGGATGCTATCGGTGTCCATGCAACAGAAACATTAGCATCCATTGCAATCACAACAGCACCAACTAAGACAGCTTATAAGTCCGGCGAGAAGTTTGACCCGACTGGAATGGTTGTAACCGCTACATACGGTTCTTCCACAACACAGGATGTAACTAAGCATGTTACCTATACCCCGGAAACTATCACCAAAGCAGGCAACGTAACCGTAAGCTACACCGAGAACGGTGTAACTAAGACAGCTACGCAGGCTGTAACACTTGATACCTAAAAGGAGTTGATTGTAGATGGTTAGCTATGAAAAAGACGGCGTAACCATGGTGGTACATGATGGCATGGCTCGTGTCATGGAATCATGCGGGTACAGAAAAGTGGTGGAGCAATCCACCGCACCTGTGCCGGAACAGTCAGTTGAGGAAACGCCAAAGGAAGAAAATAAGCAGTATTCGCGTTCGGAGATTGCCAGAATGAATACGGCTGATCTTAAGGAATTGGGAAAATCCTTAGGGCTGGAAGTAACAGAGGAATCTACAGGGAAGATGTTGAAAGAACAGATTATTGAAAAACTTGGTCTGTAAATGAAATGAGGTGGCAGGATGGCTGATATTGAAGAAAAGCCAAGGGATGATGAGGTGACACTCACTCCGATGGAACAATTCAGAGAAGATATTAAGTCGATGATAACTGAATATGACGCAGAAATCAGTGTTTCCGGTCTGACAGTAAGCCTTGCCATTGAAGCGTTTGAAACACTTAGAAATTATCCGGGTTCGTGGGACGAAGATAAGATTCTTGCGGACTTGGAGAAAAATAAAGCCAAGATTGCTATGGCCGCGATTGAGATTGATTCAAAGAACGGTGCAGAAAATCAGCTGAGCCATTCGGAGAATGGGATTTCAAGAACCTTTAGCGAGTATCTTATGGCCTACAAGGGAGTTGTTGGATTTGCAAACTGTGTATAAAAAGAAAGGTTAAGGTGATCCGGCTTCTATCTCCCAGCCGCAGGGTTAAGCGGTAAAGAAGATTGTGCGTGGCGAAAGCCGCAGGCGGCGCACGTTAAGCGGTGGTGGGCGGTGCGCCATATTTCTGTTTTGGAGGGAAAGAGATTATGAAATTAAAAGATACAGTTGAAATGATGAATAGTTCTGATTACAAGGAGCGTTTTAGAGCGGAATATCAGCAGGTGGCTATTCGCTATCAGAAGTTGAAGGATATGATGATTAGATGGTGTAAGGACGAACTTGACTTTAAGCCAACATGTTCTAAAATGGTGTACTTTGCTCAAATTAGTGCAATGCATAAATACATGGAGATTCTTGAAGCAAGGGCTGTTATGGAAGGTGTGGAATTGTAATATCTGCTTGTGGTAGTTTCCCTTTTGTCGTATAATGGCGATGAAAGGGGATTGTTACAAATGAAAAGTGCAGAGGAAAGAATTCTTGATTTACTTAATGAAAAAGCTCCTATGACAATTAGGAAGATAGCAGAAGAAACATCTATGTCACATTCGACATGTGCTAGAGTATTAGCAAAACTATGCGAGGAAGATAAAATTGTAAAAATACAAGGTTCATCTTCTGGGAGAGCATATTACCTGATGAACAGAGAAGCAACAGTTGCGGATGTATCAAATATGCACATTGAAATAGCTAAAGATACAATAGATGCGAGAGATTCATATGAGGATTTGTCGAATGATATGGCGAAAATGAAAGAGAATGTAAATGGATTGTATGCAAATTTGATTTCGATTATTGCTGTATTTGTTGCAATATTCGCCCTTATCACGGTTAACGCAAATATTGCATTTGAACTGACGAAAGAGAATATGTGTGATGTTTTCCGAGGAATCATTGCTGTTAATATTTTTGTCGTTGTGTGCATTATTGCATTGTTAATTGCTACAAGACTGATAATTATCAATCCTATCATAAATGGAAAGAAGAAAAAGTGATTCTATGCGTTCATTAAAAAAGAACAAGCAACCGTTCTATTACGCCACCTACGATGCCGAGAAAAAGGTATATGACCGTGACGAGGACGGCAATATCAAGTACATAGAGATTGACGGAGAGAAAATCGCCGTCGAGATAGGAACAGAACCAGGTTATAATGACCCGGTTCTTTTTTATGCCAACATTTCCGCAGGTAAGGGCGATGTGCAGGCTGACGTGTTCGGAAGTAGCGTTGATTATTCCCGGACAATATCTACTTGCAGTATGGATTGCCCGATTACCAAGCTGACACGGCTATGGATTGGCTGTGAACCACAGTACAACGAGGACGGTTCTGTAAATGGCGATAGTGCTAATTATGAGGTTGCTGCACCGCCTGCGAAAAGTCTGAATGGAATTGTGATTGCAATTAAGGAATTGCCGGAGGGTTGATATGGTTTGCAGAGAATGTGGAAAAGAACTTCCAAAGAATTATACAACGGATATTTGCCTTGATTGTTCAAGAGAAAATGTGAGAAAGATTTTCAAAGAAAATCCAGACATCAAACAGGCTTTCAAAGAATCTATTGAAGAAATGAAAAAGCCGGAGAATATGAAGAAGATGGTTGATGATACTGTAAGATTTATGCAAACAGTACAATCTTTGCAAAAGAGGTAAGCGTATGGAAAACAGAAAAATCAATATCCTTGGAACTGAATACACGATTGAAACCCACAAAGTGTCAGAGGACAGCTATTTGGAGAAAAATAAACTAGCCGGATATTGCGGAGAAGATAGCAAGCTGATTGTGATTGCGGATATGTCAGAGGAAAAGTATTTTCCCGAAATGGGCGAAAAAGAGCAAGAGGTATATCGAAAGAGAACCTTAAGACACGAAATCATGCACGCATTCTTAAATGAGAGTGGATTATCCGATTCCTCAAATCAGTATGGCGGTGCATGGGCGAAGAATGAGGAAATGGTTGACTGGTTTGCTATCCAGTCTCCGAAGATTTTCAAGGTGTATTCAGAACTTGGAATTATGTGAGGCGTAGCATGTATTATTTGAGAAAAGAACCATACGAGCAGATAATTCCTCCAATTAAAAAAACGGATGGAACAATTATACCTGAAAGAAAGTACATGGTAGAGGATAGGACGATTTATAAGCATCCACGGCTTTCCAGATTCTATCGTGGAGAGTTTGTAGGCATTGAAGGTAAAAATCAGGGAATGAAAGTGTATACATGCAAGACTTTAAAGAAAATCAAGGAATTGCAGAAAAACACTTTTGACTACTGTGGTGAAATGTTCGATATCTACGATGAAAACGGGAAGGTTGATATAGATGTCTAAAATTAGTTTTGGTTTATCTGTTTCTGAAATCGACCGGGCAATCAAAGAATTGCGAGAGTATCAAAACAGCCTTTGTGCCAAGTGCCAACAGCTTTGTGAACGTCTTTGCAATGAGGGGATCCAGATAGCACAGGCACATATCGGCGGCAGTGGATTCGGTAAGTATATTCGCTTATCCTCTGAAATAACACCGGAGAAAGCCGGATGCAAGGCAATCCTCATCATGGAAGATTCACAGAAGATTGTGAGTAAATGGCAGAATCAAGATGGTGTGCAGAGCAAAGAAATCTCACCGGCGTTGATGCTAGAATTTGGAGCCGGACTTCCAGCACAGAATCCGGCAAACATTCCGGGAGTAGGAACTGGTACTTACGGTACGCATGGAAACGAACCGGGATGGTGGTACATGGATTTACAGGGTGCTTGGCACTATTCAAGTGGTACGTCTCCGAAGATGCCTATGTATAATGCCGGGAAAGAATTAAAAGAGAAAGTTGTGAAAATTGCGAGGGAGGTGTTCAAGTAATGTCATTTGAATGGAATACATTTTACACACACTTTGAGAAAAAAATGAAAAAAGAATATCCCAAATGCAAGGTCGGGAGGTATATTACTCCAAAGCAAGCAGATTTCCCATATTGCGATGTAGCCTTGAGTGATATATCCGGTGGAAATTATGATTTGGAAGGTAACGAGGGTTCGCAGACACCAATGATTACCATATCGGCATATGCAACCGGAAGTCTTGCGGATAACACTTGCTATTCGATTTGCAGTAAGGCGAAAGAAATTATGCTTAAGTATGGTTGGCAGTGCAAAGCCGGTCCGTTGCCTGCTGCAAATGCAGCAGACCCAAACGTAAGCCGGTGGGTTGCAAGATTTCAACGCATTTATGCAGATGGAGATGAGATAAAAGAGACAAATTAAAATGGTCCCGACATAAATGTCGGGAGCAGATAAATGAAACCAAGGAGCCTAATGGCTCTTATTTTTATGCACCGAACACGCACTCGAGACGTGTTCGCTGACCGCGTTAGATAGCGGTAGAAAGGAAAATATTATGGCAGAAGCAGAAAAAAAAGCGGTAAACACGATTGGAACTACTTTGGAAGTAAGCGAAGATGGAACGACATGGTCAAAGTTATGCAAGATCAAGTCTTACCCGGCATTAGGTGGAGCACCGGATCAGTTAGAGACAACAGATCTGGAAGATGAATCTCAAACCTTTGTTCCTGGTGTACAGTCCATGGATGCTATGGAATTTACAGCAAATTACACTTTAGCAGCGTATACAACAGTAAAAGCAAAAGCAGGAAAAGCATTAAAGTACCGTTTGAAGATGGGAAAAGATGGAGTAGATGGCGTAGCCACATGGGATGGACAGCATGCAGTTTACATCAATGAGGGCGAGGTAAATGGCATCCGTGAGATGACCCTTTCCGTATCACCTTCCACAAAGATTTCAGTCGGCGAAGCAAGCTAAGATTGATAGGAGGAAAAGTAGTTTATGGCAACAGTAAAAATCAACAACAAAAATTACGATGTACCGGAATTAAATTTTGCTCATTCAAAGAAAATGGAGCAGATGGGATTGCCGATTGAAGGGTTGATTGATAGAAAGTATATCTTCACAGCCGCATCAGCATTTACGGCAGTTGTGGCAAACTGTGATGCTGAATATGCCGATCACTTGATTGAGCAGCATATCATGGGTGGTGGAACACTTGAAGATATTTACAAAGCATATGCAGAAGCGGTACAGAGCAGTGGTTTTTTCAAGAAGCTCCTCGGTCTGGACAAAGAGGAGAAGAAACCGAGAAATACGAAGAAAGATACGTTACAGAAGACGGAACAGAAATCATCCGAGAACAACAAGTAACATTTTCAAGTTTGATTGATGATGTGTGGCTCCCGGCGGCACTCCGAATGGGAATCCCTATGGATGTGTTCTGGGAGTTGAATCCGAAGTACATGTATATGTATCAGGATAACTACATCAAAGAGAAGCAGGAACAATTGAAATTATTGGATGTATCGGCATATTACAATGGCTTATATGTACAACAGGCAATTGCGTCCTGTTTCAACAAGCATACGAAATATCCAAAGAAACCACTGTCTCTTGCGAAAAAGGAAAAAACCTTATCGCCAGAAGAAAAGTTTAAACTTTGGATAGAAGAATTTAACAGAAGATTTGATGAAGATAAGGAGTAGGCGTGTCACAGCGTCTATTCTTTTTAACTGGCTATCGCGTAGAAAGGTAGTCACTGACCTTAGAGAACTGTAGGAAGTTGGTGGGAAGTATGGGAGCAGAGATTGACCGTTTAGATATTGCAATTGAAACACAGGCTACGAAAGCAGTTGCAGCACTTGACACATTAATTAAAAAATTGGATGGCGTAAGTGCATCCATTGGAAAAATAAACGGAAGTAATCTAGCCGGATTTGCGAATGGCATTGAGCAGATTTCAAAGGCGAGTGCTGGATTATCTGGCGTAAATGCTAATAGCTTCCAGCATCTTGCAAACGGTATAAAAGCAATTAGCGGAATCCCTACCTCTAACATGCTAAAGACCGCACAGAATATTCGTGTTTTAGCATCTGGAATGAATAAATTAGGTGCTGTTTCTCAAAATGCCAAGGATTTAGGAAGCGTAGCTAACAACATATCTAAATTGGGTGGAAAAAACATTGATAAAGCTATTGAAAATATGCCGAGGATTTCAAAGGCTTTAAATGAAATGATGTCCACTTTATCAAAAGCACCTGTTGTTAGTGAAAATCTAATTCAGATGACGAATGCAATTGCAAACCTGTCATCTCAAGGAGCAAGAGCTGGTTCAATCTCTGGTGCAGCTAGTAGTGATGCAGAAAAGAAAACATCATTATTCTCGGGAGCATTTAGCAAACTTGCATCATCAATTAGAAACTCTCATAAAGGATTAAAGAGTTTTGCTGAATTATCAGGGTCATTTTATGCGAATTTTTATCCGATAATTCGTGGATTTAAAAGAGCATGGAAATCTGTAGAGTCCTCAATGAATTTCCTTGAGACTGTAAACTATTTTGAAGTAGCAATGCGTAAATTAGGAGACGATGCAGCTTCAAATTGGCAACAGGCAGGATATGACTCAGCGGAATCTTATGCAAATTCATTTTCTGACAGAGCAAAGCAACTTACAGCCAAAATGACAGGTTACGAAATTGATTCAGATGGTAATGCCACATATACAGGCAAGAAAAATCTCGGAATGAATCCTAATACCGTAATGAATTATCAGGCAATGTTTGCACAGGTGTCAGAATCAATCGGTGTAGCAGAAGAAAGTGCTTTGAATTTTTCCAATGCTCTTACTATGCTTGGTACTGACTGGGCATCCTTAAGAAACACTACATTTGAACAGTCTTTTGAAAAGTTTGCATCTGCATTGGCAGGACAGAGCCGTGCAGTTCGTGCCTTTGGTATTGATATTACAAATGCAACATTACAGGAATATGCATATAAATACGGATTATCTACGGCTGTTTCTGAAATGAACCAAGCGACAAAAGCGCAATTGCGCTTGCTCGCTATGTTAGATCAATCTAAGGTTGCATTTGGAGATCTGGCAAATACTATGAATTCTCCATCTAATCAGTTGAGAATGCTTCAGCAGAATTTTGCTAATTTAGCAAGAACAATCGGAAACCTGTTTTTACCAATTGTAGAAAAAGTGCTGCCGTATATTAATGGTCTAGTAATGGCGTTACAACGACTGTTTGCCTGGATTGGTAGCTTATTAGGTATTGAGTTCAAATCCATTAACTCGTCTATGGGCGGAGCAGATAATGGAATGGAGAATTTCGTAAGTGATACGGAAGATGCAGGGGACGCATTAAAAGAAGCCGATAAAGCTGCAAAGAAATTAAAGAATACAGTACTTGGATTTGATGAACTTAATCAGCTTAATGATAATTCAGATTCGTCTGGTTCTAAGGATGGTGATGACAAAAGCGGGACAGGCGGCTCGCCAATTTTAGATGAAGCGATAGCAAAAGCATTAGAAGAATATCAGAAAGCATGGGATGAAGCCTTTGCTCGTATGGATAACAAAGCACAGGAAGTAGCTGATAGAATCTGTGATGCGTTTAAGCGAGGAGATTACGAAGGAATCGGAACCTATATCAGTAATGGAATCACAAATGCCCTAGAAAGCATCCAGTGGGACAAGGTATATAAAGTTGCAAGCAATTTTGGCACAGGACTTGCAGAGTTCCTAAATGGATTGATTACACCAGAATTATTTAGTGCAGTAGGTGGTACAATTGCAGGATCTTTAAATACAGCTGTTTATGCGGCACTTTCCTTTGGAGAGACCTTTGATTGGACAAATCTAGGAGAATCCATCGCGGCAGGAATCAATCGCTTTTTTAAGGATTTTGATTTCAAAGCATTGGCAGAAACATTGAATGTATGGGCAAAGGGACTCATAGATGCACTTACTACAGCATTAAGAAAAACAGATTGGAAAAAGATAGGACAATCTATTGCAACATTCATTAGCGAAATAGATTTTTTGAGTATTGCATGGAAACTTGACAAACTCGCACTTAGTTTAATCAGTGCTATTGGAGATACCATAACGGGATTTGTAGAGACAGCTCCCCTTGAATCCGCTATCGTGGCACTTTTCATGGGATTGAAATTTAGTGGTCTGGGTGGAACATTGGGCGGTGTCATTGCACAAAGACTTGCCGAGCAAGGAATCACATTGAAAAAAGTAGTAATAGGATTGGGACTTGGATTAGCCACATTCAAATTAGCTGATTCCAATAATAAAATATCTAATCTTATTGGTGCTCCAATCACAGCATTTTTAGCGTCTCACACCCTGACTGGAAAGATGAAACTTTCTCTAAAAGTTGCAGCTATTACACTAGCATGGGAAGGTGGAGAAAACCTTGGAAAATTAATAGGAGAAAAACTTTTCCCGAAGGACAAAGATTACTATAAGGATTTCAAATGGTTTGGAGACGGTGGATTTTTTGATACATTTCTCTCTTCTATAGAAGATGGCTCCTATAGTGAAGCAATGGCACTATGGAAGCAAGACATTGATGATTGGTGGGAGCCTTGGAACGAAAAAGCCAAAGAGATGGAAGGAAAGAATGATGAGATCTTTGGGGAACTCAAAAGCACAGTAGAAACTAAGTGGAATGAAATTGTAAAATTCTGGGAAGAGAAGAAACCACTTAAAAAGATAAAAGCAACTTACGAAGAATTTAAAGAAAAAGTAAAAAAGAAGTGGTCAAATGTAACGCGTTATTGGGGAAGTAAGCATCCTCTTGAGGAGGTCAAGACCACATATCAAAATATTAAAGAAAAGTTGAGCAAAAAGTGGGATAAGGCTATAAGTTACTGGAAAACAAAAAAAATATTAAATGAGGTTAAGACCACATATCAGAACATAAAAGAGAAGCTAAGTAAAAAGTGGAGTGAAGCTATAAAGTATTGGAAGAGCAAAAATCCTCTTAAGGAGGTCAAGACCACATATCAAAATATTAAAGAAAAGTTGAGCAAAAAGTGGAGTGAAGCTCGTACTTGGTGGAATGATAAAAAATCAAAGTTAAAAAAAATATCCGCAGAGTTTCCAGATATATTAGGAGGCTTAAGCGAAAAATGGAATGAAATGAAAAAATGGTGGGATAGCTTAGGACTTAAATTCCCATCAATTAGCATTGGAAAATTCCATATTGAATATGACAAGGATGGATTTGCGTCAAAACTATGGAAAACGCTTGGTTTTGACGGAACACCAAATATATCCTTTTATGCTGGCGGTGGATTCCCTGAGACAGGCGAGCTATTTATGGCTCGTGAGAATGGTATTAACGAAATGGTCGGAAAGATTGGTAATCGTTCAACTGTTGCCAACAACGATCAGATTGTAGAAGCGGTATCTGCCGGAGTTGCAGACGGTGTTATGCAAGCCATGATGGCAGTCATGGGTGGTTCACAGCAGAATCAAGCACCAGTAATTGAAAATGTATTTAAGGTTGATAGCGAAACCTTATACAGAATGACGCAGAAAGGAAAGGCAAAATACGATAGTAGATACCATGTAGTAACAGAGTTTTAAGGCATCATATCATGAGATGTCTTTATTATATGGACATTTCCCGGCTATTGTTTGAGATAGTCGCAAACCTAAAAGAATTGTAGGTGGTTAATCATATGGCAATGATTTCGGTAAACGGGACGGCAATAAAAACGCCGTCCTCTTTTAGTTGGGGGTTGCAGGATGTATCAGATAGTGCGTCCGGCAGAACACAGGACACGATCATGCACAAGAATAGAGTAGGACAGAAAAGGAAAATTGCTCTTGGCTGGAATAATCCGACCAAAGAAGAAGCGGCGGCTATATTGCAGGCATTTAATCCGGAATACATAAATGTCACTTATCCGGATGCCATGAGCGGTACGGATGAAACAAGAGAATTTTACGTTGGTGACAGATCAGCACCAATGAAGATGTGGACTGTTAAAAAGAAAATCTACTCACAAATCAGTTTCGATATTATTGAGAGGTAGGTGGTCAAGTTGCTTGATGTATCAACAGAATTTAAAAATGAGCTGTTTAATGATAATCGAGATTTTCTTCCGTTCTTAGATATTACGCTACGGAACGGGAAAGTTTTGAATTTAACAAGGAAAGATGTGTGGCAAAATTCCATGAGCATTGAAGATGCAACGTCGGCAGGCAATACATTTACGATCGGTGCCGCAGTTACAGGTAAATTGACCGTTACGCTTAATAATATCTACGATGATTTCAGCGAATATGATTTTTCGGATGCTACCGTAGTTGCTTATGTGGGATTACAACTATCTAACGCATTGGAAAAGGTTAGAGTTGGCACGTTTGTTGTGGATGAGCCAAGCTATGATGGCTCTACGATAAGCCTGACTTTTCTTGATAATATGGTTAAATTTGATAAACCATATAGCAAAAGTACCTTGCAATACCCGGCAACATTAGGTCAAATTCTTGCAGATGCTTGTAATTGTTGCGGTGTCTCACTACAGTCTGCAAATTTTCCAAACAAGGGATATGTGGTCAAAAATCGTCCTAAGGACGATGCGTTAACTTTTGGAGATATCATTGCGTGCGTAGCACAGGTGGCAGGATGTTGGGCGAAAATGGATGTCTATGGAAGACTGAAACTTGGTTGGTACAATATGTCTGTTTTTGAGAAAAACGCTAATTTGAATGGTGGTACATTTGAAACTAGCACAACTCCATATTCGGATGGAGACACAGTAGACGGTGGTAATTTTAAAGATTACTCATCTGGTGCATCAATGGATGGAGGAACATTTGTTGATCAGAAAGCATACCATCATATTTTTTCAACAAAGACATTTACGATGTCTACCGATGACGCAGTAATCACAGGAATTAGGGTTACAGAAGAGTTTGAGGAAACAGAAACCGATAAACCGGCAACAAGGCTGGTTGGAAACGAGGGGTATGTAGTAGAAGTTTCCGGAAATGCACTTATTCAAAAAGGAGCAGCACAGACTGTAGCAAATTATCTTTATAGCCGAATAGGTGGCATGAGATTCAGACCACTTGAGGTAGAATGTCTTACAAATCCAGCTATTGAAGCCGGGGATATTGCATATGTTACAGACCGAAAACAGAACAGTTACCAAACGTTTATATCAACGAGAGAGTTCCATCTTGGAGGTACGGAAAAGATTGTATGCGATGCAGAAACGCCACTCAAGAACAGTCAAACAAGATTTTCGGAAATGACCAAGGCAGTTGTTAAAGCACGAAAACAGACACAAAGGCAATTAAGTGCATATGATCTGGCTGTCCGGCAATTAACAAATCTTATGACACAATCTTTTGGTGTATTCAAATCAGAGGAAGTGTTAGAGGATGGCAGTATTATTTATTATATGCATAACAAGCCGGAGCGAGCGAAAAGTTCTACCATTTGGAAAATGACAGCAGATGCATTTGCAGTATCTACAGATGGTGGACAGACGTGGAATGCCGGAATTGATTCACAGGGGAATGCGGTAGTGAGTGTATTAAATGCTATCGGAATTAATGCTGACTGGATTAATGCAGGAAGTATGTTGATTGGCGGAGCATACAGAAATCAGGATGGCACGATAACGGTATGCGATGCAAGTAATAATGTGATTTTCAAAGTTAGTAAGAGCGGAATCATTATTAACACCCAGAATTTAAAAGTGGCACAGAATGGAAACATAGAAGTCACCGGAAAATTGGTTGGCATGGATAAAATCTATCTTAGAAATACAACACAGGGTGTAGACAGATCAGTTATTCAATATAAATATACGAAAGAAAATCAGCAGTACCAATTTTTGACACCGGATGGAAAGATTTTTTTAGAAACATCACAACAGGAAACACCGTTGTATTTTCCATTACTAACAAAATTAAGATATGCGGAAATCGGAAAATTAAATCAGGTAAGTACAGATTTTGCTACAACAAAGGGGACATATACCACAGAAGCAGGATACACCGTAGTAGATGTAAGAAATTATGTTGTAAGTGGAACGGTAAGAGCATCTGGCGCGTTTATAGAAATTACAGGTAAGATAAATCTAAAATCTTTAGAAGCAGGACAAAAAATAGAATACGACCTTGCTAATTCCGCTATGGAAACAATGCCAATACCAAGCGGCTATTTGCCGAAACACGACAGCGTGCAAACAATTGCCGTGATTGGGACAAGGGTCATTTATATAAGGCTAAATAAAGAAGGAGTGTTGCTTATGAGAAATTGCGGTGAAAAATACGAAAATACCGATGGTACAGATGTTCATTTTAGATTTGACTATACACTAATGTAGTAAAGGAGGGTGAGAGATGGCGATTCAGATGAGAAAAGGGTCAAAGGATGATTTCGACCCAACAAAGATGTTGCCGGGAGAATGGGCGGTATCTATCGACAGTGATACGAGCAAGCAAATGGTATGGATGTGTTTTAGAGCTGGTGTTGTAAAACATATGGGGACATATGAAGATTTTAAAGAACAGATCAGAGATGCAACCAAAGATATTCGAGATGAATACAAAGAAGAATTCAACACGATTCTTGACCAAATCGAAACTTTAGCAGAACAGACTTCTGCAAATACCAACATTGTGATACAGATAAAAAATGATTGTGAAAATACTTATCTGCCGCAGATGTTGGAATATGTGAACAGCGCATTGACATCTAAAAACAGTGCACTGGCAAGTGCGTTAGAATCTAAAAGCTATGCGGTTGGTGAAACCAATTCAAGGACAGGCGAGAATACAGATAACAGTAAATACTACAGTGAGAGGTCACAGGCAAGTAGCCAAACAGCACAATCATATGCAGAGCAGGCGGAATCGGCTAGTGATGAGGTTGTAAGCCGTATAAATGAAACTATAACACAGAATGTTCCACAATTTGCTGTGGATGTAACAACCGGACATCTAATGTATCAGGGTGGAAGATTGGATTTTTCGGTGAGTCAGCAGACTGGGCATTTATTATGGGAGGTGGCAATCTAAATGAATGATGCAGGAAAAATAGCCTTTACACCAAAAGGGGATTACTATAGTACTGCTACATATGAATACCTTGATACTGTTGTATATAACGGAAACGCCTATGCTGCACTTAAGACAACAACCAGTAATGCACCGGAAGAAGGCAGTGAGTATTGGATATTGCTTGCAAGAGGTGGCACATCTGTCCCAGCAGCGACAGAAGGCACCGAAGGAGTAGTAAAAGCCAGTGACGATATTGGTGTAGATTCAGATGCTAAAATGGTTTTCAGGAC
>ERZ772893.2515-NODE-2515-length-14602-cov-12.582801_pt1 | contig 14602 bp, 12 predicted proteins | sample MGYA00511482_ERZ772893 | MGnify/ENA primary metagenome ERZ772893 (study PRJEB29015, sample SAMEA2737687) | human gut metagenome | biome: human gut; feature: human-associated habitat; material: faeces | place: China | collected 2012 ...
GGTTCCTCGGCCTTCCGGGCGACGCCACGCCGCCGTCGCGCTTCGTGAGGGCCGCCTTCTACCGCGCCACGGCTCCGCAGCGCGCCACCGGGTTCGAGACCGTACAGCAATGCTTCCACCTGCTCAACAATTTCGACATTCCCATCGGCATCGAACATCCCGAAGGCGAGTGTCCGGACATTCCGAGCGCCACGCAGTGGACCTCGGCCATCGACCTGACCAACCGCCGGGTCTATTACAAGACCGCCTACAACAATACGATCCGCTGTATCGATCTCGCGGGGATCGACTTCGGGAAAACGGCCTATCAGTCCCATCCGCTGGACCCGAAACGGGAACAGCCCGTGGAACGGATCGCTGTTCCGGAGTAAGACGGCGGTTGCGGTCCGTTTTCGGCCGCTTCTTCGTCGGCGTCGCCGGGGCTGAACTCCTCGTCGGCGAAAAAGCCGGTTAGTCCCGTGAGCTGTTTCTGGCGCAGCAGTGCGTCGCGCTCCGTGCCGATATGGCGCATGGTCCACCGGTCGGACCGCCGCGTCCGGATAGGTTTCCTTTTTGCAATAGGCCGGCGGGGATTCCCTGACGACCGGTTGGCCGCTGGGTGTGGTTCCCGGCCGGCGGCTATCGTATCCGCCGGACCCATATATCTTCTCCCTTTGCATTCGAAGACAAAAGGCTGCCCGCGGCAAAACCGGACTGCTTTTTCATGCCCGTCCCGAATATTGGTGTGGAAGCGTTCCATATCGGCTTGGAAAGCTTCCCCGGATTCCGGACCTTTGCCGCGCAAACGAAAAAAACGGCTTTCCGACCATGTCTGTACGACCTTGCGAAATACTGAACTGCGGGGATGTCTATCTTTTTCCTGAGACGAATTCCCGGTGTCAGGGCCGCTCCTCGCTATGGAGCGTGATCGTCTTGCGGAAGAGGAATGTCGTGCTCGAATCGGATACGGGGGATTATCGGCATTTTGCGATGTGGCGGCCCCTTGCCGTCGGTTGCCGTTATTGCCGACTGGCGAAACGCTCCGAATTTCGGGATTATAGGGTGAATCTCACGTATGCCGAAATGCGTAAAATAGGATAAGGATAATGTCGTCCTGCTTAAAACTTTAGCGGTTATGAAAAAGGATAACGAGAGTCCCTATCGTTACTATCGTGTCGTAAGCGTCAAAAAGATCGATCGGTGGTTTTTCGACCGATACGATCATCGCAGAACCCACGCGAAAATCTATGAAACGGTCATCCGGCCCAAATTCGGGATGTGCGAGAACACGTTTCTCGACTACCGTCATGAACCGGACGAGCTGCTGGAACTGTTTCCGCAGTCGGCCAGCGTCGAGTTTTCGCTGTGGCTTCCGACAGTACAGACCAAGTACATGGTTCCCGCCGAGGCGAATCGATTCAGCCTGATGCTCTGGGATTCGATCGACAAGGCTTTTCGCTGTATCCGGCGACGGGAGCCGGGCTGCTGCATAGACGCCGACAAGTTACTGACGTATATGACGCTTTATCTGGAAGAAAGATCATCCGTCGGGATGAAGTGACGCAACTTATGAATGAAGAGAGGGGCTGTCCGAACAATTCGGGCAGCCCCGGTATTTTCGTGCGGTCTTTTCGTTTTCGGTTCGGGGAGTCGGCCGAAGCCTTTGCAAAATGATGATATACAGTCGGTTTTCCTCTTTTTGCGCCGGACAGGCAACAAAAAAGGAGCCTCGGAAAAAGGCTCCTTTGTGCGGATAAAGGTGCTCCGCTTATCTTTTCAGTAGTCTGATTATCAGTTGGATAATCGAAAGATCAATCTTCTGCACACACTTTGGCGTTGCGCGAAAAGTATTGGTTGGCTTGCTACTATTTCAAGGATTCTCATTGTGTGCAAATATAACATAAATTAAGATAAATATGATGTTATATTTTAAAGTCTTTTGTAAGAATAATGATTGCGATAAATTCAAGATTTCTATTTGATAAAATAAAAAATTGGTTTCTTAAAAATAAAAGTGTATCTTTATAAGAAATGCAAGAATTATGGATGATCAAATTTTAGCAGCTATGTTGAAACAGTTTGCCGAATTTTTGTGCTCAGAGGAAAATTTTGAGTATAATATAACTTATTTTACGGAATATAAAATTCCAGAATATTTAGATTATATACATAAGTCGTAATATGCTATGAAAAGTAAGATTATTTCTTTACGAGATAAAATTTTGTGTGATCAAAATATATATTCTGCTATATATTCTATTGATACATCCATCGTAGAGAAGACTTTACTTAGTAAATCCGATATAGGTCAATTGCAAAAATTGTCATGTAAAGTTCATGCTGATAAGCAATATATTGAACGTATTCAATCTAGATTAAAGAAATATCTCGATGGAGATGAGTTATTTCAAGTTGAAGTATATTTTAAGTTTAAAAAAATAGAAAATCAAAATACGCTATATCGTCCAATTCATACTGCAGATCTTGAAACTCAAATATGTTTGATTGCTTTGATGAACATTGTAATGTTTAATGATGATTATAATAAAGGAATTCGTCGTTTATCATCAATTTCACAACTTTTGCCTCATAACTTTTATGGAAACTTGCCATCAACTCAACTTGAACATATTTATAAACCTTGGGCAAAACAATATAGAGAATATACTCAAATTACTATAGAAAAGTCAGGACTTTATAGTAAGAATAAGCAGTATCAACAGGAAATAACATTAGACATTAAAAATTTTTTCCCAAATATTAATCCAGCATATGTTTATCAATGGATAGTGTCTAGATGTCAAAATTCTTACTCGAATGAGGATATGGAGGTTTTCAAGAGAGTTCTTGAACTTTTACTTTATTTTGAGATAAAGAATGATTTTTCGGATCATGAACTGATAAAGTATTATGGATGGCTTCCGAAATTAAAAAATCGTTTGTTTGTTTGTGGGTTACCTCAAGGGTTAGTTCATACATATTATATGGCAAATTTGGTTATGATTGGTATAGCTAAGTTTGTTGATAAGATATTTCAAGGTGACGCATATTATTATGTTGATGATTCTGTTGTATTCTGCAACTGCAATCCTAGAGACTTTAAAAAAAAGATAACACAATTGAATTCTGAGTTAGAGAAATTTGGAAATTCCCGAATTCCTAATAGCGTAGATAATCAGTATATTTCGTTTATTCAGAAGCCTCAACAGATTCAGATTCACAATGAGAAATCTAAAAGTGGAATATGTGGCATAAATGAAAGTGTAGTTAAATTATCAAATCTATCCATACTTGCAAATACAGCTTCGGGTGTGACTTTTGAAATTAAAACATCATTAAATGATTTCAATGATGTCACGGTGATGAGTGAGATTGATGCTTTGTTAAAGGCAATTGATAAGGAAATGCAATATTTAGATGGATTGGAGGATAATAAAAATAATTCGATAATACTATATAAGAAACGGTTAAGAAGTTATAAAAAATTTTATTTGTTTCGTCGCAGTATTTTATTAGAACGAAGGCAATCTCAAGAGAGATCAGTTTTGCAAAAACTAAAAAAAGAATTTGATATAAAGAGTGTTGATGTTTTGTCTAAAAAGCTGGAAGAGGATATTTTTCAGTCTCTTTATCGATTATATATAAAGAATAGTCCATACGAAACAGAGGCACTTATCGAATTTGTTGCAAAGGTTGAAAATAGAATCAATTTTGGTCGTCAAATACAAGAAAATCACTTGTATTACATTAAAGATATCGGCTATTATTCTTGTGTTGTAGAGCTGAGCCAACAAGACAACTCTAGTTATTTTGAGGGGGCTATTAGAAAAAGTGATTTTTATCAACGAAATAAATTTACTAGTATACATCAATTTTTACAAAAATTGATTTTAAATAGCGATTTTCAGAAATTATTAGAGGATGATGATAGTCGAAAATTTGTATTTAAAGCAAGTAATATTTTCCAGAGAGATATAATTCGAGCATATATATCTGTTTTTTTGAATATTCCCATAGAGGAAAAGAATAATTATCTTAAACGAAACCAAAGACCGTTGTTTTGGTATGAATTACGGATAATTCATTATTTGCAACAACCTAATTTCAACATAGATAAATTTCGAGCGTTCATAAAACTTGTGTTGGAACAGGTTAGTCAGGGCTTGTCAATTGGGAAAGTAGATTATAATATACTTGGAATTTTACCTTATTTTCGATTGTATATAAATGGACATAAATATAATGATGATTTGCTTCGAGTTCATGAATATGTTTACAATATGTGGAAAAATGGTTCTAAGTTTTTGCATTTCTTTACATTACACAATGTAGAACACTCACTAGAGTTAATTAAGATTTCATCAAATATTTTAGTTTCGTTTTCTTATTTGAAACTGAAACATGATGATTATTATATTCTTTATTTAGCTTGTTACTTGCATGATATAGCTATGGTGTTTTACCCTAATTGCTATGATTATGATTACGATAAAATAAAAATAACGATAGAAGGGAAAGAACAGATTGTAGATAATTATTTTAAAGTTGATAGTTTCTTTGAAAAGAAAATTCGAAATGAACATCAAGCTCAAAGCGCTGATCATATTTTGAAATCCGATGAATTGTCATTTATTGAACCGGCAATTCGTGGATATGTCGCAGAAGTAAGTCGGGCCCATGGATTTAAGGAGTCTGAAATTTATGGTATACGATCTTATGCAAAACGGACATTAGTAAGCTTGAAATATTTGAAGATAGTTTTGAGAATAGCAGATTTGTTAGATATGAGTCAAGATCGAGTCAGCCAAACTTATCTAATGCATGCTTTTTCTAATATGCCAGAAATTTCAAAATTTCATTGGCTTTCGCATTTGTTAGTCAAAGAATGTAATTTACAAACTGATTATTCTTTGCCATTGAGTGTAGAAGGTAGTTGGCTTGCACATAAAATAATAAAAGAAAATGTTACTATTAATATTAAGTTGAATACGAATCATAATTCGTCACATAAATATGGAGGGGTATGCGCCCATGTGGATGCGGAGAGAACAACATCTGGCTATAAATTACGTATTGGAGGATTTTGCCCATTTTCTTTGACTGGTTGTCCTTTAATTTGCAGATGGTTCCAAGAAAAAAATGAATACTTATCTTCAGAACTCGATGCATTGTGTAAATATTTAAAAAGTAATAAATCACATTTATATGATACAAGTATTTGTATTAATTTAAATATGACGGGGGAGAATAATAGCCTTGATAAATATATTGGAATGGTTGATTCGTATCTGCAAAAACGGACAATATCCTCTTAAGTACTTTTATTTTAGTAGTTGTTTGTAGTAATTCTTCTCCAACATTTCCCTGATTTTGGATTCGGAGTATAGAATATTTCCACCTATGGAGACAAAAGGAATTATACCCTTATCCCGATAGTTCTGCAATGCCCGGCGACTGATATGGAACAGGTCCATCACCTGCTTGCCCGTGAAATACCGCTCGTTGAGCAGGCAGGGCCGTACCTCTTTCATAAATCTGTCGGCCACCTGCACGGTGTTCCGCATCGTTGCGATCAATTCTTTGTATTCCGGCGTGTCGCGGGTAATCACGCTGTTGTCGCATAAAATCTTATCTTCTGCCATCGCTATTTCTCCTTCGTCGTGCATCGGTCGAGTAACGCCCTCACATCTTCGGGTTTGTAATAACATTTGTTCCCGATTATGGTATAGGGCAGAATCCCGCTGTTGCGGTAGTATTGCAGGGTGCGTTTGGAGATATTCAGCCATTTGCAAACATCGGCATTGTCGATTCACCCCGAATCCCCTGCCGGGAAATAATGACGTTCCAATTCCTGCATCCGTTCGTTTGCTCGTTTGGCATCGGCCTGCGTTTGCAGCCATGCCTTTTCTTCGATCAGTAGATAATTCATAAATTATTATTAATTAGGTTATTATCAATTTGCGCGTCTGTTTTAAGTGCTTGCGGCTCATCAATCCCTGTGTCTCGTCCGATCCTGAATCCTATATGCCCCTGCTCTTTACTTCTGCTTTTCGTTATAATTTGAATTTTCTCGGTTTGCTTAAAAGGTCGTTGATCTCGTCCCGGTATTGCTCCAGATGATCTTCCAGAATATTATTCACATAGGCTTTTACTGACATCCTCTTACTTCCGAGTCCCTGAACAATCGCGCATAATTTCTCGTATGTTTCGGACGCAATTCGGCAGGTCGCCTCTGAATGGTATTTCCGGGGTTGCAAGAACAACCGTTCATAACTTTCTCCGCTCTCCCTCTCTTTTTTGTCCGTAGGGGCAATCGCCGGGCAAGTTTCGGCCCCCGTTTCTTGCGGTGGGGGTTCCGGCGAAGATTTCACGGGTGCTTGTTTCGGGACCAGCCGCGGTGGAGCGTCCACTCCGCCGATCAGGTTTATAATTATAGCCTCGTCGATCTTCTCGCGTCTTTCTTGTTTTCTTACCATAGGTTCTTTATTCATGTTTTTTTGTTTTGGTTATGCTTGTTTCTACATCTCGTGTCCCGCCTGTTCCTAAACTCCGCCTGCTCCGGAGTTCCGTCCGACCCTGCCCCAAGTTCCGGACGCCCCTACACTTCGGCTGCCCCTGCTCGAAATAGGCCTGTACTTGGCACAAATTAAAGGGTGAAAATGGTGGAAAGATACCCCGACGGACAAGAACGGATAAGAACGGATAAGAACGGACACAAACGGACTGTCCAACGTAAAGGTTTCTCCCTTACCTTTGCAGCGGGAAGAAACCTATACTGGGTTGTAGGGTTGCCCGCTGCCGAATCGTCATACATGGTCAAATCGTTTTGTGCTTTGGCCTGTACAAATTAAAGGGTGAAACCAACGAAAAGATACCCTTAGGGCGCTCGATCGCCCTCAATCGCCCTAATTGGCCCGTACCACGAGCCGAAATTGTCCTTACCTTTGCAGCGGGAAGATTACCGATACGGGATAAAGGCTTCTAAACCTTTACTGAAAGCTGTCGCTTTCTGTATAGGTTATATATTATTTGCATAAGCAAATAGCAAGGTGTGTTATTGTATTACAAAGCGCACTTTGTATTACACTAACGAAAGACCGAAATATAAGGGTTGGTTAATCTCCCAAGTCGATTAACCTTAAATTTCAGTTTATGAAAAAACAAACACGGGTCGCCGACCCAAAGAGTTACATGCACGCGTTCCGATTGAATGAACAGCAACAAGTGCAGTTTGAGAAAATGATGTTAAAGGCGGGCCAGCGGAGCCAGTCGAAGTTTATTATCAGCCGCATCTTCGGCTGACCGTTTAAGGTCGTTCAGACCAACAAGGACGCGCACGACTACTATCTGCGCCTGACGAATCTTTATGCTCAAATGCGGGCTGTCGGGGTCAATTACAACCAGACCGTCAAAGCTATCCACACGAATTTCAACGACCGCCGGGCCGTGGCTCTTTTGGCACGGCTGGAGAAGTACACCCAAGAGCTGACCGTGCTCTTTGGGCAGGTCGTTCGTCTGACCGAAGAATTTAACCGCAAATGGTCGGTCGAATAGGAAATGGCCGGACGCGAATCGCGTCCGGCCTTTCGATTTACCGCCCCACCCCGCAGGGCGGTTTTTTTGTCCTTATAGGTTGTTCATCACTTTCTTCATGTCGATCCCGTGCCTGTCTGCTGCCTTGCTGATGTCGTTCATAAACTCCGTTACATTCGCTTTCTGCTCCCGCCAGTTCATCACTCCGGCCTTTTTGTGCAGGCCCCGTTCGCAGGCATCGTAACGCTTGACGGTGTTTTTCAGCAGGAAGAACGTAGTCGGGGTTATAAACGGCGCAGTCATACACCCGCCCCGGCGGATAACGATGCGATGCGAAACGGCTGTGCGCCTGATCTTGCGCCACCACCTAAACGGGTTCTTCACAAGATCGTCCATGTGTATATCGGCTTCCGTCAGATGCAACGTAAAACTTTCCCCGTCCCGGTATTCGATCGTATCGACGAACATATCGCGGGAGTTATCCCGCATACTCAATTCGGGGTTCATGTCGAAATGCGCCATATCCCGGTCCACCACGCGCAACAGCACTTCTTCACACCGGGAAATATCTATCGACAGATATTCCTTCAGCACGATCATAATTTCGTCGAAGTAGCTGTCCATTAAATCGCCGAACACTTGATTGCGGATAGCGATTAAATCCCCGTCGGATAGCCGCTCTTGTTCAGTCGGATGTTCCGCTCTCTGCTCCTGCGCTTCGATTCGCTCCGTGATCGCATCGTAGTTCTCCACGTCGAAGATGTCGAACTCGATCAGGGTCCGCCCAGCTTCACGCATCCCGAAAATATAATTCAGCAGCAAGATATAAGTCCGTAAATCAGCGGCGGCATCTTCCATGTCCTTTCCGCCGAAAGTCGCAATATCTCGTCCGTAGCGGTTTTTCAGCACATAGTCGAACACGAACGCGGGCAGGAAGGTTTCGGAAAGCGTATTGTTCTGCCGAGCGAAATTACGCATATACTTGCTTGCGTCGGAATTGTCCGGATTCGGCATCAGCCACTTTTTCAGCAGGTCGTCCGGCAATTCGGTCGAAAGTACCCGATACTCGTGCGACCTCAGATAATCGTAACTCTCTTTGAGCAGCCGGATAAAATCCGTTTCGGTCTTTTTTCGGGCAAGTGAGCCGGAACGATGTTTCAGAATTTGGGACATGGCGGAGTATTTAAAGGGTTGTAATAAGGATTCTAAAAAATGGGGCGGTTCCGACTGAACACCGTGACGCAACTTCACTCTTTGAAGAATTCAGCTTCGGAGCCGCCCCTTGCACCAGATTTAAGGGTCCTTTTTCAGCGCAGGACTTGTTAGCTGACGCCAAAAAGCAGGAATTGTTGGATTGATAGTGCTGTATATTGGAGATTGCGTCCCGTAAGGGCATAAAAAAGCAAGGGACGCGATAACAAATCCCCATTGAAGGCTTTAGGCGGCCCAAAGTCAGGAAATGTACCGCGCCCTTGCAAGTCCCGCCCGAAGGCAGGACATAACAAGGACTGGCAACATCTATACCTGACTTATGAAAATGCCTAAATTCTCAATGCGGTATAAAGAGTTGCTGCTCTTTATATGTTATGTCCGTCGGCTATGCCGAGCTATACAAATGCAAAGTTAGCATAATTTCTGTAATTAATGATATAGCAAATATAATGAATAAAATTCAAACAAGCACGTTCGTGCAGACTAAAAATGCGATAAGATTCATTTTTTTGTTAAAAATTTATCCAACTGCAACGGAAAGACTATACATTAAGAGATTTGGTTGCCCGACGAATACGCGAAATTCGGGAACAGCACAACCATACGCAGGAGTATTTAATAGAAAATACGCGCCTGCATATTTCGCATTATGAAAACAAACAAAAATTTCCTTCGTTAGAAACCCTCACGCTATTCTGTAAGTATTACAATATTTCATTGCATGAGTTTTTCGAAGAAACAGACTATCCAAAGAATAGTAAATAGCAAATAAATAACCGGGCATCGCAGATGCCCGGTTATTTATTTTATTGCGGCCGTTCAGTTTGCCACGGCGAACACCTCGCCGATCTTCTGCATCTCCCGACCTATCAACTGCTCCGAGAATTTCGCATAGTGCCGCGTCATATTCGTATTGGAGTGCCCCAGAATCTTCGCCAGCACATCTATCGGCATCCCATATTCCACCGCAAGGCAGGCAAATGTATGCCGTGCGCAGTGGGTGGTCAATTTTTTGTTCAGCCCGCAGATCGTGGCGATCTCGGACATATAAGCGTTCATTTTCTGATTGCTCGGTACGGGCAGGAGTTTGCCGGATTCTATGCAATGCAGGTCGAACGCATATTTTTGTAAAATAGCTTTGGGTTGTTTTAGTAGTGGGATTGTACTCATTATCGCCGTTTTTTCGCGGGGCTTGCGAATCCACATATTGCCTTGTTCGTCAGTCGTCAGGTGTTCGCGTTTCAACTCTTTGACATCGGCGAACGCCAACCCGGTCAGGCAACAGAATACGAAAATATCCCGCACATTTTCCAACCGCAGGTCCGGCATCGGTTTTTCCATCAACAGTTCGATTTCTTTCTTGGAAAGGTGTTCTTTGGGTGGTGGTGCAACTTCTTTCAGTTTGTAGTTTTTAAACGGATTTTTCTCAATCCACTCGTTTCGCAGGCAGTAGAGCATGAAATTCCGCAGGCAGTCCAAAATATTGACTGCGCCGTTATGGTGGCAACGATGAGCTGTCTGTAAATAAGTATTGAAACCGTCGAGATAACCGTATGATACCGCCGACAATCGAATATCGTCTTTTTTATACTCTTGTTTGGTGTACTCTCGTAGATAGCGGCAAAGTCGGTAATATTTGTTTGAGGTTAATTGTGTGATACGCACGCCAACCTCTTTCTGCCGTTTTTCGCAGTAGAGCGTCAGTTCTTCCAGAAACATTTTAGCCTGTTTGCCTGGACTTTGCAGGCGTTCCTTGATTTCGAGGGTATTACCCTCGAAACCCTCGGCTTGCAGGGTGCGGTAGATTTCGACAACCTTCGCACGGAAATCGTCGATATAGGCATTTACCTCGTAGGCGAGTTTGTCGCGTCCGGTCGCCCGGCCTTTGGCCGTATCCCATTTATCGACTGGGGTGCGGCATTGGGTGTAAACCTCTTTTGAAATACCGTTTACGGTTATCCGCGCCAAAATCGGCGCCATCCCTTTGACGGTGCGTACTCGTCGCAAAAAGAACGAGATACAAAATGTTTTCCTGTTCATTTCAACCTGTTTTAATTGTTTATACTACGATTGAAAAGCCTGAAAGGTTTGCAGCAAAACAATGCTTATCAGTGCATTATCTTCTAAATCGTGTGCCGGGAATCGGCAAAAATTCTTCTGCACACGGTTTGGCACACGCTAAATATGCTTTTATCGGAACAGCTTTGCTCCGGCAGTAGATTGTAAACTCGATTGTATAGTGCTGATATACAGACTAAAATTCTCTTGTTTGCGCAGATTCGCTCACAAAAAAAGTCTCCCAGAGGAGACTGAAAAGTGCGGATAAAGGTGCTCCTGCACATTTGTAAGCCTAATGTATATCAACGGTTTGCTATGCTTTTCCGGTTTCGATTCCCGCGTCGCCTACCGTCTTTTTGCATGGTCTTGCGCCCGCCTGTCCGTTTCGCCTGTGCCGTCGCCGTATCTCCTTGCATGACAGTACAAATATAGCGATTTTCGGCGAAAAATCCAAATGCGAAGACTTTTGGAGATGCGGGCGAATTTTTCTATATTTGTTCATATGGATAGAGGCGAAATTATCATATATCAGACGGCCGACGGCGAGATCCGCTTGGATGTTCGCATGGAGAACGACAGCGTGTGGCTGACGCAGGCGCAGATTGCACAATTGTTCGGAACGGAAATTCCAGCGAAACATATCCGCAATATTTTCCAAAGCGGAGAGTTGGAGCGCGCGGCAACTGTTTCCAAAATGGAAATGGTTCGTCAGGAGGGGAAGCGCACGGTGAAACGACGAATTGATACATATAATCTCGATATGATTTTATCGGTGGGGTATCGCGTCAACTCCAAAAATGCCACACAGTTTCGCATTTGGGCGAACAAGGTGCTGAAAGAGTATCTTATAAAGGGTTATGCTGTCAACAGCCAAGCGAAGATCGAGCAGCAGGAGGAGCTAAAGCAAACCTTTCGTCTGCTCTCCAAAGTTCTGTCTGCAAAGGAGGTGACGAAATCCGAGGCGGTCGGCTTGCTGCGCGTGATTACGGACTATACTTACGGTCTCGATACGCTCGACCGCTACGATTATCAGCAGTTGGAGGTTACAGCGACCACAGCAGAGGAACCGTTTCATGCGACCTATGAAAATGCGATGGCGGCGTTACAGGTATTGTGCGACAAGTTCGGTGGCAGCGAGCTGTTCGCCCACGAGAAGGACGAGTCGTTCAAAAGCACGATGGGCGCGATTTACCAGACTTTTGGCGGGCGTGATCTCTATCCGAGTGTCGAGGAAAAGGCAGCTATCTGCTCTATCTGACGGTTAAGAACCATTCGTTCAGCGACGGTAACAAGCGTATCGCCGCTTTCCTGTTCCTTTGGTTCTTGGAAAACAATCGGATTCTTTACCGTGCTGACGGTTCGCGCCTTTTGGATAACAATACACTAGTCGCCCTGACGCTGATGATTGCTGAGAGCCGCACCGAGGAGAAAGACGTGATGACGAAGGTTGTGGTGAACCTGATTAACAAGAACAATTAGGATTCTTTACTTGTTTTTCGTTGCCGCTGAGGCTTTGTGGTGCCGGAGTGTTGATTCCCGGTTGTCATCCGATTAATTTCAGGAGTTTGCTTTCTGTTGTGTTTGGAAATAGGTGGCGGAGGTGTTCATAAATACGCTCGAACGATTCAGTGGGTGTGCGCTCGACGCGGAGTGGACCGTAGAATGTTTCGGGTGCTGTATACCGTGCGATACCCCAGCCGTAGCGGTTGCCGCGGCGATCGACGTTGTACTCGAAATCGGCGATCACCAGCCGCACCTCCATCTGAAGCCTTGTCAGAATCGGATCGAGTGAAATCTTCTCGTCTTCTACGACTTTCGACGGGGTGTTCGTCGAATGTTTTCCGCGTCCTTGTACGAACCCCAGCATTTGACGCAATTCTTTGATGGTGGCCGTTCCTTCGACCAAGATAGTTTGTAATACTACGTCGTCGAGGGCTGCTGTGTCCTCATTTGGGGCCAGCGACCGGGAGCGGCGGTAGTTCGTAAGGTCGGGCAGCCACTCGCGGCTGACAAAGCCAGCTTTGCGGGCGAAGAATTTGCCGTAGGCACAGTGTCCCTCACGGATGACAGGGCCTTTCCACTCCCAGGCTCCTTCTTCGTCGGTGAACCAAAACTCCGGGGCGACCATCTCTTCGACGGAAAAACCGGGGATGCCGCATCGGAAAAAGGGTAGGAATCCGAGTTCCGCGCAACGCGTCTCTATGTCCGCAGGACTTTTCAAACGTCGTTCCATGGTATTGTTTCATTTTAAGGTCTTATACCTTTTTAATAGTCTGTAAATATAAACTGAATTTATTATCTTGTCAAAAAAATATATGACTTAGAAGCGGTATGAAAAAGAAATCAACGATTCATAACAAATGTTTCGGTGATGACGGTAAGGTAAATGGGGAAGTTTTGCAATCGTCTGAAGCAAACGAAAGACTCCTTGCTGAGCTGAAGGCGGCGATTCGTGCAGGGCTTGATAGCGGTGTGGCAGAGATGTTTGATCCTATACAGCATTTGGAATTGCTGAAGGTCGCTCGTCGTAGCAGATAAAATTTGTTTGCGTTCGATTATAAGGATCTCAAAGAAAATTGATAGTGAGCAACGATGTCTTGTAACTCATATTTCTGTATGGTTGTGGATGTTGAAAGTGCCTATATGGGGTAGGTCTTCGCGGAAAAAATGATGGGTGATCCAAGTGATAATTTGACTTTTATGACCAACCGTGACAATTAGTCGCGGTTGGTCATTCAAATTCAAGAGTTAATTCAGAAAATGGATATGGTTAGCGTAGTAGTTTTGACATTTGCTCCATGCATCTTTTTTTCTGTTCCAGATTTGGATGCACATATAAATTGAGCGTAGTACTGATGTTCGAGTGTCCCAGCAAAACGCTCACGGTTTTGTAGTCGCATTTGCTTTCGATGCATCGTGTTGCAAAACTGTGTCGTAAACCGTGAAATTTCATGGCTGGTAAGCCGAGTGTCTGCATGAATTGTTTGTAATAGTTTCGGTAAGTACGCGGTTCGGTTGGTGTCGCTTCGTTGGTCAATACATAAAAACGGTCGTTTACAACTTTTTTGAGTGGGCGGATCATTTTTAGTAAATCCCGTGTCATCGGAATTTCGCGGATCGAGTTTTTGGTTTTGGGAGTGTCAAGAATGATCTCTGTATGTTTTCGATTGTCTTCGATGATATAGATACGCTGAATGGTCTTTTGTACATGAATAATTCCATTCTCAATATCTAAGTCTTCCCATGTAAGTGCGCAAATTTCTCCGATACGCATCCCGGCACTCAGGCAGATATAAATACCTAAGTTCTTGAATGTAAAATGTGATTTAATATATTCCATGATTTGACGATGGTGCGAACGGCTCAATATATCAATTGAATGTTTGTCGCGTTCCGTAGGGAATTTTATGTCTATCTGACGGTATTCGATCAGTTTGTTCTTGACGCCGAATCGCAGAATCATTTTCAAAACGATTAAAATGTCTTTGATTGTTTTGTGGCTCAATCCTTTGTCGAGTTCCCGAAATACGAATGATTGTACATTCTGTTCTTCGATGAGCGTTTTGTTGCCGAATGATGGTAAGATGTGATTTTCAATAAGTAGTGTATAAGCTGAAAATGTGGAGCGTTTTACATACTGTCTTTTGTCCTCTTTCCATAGAGCGACAATCTCCGAAAGTTTGGTTTTTGCTATCATATTCTAAAAGGTTTGAATAATATAGCAGGAAGATAGGAATAAAGAAACTTTTACAGTTCGATTTTCTCCAATGTTCCCCATTTGAGATTTCCGGAGTTTAGTGGGGAGTGGGAAGAAGAGCAA